>Ga0209777_10000095_pt1 | contig 146297 bp, 120 predicted proteins | sample FrelakmetHBP12HB_FD_187147 | JGI IMG/M metagenome (GOLD analysis project Ga0209777, IMG submission 187147) | Freshwater lake sediment microbial communities from the University of Notre Dame, USA, for methane emissions studies -HBP12 HB (SPAdes)... | ecosystem: Environmental > Aquatic >... | reverse complement strand
GCGAGCGGCGGGGAGCCGAAGGCCCGGCGGATCGCGGAAGCGACCGAGGCCCGCCACGCGCGCGATTCCGGACCAGAAGCCGCATCACCACCCGGCGCGAGCGCGACGATGATCCCGTGCGGCGAGAGACGGCCGGCCATCGCGGCGAACGCTTCGGTCGTGAAGATCCGGTTCGCCGCGACGCTCGTCCCTTCCCCCGCGGATACCGCGATCACGTCCCAATCGGCTTGTACATTTCGAAAGGAACGCCGGGGGTCGCCAAGGATCACCTCCACACCGGGGTTCGGGCGCGTAAGGGCGGCGTCCTCACGATCGGGCATCAGACAGGCGACACGCGCGACCCCGGCCTCGAGGAGAGCGCGGGCGACCCCGGACGCGCCGAAGTCGACCAGCAGGACGTCGCGGGGGGGGCGCGGGGCTGCGGCGATCAGCAGCGCGGCCGTCCCCTCGTCGCGGAAACGATCGTCCAGGACCTCGCACGGAGAATCGTCCGCGAAAAGCCATCGCTCCCCTTCCCGCTCGGCGAGCGCGAGGGTTCGCGTCGGGGTCGCGGCGTGGGCGACGAGACGAAGTCCCGGATGGTGCGCTTGCCACGCGCGGGTAAAGAGGACGTCGTCGAGTCGGCCGCTGACGCCGGTAAACGCCAGAGCGGCCACGATCGCGGCCGCGGGGACTCCTACCTTCCGAGGGATCGCGCACACGATGCAGGCGGCGAGAACGAGCGCCAGGATCGTGAGGGGCGGCACGCGCGCCACGAAGAGCGCCGTCGTCGCCACGCCGCCGATCAGCGCCCCGATCGCCTCCGCCGTGTACGCCCGACCCGGCGCGCCGGCGGACGCGGATCCGCGGGCCGCGATCGGGAAGAGCCCCGCGGTCAGAAAGGATGCGGGAAGGAGGACGAGAAGGCCGGTCAGGGCGATCATCCCCGGACGGGGGATCTCACCGGGCAGGCTCCCGGCGGACGGAAGGAGCCGGGCGACTGCGACCGCCCCGACCGCGATCAGGGGACCCGAGGCGATGAGGATGGACCCGGGAGCGGCGTGGCGCCCCTCCCAGAACCGGGCGCCGAATGCCGAACCCGCAAGCCAGACGCCAAGATACAGGGTCAGGGCGATCTCGTTCCCCCCGCCGCGCGCGAGCAGCTCCCGCAGCAGGACCGCCTGCGCCGGCAGGGCGGCGAGACCAACGAGAAACGGTCCGAGGTCGGTTCTTGCGATCCGCACGGGAGAGATCATAGTCTTCCAATCTCGTTGACAGAATTGAAGGCTCGCAACTACGATCGCCTGTTTGTGAATTGGGTGAGCAAAGGCCGGATGACCAGATACACCTTTCCGAAATGGACGAATACGCTGCGACCCGCCCTCGCCGCAGGGTTAGTCGGCATACCGCTGTATCTTGTCGTCCTCATCGCCTACGGCACCCACGCCCGGACGACGGCGGTCGGCTATGAGCCGCGCCAGCCGGTCCCTTACAGCCATGCCCTCCATGCCGGGCAGCTCGGCATCGATTGCCGGTACTGCCATTCGACGGTCGAGAAGGCCGGAATGGCGGCGCTCCCGCCCACCCAGACCTGCATGAACTGCCATCAGAAGATCTGGGCGAACAGCGACAAGCTCCGGCCGGTCCGCGAGAGCTTCGCGACCGGCATGCCGATTCCATGGATCAAGGTCCACGATCTCCCCGATTATGTGTACTTCAACCACGGCGCGCACGTGGCGAGCGGGGTCGGATGCGCGACCTGCCACGGGCGGATCGACAAGATGGAGGTCGTGCGGCAGGCGCAGCCTCTCACGATGGGCTGGTGTCTCGACTGCCACCGGCACGCCGAGAAATACCTGCGGCCGGTCGGGGACGTGGCCCGGATGGACTGGACGCCGCCGTCGAACGAGGATCAAGCGGCCCTCGGAAGGCGTCTCCAGAATCTGGCCCGCATCCACCCTTCAACGGATTGCGCGACATGTCACAGGTGAGGATCACGGGGGGGACCCCGGCGTACTGGCGCAGCCTCGCGGAACGGGCCGACACCCCCGAGTTTCGGGAGATGGTACGCCGCAGGCTCGGAGAGAACGTCGACTGGGAGAACCTCGCACCGTCCACCCGGCGGAAGTTTCTTCAGGTCATGGGGGCTTCTCTCGCCCTGGCGGGTCTCGCCGGATGCCGGTGGCCGAGGGAGACGATCGTCCCCTTCGCCCGCCCCGCGGGGTACACACCCGGAGTCCCCCAGCGATACGCGACCTCGATGGAGTTGGCGGGTGTCGCGTCCGGCCTCGTCGTGACGAGCTACGACGGGCGCCCGATCAAGGTCGACGGCAACCCGGAGCATCCGCAGAACCGCGGCGGGAGCGACCTGCTGGCGCAGGCAAGCATCCTCGACCTGTACGATCCCGCACGCAGCCGGTCGCCCCTCTCGCGCGAGATCGCCGGCGGCGCGGCACGGAATCGGACCTGGGAAGAGTTCTCCGACTTCGCCCGCGGGCGCATGACGGACTTCAAGTCCCGCGGCGGCGAGAGCCTGTACATCTTGAGCGAGGCCACATCCTCGCCAAGCATGGCGGCGATGCGCGCGCGCCTGCAGGGCGCGTTCCCCCGGGCCGTCATCGCGGAGTATGAATCGATCTCGCGGGACAACGAGCGGACCGGCGCGGTTCTCGCCTTCGGCAGGCCAATGCGGGCGGTCTACTCGCTCGAATCCGCCGACGTGATCGTCTCCCTGGACGCGGACTTCCTGGGAGCGCATCCCGCGTCGGTCGCCCACGCGCGCGATTTTGCCGCCGGGCGGCGCAACCGCGACCGGGTCAAGGCGAACCGGCTGTACGCGGTCGAGAGCGCCTATACGATTACGGGGGGCAAGGCGGATCATCGCTTCACCGTCCCGTCGAGATGGATCCCGGTCGTTGCGGGGAGGCTCGCGGCCGAGATCCTGGGCGACGATCCGGGGGCGCGGGCGGCGCTCGCCGCGTACACGTCCCATCCGTTCATGCCGCGGTTCATCGCCGCGATGGCGCGGGATCTCAAGTGCAGCCGCGGGCGCTCGATCATTGTCGCGGGACCCCGACAGCCAGCGGACGTCCACGCGCTCGCGCACGCAATGAACGCGGCCCTCGGAAACGTCGGGACGACCGTCCGCTATGCCGCGGAGGAGGGTCCCGAGCGCCCCAGTCACGTCGAGGCGATCGCTTCGCTCGCGGATGCGGCGCGCGCCGGGAAGATCGACACGCTGATCATCCTCGGCGGGAACCCGGTCTTCGATGCGCCTGCGGACATCGAGTTCGCCAGGGCCCTCGCGGCCGTCCCGGCCAGCGCGCACCTGAGCCTCCACGAAGACGAGACTTCGCGCGCGTGTCACTGGCACCTCCCGCGCGCCCACTACCTCGAGTCGTGGGGCGACGCGCGCGCCTGGGACGGGACGGTCGGGATCACACAACCGCTGATCGAACCGCTCTACGGCGGGAAGTCCCCGATCGAGGTTCTCTCGATCCTCTGCGATCCGTCGCCGATGTCGGGATACGACATCGTGCGGCGGGCGATGTCTTCGTTCGCGGGCGCGGATTTCGAGGCATTCTGGCGATCGTCGTTGAACGATGGCTTCGTGTCGGGCTCGGCGTATCCGATCGAGACCCCGACCGTGCGGCCGCTCCTGCACATCCCGATGCGCGGAGCACCACCCGCGTTCGCCGCGAACGACCTCGAGATCGTCTTCGTCCCGGATTCGAAGGTCTACGACGGCCGCTTCGCCGGAAACGCGTGGCTGCAGGAGCTGCCGGATCCCATGACGAAGGTCACATGGGACAACGCGGCGCTGATCTCGCCGGCGACCGCGGCGGCGCTCGGCGTGCGCGCGGACGACGTCGTCGCACTGCAGTACGGGGGGCGCGAGGTCGAGATCCCCGTCTACGTGATGCCCGGGGTCGCGGACAGATCCGTGATCGTCCCGCTCGGCTACGGTCGAACGGCCGCCGGGCCCATCGGAAACGGCGTCGGCGCGAGCGCGCAGGCCCTGCGCATGAGCGGGGCGATGGGCTTCGACGGCGGTCTCACGGTCCGCCGCGTGGGACGCGTTCACGCCCTCTCCTGCACGCAGAACCACCACATGATCGACCTCGTCGGCCTTCGGGAGACCCAGCGAAGGGTCGGCGAGCTGGTCCGCGAGGTCGATTCCGAGACGTACAAGAGGAATCCCGAGGCCGTCCGGATCCGCTCGGAGGGCGAGCCGGCCCAACTCTTCCCGCCGCATGACTACGAATCCGACCATCGATGGGGCATGGCGATCGATCTCGACTCGTGCACCGGTTGCGGCGCCTGCATGATCGCCTGCCAGGCCGAGAACAACGTCCCGGTGGTCGGACGCGAACAGGTCAAGCGCGGCCGCGAGATGCACTGGCTCAGAATCGACCGCTACTTCTCGGGGGCTCCCGAGCGCCCGGAGGTCTCGCATCAACCTCTCGCCTGCGTGCAATGTGAAAACGCCCCGTGCGAGCAGGTCTGCCCCGTCGGCGCGACGGCGCACAGCCACGAGGGGTTGAACGAGATGGTGTACAACCGGTGCATCGGGACGCGCTACTGCGCGAACAACTGCCCGTACAAGGTCCGCCGGTTCAACTGGTTCAACTTCCACAAGCGGACGGTCCAGATCGAGAAGATGATGTACAACCCCGACGTCACGGTGCGCGGACGCGGCGTGATGGAGAAGTGCACGTTCTGCGTTCAGCGGATCGAGGGCGCGAAGATCCGGGCGCGCGTCGAGGGAGGACGCCCGATCGCCGACGGGGAGGTCGTACCGGCATGCGCGCAGGCCTGCCCGTCGCGTGCGATCGTCTTCGGCGACCTGAACGACCCGCAAAGCCGCGTCCACGCTCTCCACGTCAACGCGCGGTCCTACGGACTCCTCGAGGAGATCAACACCCGGCCTCGCACGCAATACCTGGCGAAGCTCCGCAACCCGAACCACGATCCGGAGGTCCAGGGATGAGCGCGCGCGAGGCGACGCAACTGGCCATGGAGATGGCGGAGCGCCGGTCGCCCCTCATCACCGGGGGCAACGACTTCGCCACGGTCACCGACAAGATCTGCTCGCTCGTCGAGAAACCCCACCCGCCCCGCGCCTGGTTCATCGCGTTCGGCGTGTCGCTCGCGATGACCGGAGTCCTTTTCGCGATGATCGGCTATCTGCTCCTGCGGGGCATCGGCGTCTGGGGACTGAACAGCCCGGTCGGGTGGGGCTTTGACATCACGAACTTCGTCTTCTGGGTCGGGATCGGCCACGCGGGGACGCTCATTTCGGCGATCCTCTTCCTGTTCCGCCAGAAGTGGCGGACGAGCATCAACCGGTTTGCCGAATCGATGACGATCTTCGCGGTGATCTGCGCCGGGATGTTCCCCGCGATTCACGTCGGACGCGTCTGGTTCATCTGGTTCGTCTTCCCGCTCCCGAACCAGAACCTCGTCTGGCCGAACTTCCGCAGCCCGCTCCTGTGGGACGTCTTCGCAGTCGGGACTTACATGACCGTCTCGCTGCTGTTCTGGTACATGGGGATGCTCCCCGACCTCGCGACCCTCCGGGATCGGGCAAAGACGAAGGCGCGCTCGTTCATCTACGGAGCGCTGAGCCTCGGGTGGCGCGGCTCGAACCGGCAGTGGCACCGATACGAGGTCGCGTATCTCCTCCTTGCCGCGCTTGCCACGCCGCTCGTGCTGTCGGTCCACTCGGTGGTGAGCTTCGACTTCGCGGCCTCGCAGGTCCCCGGCTGGCACACGACGATCTTCCCCCCGTACTTCGTCGCGGGGGCGATCTTCAGCGGCTTCGCGATGGTGATGACGTTGATCATTCCCGCGCGGCAGTTCTTCGGGTTGAAGGACATCATCACGATGCGCCACCTGGAGAACATGGCGAAGATCATCCTCCTGACGGGATCGATGGTTGCGCTCGCCTACGCGACCGAGATCTTCATCGCGTGGTACGGCGGCAATCCGATCGAGCGCTTCACATTCATGAACCGCGCGCTGGGACCTTACGCGTGGGCCTACTCGATCATGATGACGTGCAACGTCCTGGTGCCGCAGATCTTCTGGTTCCGGTGGGCCCGCAGGAACCTGTGGCTGATGATGATCGTTTCGATCCTGGTAAACGTCGGGATGTGGTTCGAGCGCTTCGTGATCATCGTCTCATCGCTCAGCCGCGACTACCTCCCGGCCGCGTGGGGATACTTCAAGCCGACCGCGATCGATCTGCTCACGCTCGCCGGGAGCTTCGGCCTCTTCTTCACCCTGTTCCTCCTGTTCATTCGGTATCTCCCGATGGTCGCGATGGCGGAGGTGCGGAGCGTCATGCCGCAGGCCGGGCTCGAGCACGGCGGGCACAGGGGCCAGGGCGACTATCACGGGGACATCCCCGCGCAGCACGAGGAGACGGGCGCATGAGCGGGCACGGGCACGAGTCGCGCGTCGCGCAGGGCCCCCAGAGGAGCCGGGAGCCGAGCCCGTTCGGCCTCGCGGCGCGATTCGACTCGGTCGATACGTTCCTCAAGGCGTGCGAGCGCGTGCGTGACGCGGGCTATCGCCGGTGGGACGCGTACGCGCCGTACCCCGTCCACGGGTTGAACGACGCGATGGGGATCCGCCACACGCGCCTGCCGCTCGTGGTTCTCGGAGCCGGGATCACCGGCGCCGGCGGCGCGCTTCTGCTGCAATGGTGGATGAACGCGCACAACTATCCGCTCATCGTGAGCGGCAAGCCGTTCTTCAGCCTGCCGGCGAACATCCCGATCATGTTCGAGCTGACGATACTCCTGAGCGCCCTCGCGACATTCATCGGGATGCTCGCGTTCAACAACCTCCCGATGCTGCACCACCCCGTGGTGAACAGCCCGAGCTTCGATCGCGTCACCACCGATCGCTTCCTGATCGTGATCGAGACGCGCGATCTGGCATTCGACGAGAGCAGAACGCGGGCGCTTCTCGAGGCCGCAAGCGGCGCGGAGATCGCGTGGGTGGAGGATTGAGGCGATGAGACCCCCCCGCTGGATCCTCTACGTGACCCTGGTCCTCGTCGTCCTTTCATGGATCCCGTTCGCGCTGATCTATCGGGCGCGCGCGGCGGGGCATCCGTACACGCGGGACCTGATCCTCCCGGACATGACGAAGCAACCCAAGTTCCGGCCGCAGCGCGTGAATCCGGTGTTCGCCGATGAGAGGGCCGACCGGCGACCCGTCGAGGGGACCGTCGCGGTCGGGGACGCTCGGACCGACGACGCCTTCTACCGCGGCCGGGAGAACGGCGCGTGGATCACGGCGCTCCCGATCGATGTGACCGATGCGGTGATGCGCCGGGGGCGCGAGCGCTTCAACATCTACTGCTCCCCCTGTCACGGCATGACCGGCGATGGCGACGGGATGGTGTCCAGGCGCGCCGAGGCTCTGCAGGAAGGGACATGGGTCCCCCCGTCGTCGCTCAACGACGATCGCGTCCGCGGTCTGCCCGCCGGGCAGCTCTTCAACACGATCACGAACGGCGTGCGCACCATGCCGCCGTACGGCGCGCAGATCCCGGAGGAGGATCGCTGGGCGATCGTCGCTTACATCCGCGCGCTGCAGTTGAGTCAACACGCGCCCGCAGGCGGCTTGCCGCCGGCGGTGCGCGATTCCCTGCGATGATAAGGATGATGAGAGGACCGAGATGACGCGACCGCCGATCCCCGACATCGCCCGGGAGAAGAAGGCCCCCGGAACGATCGCCCCGGCGGTATACCGCGCGTTCGGGGTTGCCGGGATCGTCCTGATCCTCGCGAGCGTCGCGCTCGGCGCGCGAAGCGAATCGGATCTGGACCGATTCTTCAACGCCTGGCTCGTGAGCTTCTCGTACTTTCTCAGTATCTCGCTCGGCGCGCTCTTCTTCGTCCTGCTCCACCACCTCGCGCGGGCGACCTGGAGCGTCGTCGTCCGCCGGTTCGCGGAGGCGATTGCATCGAACGTCCTGCTGATGCTGCTCCTCTTCATCCCGATTCTGATCGGGGCGAAACACATCTACCCATGGATGGATCGCGGTTTGATGGCGTCGGAACCGACGCTCCGCGTGAAGGCGGGCTGGCTCAGCCTGCCGTTCTTCGGCGTGCGCTTCGCCGTCTATTTCGCCGTGTGGATCTGGCTCTCCCGCACGCTCTTCCGGAGGTCCGTCGCGCAGGACGGCACGGGGGACTTCCGCTTGACGTTCTGGATGGAGCGTTTGAGCGCGCCCGGGATGGTCGTCTACGCCGTCACCCTCACGCTGGCAGCCTTCGATCTCCTGATGTCCCTCGACCCCCATTGGACCAGCACGATCTTCGGGGTCTACGTCTTCGCGGGGAGCGTGCTCGCGTTCTTCGCATCTCTCCCGCTTGTCACGTGGGTCACGCAGCGCTCGGGGCGCCTCGTCCGCTCGATCACGCCCGAGCACTATCACGACATGGGGAAGCTCATCTTCGCGTTCACGATCTTCTGGGCGTACATCGCATTCTCGCAATACATGCTGATCTGGTACGGGAACATCCCGGAGGAGACGGTCTGGTTCGTGCGCAGGCAGACGAACGGCTGGGGCGGCGTCGGTCTCGCCCTGCTCTTCGGCCACTTCGTCGTTCCGTTCCTCTTCCTGCTGCCGCGATCGATCAAGCGGCGCTTGGGACTCCTCGTGATCCCGGCCCTTTGGGTCCTTGCGATGCACTGGATCGACCTCTACTGGATCGTGATGCCGCAGGCACGTGGCGGACGCGCGACCCCCGGACTCCACCTCGTCGATCTGACGACGTTCCTCGGGATCGGGGCGCTCTTCGTCGGCGTCGCCGTGTGGCGTCTGCGCGGGCGCTCGCTCATCGCCGACCGCGATCCGCGAATCGCGGAATCGCTGGCGTTCGAAAATGCGTGACGGGGTGACGGATCATGGCGACTGAGACGCGGCAACACACCGACCCGAATGCCCAGGTCACGATCGTGATCGCGGTGATCGGCGCGATCGCCGTGATGCTTGCGGTGATCGTACTGCAGGGCGTCTACTACCGCTCGCTGGAGCGCGAGAACCAGAAGAAGGTGATCGCGGAAGCGCCCGAGAAGCTGACCCGGCTGCGCGCGGACCAGAACGCGAAGCTCGAGGGCTATGATTGGGTCGACTCGAAGAAGGAGATCGCACGCATTCCGATCGATCGGGCAATGGAGATCGTCGTTCGGGACATGAAGGAGAAGAAGCCATGATGCTGCGCGGCGAACGCGACCTCGGCTCCGCCGCGCCGGTCCTAGTCCTCGCGGCCACCGTGCTGCTCGCCGCGATCGCCTGCGGGTCCGCACGGGCGCAGATCGCGACCCCGCTCCCGAAGGACCTCGAGGGCGTAGGCATCACGGAGCACCTGAACGATCGGATCCCGCTCGATCTCACGTTCGCCGACGAGGACAGCCAGGCGGTTCAGCTTGCCTCGTTCTTCAAGTCGGGACGGCCGGTCATCCTGGCCTTTGTTTACTTCGAGTGCCCGATGCTCTGCACGTTCGTCCTGAACGGGCTGGTCACGTCGATGCAAAAGATCGGCTGGGTCCCCGGCAAGGAGTTCGAGGTCGTGAGCGTGAGCTTCAACCCGGCCGACACGCCGTCGCTTGCGAAGGCAAAGAAGGAAAACTACATCGAGTCGTTCGGGAACCCAGAGGCGGCGCGGGGATGGCATTTCCTCACGGGGTCGCCGGAAGAGATCCGCGCGCTCACACAGGCCGTCGGATTCGGCTACCGGTGGGACGACAAGCAGAAGCAGTTCGTGCACGCGGCCGCGATCTACGTCCTGACGCCGGACGGCCGCCTGTCACGGTATCTCTACGGCATCGATTTCGATCCGCCCACGTTGCGGCTGTCCCTGCTGGAGGCGGCCGGCGGAAAGATCGGTTCCCCGCTGAACCAGGTCATCATGTACTGCTATCACTACAATCCGAAGTCCGGGAGCTACTCGCTCGCCGCGTTCCGGATCATGCAGATCGCGGCGGGGCTCACGGCCATCGTGCTCGGAGCCGTCCTGTCCGCGCTGTGGATCCGAGGGAGGAGGGTGCGTGGGTAACGGCTCGTTCTGGCTTCCACCCGCAGCATCGAGCGGCGCGCCGGTCGTCGATCGGCTGTTTCACTTCATCTACTGGACCGCCTTCGTCTTCTTCGTCCTCGTCGTCGGCCTGATGGTCCTGTTCGTTCTCCGGTACCGCAGGCGACCCGGTCAGAAGGACCACGGTCCGGCGCCGACGCACAACACCGCCCTCGAGCTGACATGGACGATCATCCCGCTGATCGTGGTCGGGGTGATCTTCTACCTCGGCTTCGCCGGGTTCATGGACATCTCGACGCCCCCGCAGAACGCGTACGAAATCCAGGTGACGGCCATGCGGTGGAAGTGGAGTTTCACCTACCCGAACGGGCTCACGGACGAGGACCTGCACGTGCCGGCCGACCAACCGGTGCGTCTCGTCATGACCTCCACGGACGTCATCCACGGGTTCTTCGTCCCCGACTTCCGCCTGAAGCACGACGTCGTGCCGGGGCGCTACAACACGGTCTGGTTCCGCGCGGGGAAGCCCGGGACGCACGACATCTTCTGCACGCAGTACTGCGGAACCGGCCACTCCGAGATGCATGCGCAGGTGATCGTGCAGAATCCGGACGACTTCCAGAAGTGGCTCGATGGGGCCGCCTCGGCGCTCGCCCATGCATCCCCCGTCGAGCTGGGCGAGAGGCTCTACCACACGCTCGGATGCGCGCAGTGCCATTCTGTGGACGGAGCATCCTCCACGGGACCCACCTGGAAGGGATTGTACGGATCCAAGGTGCCGCTGAACGGCGGCGGATCGGTAACCGCGGACGAGAACTACGTCCGCGAGTCGATTCTCGAGCCGAACGCGAAGGTCGTGCTCGGATACGCGGCGATCATGCCGACTTACCAGGGACGGGTCAAGGACCCGGACGTCGCGGCGATCATCGCGTACATGAAGACCGTGAAGTGAAACGAGGCGAGAGGAAATGTCGACGGCGGAAAACTATCTAACCCACTCTAGCGGGATCCGTTCATGGCTCCTGACGAGAGACCACAAGAGGATCGGCATCCTCTACCTGATCTCGATCATGTCCTCGTTCTTCCTGGGAGGGATCTCCGCGCTCCTGATCCGGACCGAGCTTCTGACGCCGAATCACGCGCTGATGAGCCCGGAAGCGTATAACAAGATGTTCACGCTGCACGGCGCGGTCATGATCTTCCTCTTCGTGATCCCTGGAGTGCCGGCGACCCTCGGCAACTTCTTCCTGCCGATCATGCTCGGCGCGAAGGACGTCGCGTTCCCTCGCTTGAACCTCGCGAGCTGGTACCTGTACGTGTTCGGCGCGCTCTTCGCGCTTGCGTCGATCGTGATGGGCGGGGTCGACACCGGCTGGACCTTCTACACCCCCTACAGCGTGATCACGAACACGAGCGTCGTGGCGTTGACCGCGGGGGCGTTCATCCTCGGCTTCAGCTCGATCCTGACCGGGATCAACTTCGTGGTCACGATCCACAAGCTCCGTCCGGACTGGATGACATGGTTCAAGATGCCGCTCTTCCTGTGGTCGCTGTATGCGACGGCGATCATCCAGATCCTCGCAACCCCCGTCCTCGGGATCACGCTCCTTCTCCTGATCCTCGAGCGGACCCTCGGCATCGGGATCTTCAACCCGGCCCTCGGCGGCGATCCGGTCCTCTACCAGCACTTCTTCTGGTTCTACTCGCACCCGGCCGTCTACATCATGATCCTCCCCGCGATGGGCATCATGAGCGAGCTCGTCTCGACGTTCAGCCACCGGACGATCTTCGGTTACCGCTTCATCGCCTACTCGTCCATCGCGATCGCGGTGATCTCGTTCCTCGTCTGGGGGCACCACATGTTCGTGAGCGGCCAGTCGAACCTCGCCGACCTGATCTTCAGCTTCCTCACGTTCCTCGTCGCGATCCCGTCCGGCATCAAGGTGTTCAACTGGTTGGCGACGATGTACAAGGGATCGATCACTCTCGAGGCACCGATGCTGTACGCTCTGTCATTCCTGTTTCTCTTCGGGATCGGCGGATTGACGGGGCTCTTCCTGGGCGCGCTTTCGACCGACGTGCACCTCCACGACACCTACTTCGTCGTCGCACATTTCCACTATGTGATGTTCGGCGGAACCGTGATCGCGTTTCTGGGCGGACTGCACTACTGGTGGCCGAAAATGTTCGGACGGATGTACAGCGAGAAGTGGGCGCGGATCGCGGCCGTCGTCATCTTCATCGGCTTCAACCTGACGTTCTTCGCGCAGTTCATCATGGGGAGCAAAGGGATGCCGCGGAGGTACGCGAGCTATCCCGCGCGCTTTCAGCCGTACCACGACGTTTCGACGATCGGCTCCTATGTGCTGTCGATCGGTTTCGTGATCATGGCCGTCTATCTGATTCATTCCCTCTTCCGCGGGCGGCGCGCGCCCGCGAATCCGTGGGGCGGGACGACGCTCGAGTGGAAGTGCGGCTCGCCGCCCCCGCACGACAACTTCGCCGAGACGCCGGGACCATGTGAGCCATACGACTTCCGCGGGATCGTGTACGACCCCGCGATCGGCGGCTACGTCGACACCGCAAGGGCACGAAGCTGATGGCTGTGACGGAAGCGGAAGTCCGCGAGCGCCGCGAAGGATACGAGTCGAGCCGGCTCGGGATGTGGATCTTTCTCGCGACGGAGATCCTCCTGTTCGGCGGACTCTTCTGCGCGTACGCCGTGTATCGCTCGAATCATCCGGAGATCTTCGTCTACGCGCACCGATTCCTGAGCAAGACCCTGGGCGGGATCAACACGATCGTCCTGATCTGTTCGAGCTTCACGATGGCCTGGGCGGTCCGGGCGGCGCAGCTCGGCGAGCGAAGGCGCCTCGTCGCGCTCCTCGCGATCACGATCTTCTGCGGCCTCTGCTTCCTCGGGATCAAGGGGATCGAGTACCAGCAGAAGTGGCGTCACGGGCTCCTCTGGGGCGAGCGCTATCACCCGGTCGAGCACGAGAAGAACGGGGCGGCGGGGACCCCTGCGGCAATCCAGATGCCGCCCGTATCCAGCGATCCGAACCGATCATTCCTGCCGCTCGCCGCCGAGGGACCGCGCGGGCTCGCGCCGGAATCGAGCAAACCGGCGCCGGGGGGGGCGGATGCCGAGCCGGTTCCGAAGAACGTCCAGACCTTCTTCGGCATCTACTTCGCGATGACGGGTCTCCATGCGGTTCACGTGATCGCGGGGATGATCTTGATCGGCGTGATGCTCGTGCGGGCGATCCGCCGCGAGTTCAGCCCGACGGACTTCACGCCCGTCGACAACGTGGGTCTGTACTGGCACCTGGTCGACGTGATCTGGATCTACCTGTTCCCGTTCCTGTACCTGATTCGTTGAGGGATGACGATGTCTGATCATTCATCGAACCCGATCGTCGGGCACGTGATGCCCCTGAAGACGCTTGTCATGATCTGGGGGGCGCTCCTCGTCCTGACGATTGTCACCGTGAGCGCGACGCATCTCGATCTGCCCCGGATCGCCATCTGGGTCGCGCTCGGGATCGCCACCGTCAAGGCGACTTTGGTCGCGCTCTATTTCATGCACCTGCGGTACGAGCGACCCTTCCACGCGATCATCTTCGTGATGGCGGTGATCTTCGTGCTCCTGTTCGTGGGGATCGCGCTCACCGACACGCAGGCGTACCAACCCGACCTGATCCCGGGATATGCCCCGGGGATGGGTGCGCGGTGAGCCGGAACGCAGCAACTCCGCCTGACGCCGGCAAGCTCGGGATGATCATCCTGATCATGTCGTTGTCGATGCTATTCGGCGCGAGCATGGTCGCATACCTGATCGTTCGATCGCGCGCGGCCGGCGGATGGCCGCCGGCGGGGATGCCCCACCTGCCCGCCGGGCTGTGGCTCAGCACTCTCATCATCCTCTGCCTGAGCATCGCGATCGAGAGCGCCCTTCGCGGCATCCGGCGAGGCAACGCGGGGCGTCTCGCGACGGCGAGCGCGATCGCATTCCTGCTCGCGCTCGCGTTCCTTCTCAATCAGGCGCTCAACTGGCGTTCGCTCCTGGTCGCTCGCGCGAACCTCTACGGCTTCACGTTCTTCATGCTGACCGGGCTGCACGCGGCGCACGTCATCGGCGGTTTGATCCCTCTGGGGATCGTCGCGGGCCGCGCGCGGGGACGGCGGTACACGATCGAGGAGCACTCCGGCGTCCTCTACTGCACGATGTACTGGCACTTCCTTGCGGTCGTCTGGATCGTGATGTTCGCCACGATGCTCCTGTAAGTAGCCTACTCAAAAACAGATATAAAGCATCCGGCCGGGCTACCGGCTCGCCCTCGTTGCGCCGGGGTGCATCGCGTACCACGCGAACCACAAGGAATACGCGGTCGCGGGATCGACCGCCGGCAAGTCGTCGGCGGCGATCGCGCGACATGCGGGGGGATTTCCCTTCACCATGATCCGCGATTTGTATGATGCGCTCCCCTCCGGCGGCAGCGGCCGAACCGGAAAACGCAGTCGCCCGGAACCGAAGTAGCTCCCGTACACGTCCGTCTTGTAGCGCTCGAACATGACCGTGTTCTCGGGCGCGAGGACGGTCGTCTCCGGATACGCCCGACGCCAATCTCCCCAGGTCACGAGGAAGGACGGCACGACGGTCAGGCTCTCCCCGGCGGCGCATGCCGGGCCCGCGACGGCGCGGAACTGAAGCTGCGACCAGAGGCTCACCCCCACGGGTCTCGCCCCCGCAAGGACTTTCTCCTCGTCGTACAGGAGCGTGTTCGAGTTGTACAATAACCCGCTCAGGCCAAACCGGAGCGTTCTCCCCCGCACCCTCCGATCGAAGACGACCACCGCGTCGCATAGGGGGCTGTAGGTCACGGCGATCGGGATCCCTCCAAGCGTGTCGTTCGCGACCTCGTGCCAGTTCAGCACGCGGAGCGGATAGGCGCGGGCTCGCCCACCCACCACGACGCCGATCACGCGATCGCCCGTGACGAGATAGGAGGCGTGCCGCTCGCGGCGGATCGGATCGACGTCGCCGGCGTCGATGACCGCCGGCAGGTCCATGGCGGGGAGACCGTCCCTGGGCATCCCCGAGGCGACGATCTCCTCGCGCGGCACGAGGCACTGCGAAAGATCGAACCCGTACGTCGCGGGATCCCTTCCGTCGCCGATCGCGTGCGCGCCACGGTCCCGCACGAGGTCCCTCACGAGCCAGGCGATGATCAGAATGAAGAGCGCGGCCGCCGCGGCTAAGATCCATCCGGCGCCCTGAAGGCCGCGACCCCGAGCGCGCGCGTTCAAGCTCCTGTTCCTCTCCCGATCACGGCCCGATCACGAGCCGCCCGCGATCCGCGAGCAGCAACGCGAGCAGGACCGGCAGATAGACGAGACTCGCCACGAAGAGGGCGCGGGCACGCGCCTCCGTCCTTCTGCGCATCAGCCGGACGCCGAACACGAAGATCCCGACCGCGAGCCCCACCGCGCCGATGAAGAAGACCCAGCCACCCATCCCTGCGCGCGCCGATGCCGCCGCGAGCGGGATCGACGCAAGGCTGTACAGAACGGAGAGACGGGCCGTCAGTGCCCCTGTTCGATCGACAACGGGGAGGACGCGGAACCCGCCCCGTTCATAGTCCACTCGGTACAACCAGGCGAGCGCGAGAAAATGAGGGATCTGCCAGATGAAGAGCAACGCGCCGAGGATCCAGGCGCCGGGAGCGAGCCTGCCGGTCGCGGCGGCCCATCCCATCATCGGCGGAAGCGCGCCGCAGACGGCGCCGACCAGGGTGCAAAGAGAGGTCCGCGGTTTCAGAGGCGTGTACAGCAGGAGGTAGATCGCCGCGTCCGCGAATCCCAGGATCGTTGTGAGCGCGTTCGTCCGCGCGGTGAGGATCCCGAGGCCGATCACGATGCATGCCCCGCCGACGCGGAGCGCGCGTGCGATCGGGATCCGTCCGGTCGGAATCGGACGCCGCTCCGTCCGCGTCATCCGAGCATCGCGCTTCCATTCCCACGCCTGGTTGATAGCCACGGCGCCCGACGCGGTGAGGAACGTGCCGGCGAGGACCCACGCGAGCCGGCCCCATCCGCACGCGGCGGCGCCGCTCCCACGGCCGAGTGTGAATCCGGCCGCGGCGGTCGCGACGACGAGCAGCGTGAGCCCCGCCTTGCAGAGCTCGAGATAAGCCCGAAAACCCGCGCGGCCGTGCGCGGCCGTCATCTCCATGTTCCCGGCGTCCCCTCGCGCATCTCCAACTGAATTCCCTCGTTCCGCGGGCTTCCGGCCACCCGACAGGGGGGCGCGGCTGGACGTCACCCGCGAACAGGCTATCTTAGGGTATGCTCCGGTGAAGAGCAACTGAGCGAAGCTGACCATCGAGACATGGAATCGGGCTCGATCGAAACGCATCGTTCGATCACCAAGGACAGGGCCATGCAGGCAACCGTAACCGCGGCCGGGTCGGCGACCGTGCACGGCGCGGACCATTCCTACATCCTCGCGACCGGCTTCGGAACGACCGTCGCCATGTGGGCGATCGGATACGTCTCGCGGATTCCGCCGGCCGTCGTTCCGAGCTGGCTGCTCCTCGTTTTCCTGCTCGCGTGCACGCTCGGCGGCGGGTTCATCGCGGGACGGAGCACCGGAGGCGGCTGGCGCGCCGGACTTTGGACCGGCATCGTCTCGGCCGGCTTGAACCTCCTCGTGCTCGGCAGCCTCCTCACCCGCAACGAACCAAACCGCATCGTCCCCTCGGCCCTGTGGTACATCCCCGGGTCGATCGTGATCGCGGCCGCCCTCGGCGCGCTCGGGGGCGCCGCGGGGAGCGCGAGGCCCCGCGCTGCCGAACCCAACTGGACCGGAGCGTTCGCGAAGGTCGCCGCGTCCGCGACGTTCTTCCTCCTGATCGTCGGCGGCTTCGTCACGAGCGAGCGAGCGGGACTCTCCGTTGTCGATTGGCCGAATTCCTTCGGCTACGGGATGTTTCTCTATCCGCTCTCGCGGATGACCGGAGGGATCTACTACGAGCACGCCCATCGCCTCTTCGGATCGCTCGTCGGGTTGACGACCCTGGTCCTGGCGATCCACATCCAGCGGGTCGAGAAGGATCGCCGCTGGCTCCGTGGCTTCGCCCTCGCCGCGCTCGGCGTCGTCATCGTGCAGGGGCTCCTGGGCGGCCTGCGCGTGACCGGACGTTTCACGATGAGCGATCTGCCGGCCGACACGGCGCCGAAGATCGGCCTTGCCGTCGTCCACGGGGTCGTCGCCCAGATCTTCTTCGCGATGATCGTCGCGATCGGCGCCTTCACGACGCGCACGTGGAAGACCGGCCTCGCCCCGACTCGAGCGCGCTCCGCGTCGACCGATCACGCGCTCTCGGCACTCCTCGTCGGGATGCTGATCATCCAGATCGTCCTGGGCGCGATCCAGAGGCATCTGTCCGGCGGACTGCTGATCCACATCACGATGGCGGCGTTCGTCCTGCTCGTCGCGATCTCGAGCGGGGCGCGCGCATGGGGTCTGTACGGGTCGCAGCCGGTCCTGCGGCGGCTCGGCCGCTGGGTGATCTATGTCATAGCGGCGCAAGTAATGCTCGGGATCGCATCACTCGTCGTCCGCGGAATGATGACGCCGGCCGGTTCGCCCATGGCCATCTCGGTCATCGTCCGGACGGCCCATCAGGCGACGGGCGCGATCCTTCTGGCATGCTCGGTCCTGCTGATGCTCTGGAGCCGCAGGCTCCTCGTCGCATCGGACGAGTGATGCCGCGGACTTCAAGATAGCTATCGATCGACCGAAGAAAGGCTGACGAACATGGCGGTGCAGCAATCTCAGGATCCGATGGGGCCGCAGCCATTCATGGACGGCGTGGAAATCGGCGGCGACGTCCTCCTTTCCCTGTACGAGAAGATGTTGCGCGTCTACTTCATCGAGGAGCGGATGAAGGTGTTCGTTCGGGCGAACAAATGCTCGTTCCACGCCTCGAGCCGCGGGCACGAGAAGCTGCAGATCGCCGTCGCGATGGCGCTCAAGCCCGGCAAGGACTGGTTCTTCCCGTACTACCGCGAGAAGGCGCTCATGGTGGGGCTCGGGATGTCGAACAAGGACATCTTCCTCCACATGCTCTCGCGCAGTGAAGACCCGTGCGGGCGCGGGCGCAACATGAGCGAGCATTTCTCTTCCAAGGAGCTTCGCGTCGTGTCTCCGACCGCGTGCACCGGGACGCAATTCCTCGCGGCGGTCGGGATGGCGCGCGCGATCAAGGCCGACGGACGCGACGAGATCGTCTACGTCTCGTCCGGGGAGGGCGCGACGAGCGAGGGCGAGTTCTTCGAGGCGCTGAACTGGGCCGCGCGCGAGGAGCTGCCGGTGCTGTTCGTGATCCAGAACAACGGGTTCGCGATCAGCGTGCCGCAGGAGACGCAAACCGCGGTCCACATCCACGAGGTCACGCGATCGTTCAACATCCGTTCGGTCGACGTTGATGGGACCAGATTCACCCACATGTACTCGACGATGAAGCCGTTGATCGACGTGCTGCGGAGCGGCGTCGGCCCCCTCTTCATCGAGGGGCACGTCGTGCGGCTGGATTCGCATTCCTCCTCCGACGATCACAAGAAGTACCGGACCGAGGAGGATTTGGCCGAGGCGGCGCGCCACGATCCGCTCGCCCACACCGAGGCGGTCCTCGTGGCTCGCGGACTCATCACGAGCGAGCGGATCAAGGAGGAGCGCGAGCGGATCAAGGCCGAGGTCGACGCGGCGGCCGAGGAGGCGGACAAGTACCCGTACCCCGATCCGTCCGACATCATGGCGCACATCGTCAGCGACACGGTCCCGATCCAGGTCGAACCGCCGATCAAGCCCGTCGCGGAAGCGCCCGTCACGATGATCGACGCGTTGAACCATGGATTGCGCGAGGAGATGGAGCGCAACCCGAGGATCGTGATGTGGGGAGAGGACATCGCCGACCCGAAGGGCGGGGTCTTCGGCGTTACGCGCGGCCTCGGGACCGCGTTTCCCGGGCGCGTCCAGAACTCGCCGCTCTCCGAGGCGAGCATCGTCGGGGTCGCGCAGGGGATGGCGATCGGCGGCTGGAAGCCGGTCGTCGAGATCCAGTTCGGTGACTACTCATGGCCGGGGTTCATGCAGATGCGGAACGAGATCCCGACCCTGCGCTGGCGCAGCCAGGGGCAGTGGACCTGCCCGATGGTCGTGCGGATCGCCGTTGGCGGCTACATCCGCGGAGGTCCCTTCCACAGCACCTCCATGGAAGCGATTTACGCGCACACGCCGGGCTGGCGGATCCTCTACCCTTCGAACGCCGCCGACGCGAAGGGGCTGATCAAGACGGCGTGCCGCGCGGACGACCCGGTCCTGTTCCTCGAGCACAAGGGCCTCTACCGGCAGATCTTCACAAAAGCGATCGAGCCGGGCCCCGACTACCTGATCCCATTCGGGAAGGGACGCGTGGCCCGCGAGGGGCGCCACGTCACGGTCGTCGCCTGGGGGAGCACGGTCCATCGCGCGGTCCAGGCGGCCGGCGAGCTCGAGCGGGACGGGATCTCGGTCGAGGTGATCGACCTCCGCTCGATCGTCCCCTATGACAAGGACCTGATCGCGGCGAGCGTTCGGAAAACCGGCCGCGCCGTCGTGGCGCACGAGGCGAACATGACCGCCGGCTTCGGCGGCGAGATCGCCGCCTTCATCGCCGATGCCTGCTTCCGATCGCTCGACGCGCCCGTCCGACGCGTCGCGGCGCTCGACAGCTTCGTCCCGTTCGCGCCGACGCTCGAGCCAGCGGTCCTCCCGAGCACGGATCAGATCCGCGAGGCGATCCGGGAAACGGCGAGGTTCTAGTCCAGTTTCGCGTCCCGCACGAAGCGCAGGCGGGTGTAGCCGTCGTTCTCCCAGCGGGAGATCATCCAGTCCCCGGGGATCTTCGCGCGGGGGGGCATGGTGACCGGGGGCATCCACACGTCCGGATCGTGCGGAATGAAGAGCTCGTTCTGGAGCGGGAGGCTACAGAGCGAGTCGGCCGGCAACGGCAGCCAAGGCTCGAACAGGATGTCCTGGATCGAGCCTTGCGCCCGCGCCCTCAGATGGATGCGGTAGCCGCGCGCGATGCACCGGGCCGGCGCCCTGCGGTCCTTCACGCGAAGACCCATCGTGTAGAGCGCGTGCCCGCGGTAGATCGTCTTCACGCGGTCCGGTGTCGGCGAGACCACGGCGAACGCGAGGATCGACTGCACCATGTCCATCTGTCGAAACGCCGACATCATCCACAGGACCGTCTCCGGGCGCCTGTCGCCGTTCAAGTCGCCGCAGTTCACCGCGTCGACGAGCGGGAAAAACTCGGGGATCGACGACATGACGCTGAGCGAGTCGGCGGCGTCGCGCGGCGGCTCTTGGGGGCGCGGCCAGCGCGTGAGAAGCGCCTTCTGCTCGGCATACGACCAGTAGAGAACCTGATCGAGCCCTCCGCCGGAGTAGATCCCCCACCAGCAGCGCGCGTACACGCCCACCGTCGTGATTCTCGCGATCTGGGCGATCTGTTCTGGAACGCCGTCCCCATCCAGGTCGACGTCGAAGATGTCGTAGCGCGTGTGCGGGCCGGGGACCTCGAGATCGATGCTTGTCGTGATGATCGAATCCGCGACGGCGACCTTGAGCGGCTCGTTCGGCGGGAAGGGGACGAGCGGGGGCTCGTTCGCCCGCGGCGGGCGCGATCCCAGGAACTCGATCGGCGGCAGCGCACCGCGCACCGCGGGCGCCCACACAAATGACAGTGCGGTCAAGAGACCGCCGAGAAAGAGGACGATGGACAGGGTCTGCCGCTTCATCAATCCCTCCGGCGCGACGCGCGCTCCGGCACGAGGGTCGCACCGCCTGCGCCGTTCGTACAAGGGGGATGATTGGAGCTGAGGATCGGGCCCGGCGGGTCCCGGAGCCGGGTGCTCGGGGATTCCACGCGTCGATCCCGGATGCGCGGCTCCGCGCGATCCGGTAGATTCCGAACTCGTGATGGATTCCCCGCACCATTCGAGCGCCGCCTTCTTCGACGTCGACAGGACCCTGATCCCGGGGACCTCGATGGAGATGCTCCTCACGTTCGCTCTGCTGCGGCATGAGGTGCCCGGGATGTTCGCTTGGCTGCCGTTCCTCGTGGAGTGGTTCCGGCTCCTCCCCTACGGCCCGACGATCGCCCGGAAGGCGAACAAGGCGTACATGGCCGGCGCGCGCCCGGAGGATCTCCGCGGGTGGGCCGACGACCTGTTCGAGCGGAAAGTCCGCCCGCGGCTCGGCGACCGCGGGCATGCATGGATCGCGAGAGAGAAGGCGCGCGGGCGCGCGATCGTCCTCCTGAGCGGGATGCCCGACCTGCTGATGGGTCCGCTCGTCCGCACCTTTGCGCCCGATCTCGCCGTCGCGACAGTGCTCGAGGTCGGCGCGAACGGACGCCTGACCGGCCGGCGGGCGGGGATGCATCCGTACGGGCGCCACAAGCTCACGATCGCGCGCGACCTCTGCGCGCGACACGGGTGGGACCTGGCCGATTCGTCGGCCTACGGCGACCACGCAAGCGATGCCTACCTCCTCGCCGCGGTCGGTGAGCCCTACGCGGTCGATCCGGACCGCCGCCTGCGCCGCCTCGCCCTGCTGCGCGGATGGCCGATCCTACAAGGGGACGCGCCCGGCAATCCCTCGGGAGGGACTCCCCCCAGCATTGACACCCCAGCGCGCGGGACCCTATCTTGAGAAGCGGTCGTTGGGGGTGTCCCGAGGCGGACTGAGAAGAGACCCCGAGAACCTGATCTGGGTGATGCCAGCGTAGGGAAACGACCTCCGACCAGGTTCTTCCTCCGCCCGGCACATCGGCATACCGGCGCCGCACGCGGGGTCGTTTTCCGCGTCGAGGCGGTGCTCGCCATCTCGCAGGAGGGCGATTCGCGGATGGGGGCATCACGGACGTCGGCTTCGACGGGCGGGCGACCGCGGGAGGGGTGCACGCGGTCGGCTTCCATCGCCACGGGATCCCGCTCGCGCCGTACGCTGCGGAACGGGTCGCTCAGGAGATCGCTTAATGAAACTCACGATCAACGGTGTGGACCGAGAGGTCGGCGGGGTGATCGGCACGCTCGACGAGCTGCTGCGCGTCCTCGGCGTGCCGCAGGACCGCAGCGGGACGGCGGTCGCCCGTAATGACGCGGTCGTGCCGCGCGCGCAGTGGACCACGACCCCGGTCGCCGAAGGGGACCGAATCGAGATCATCACGGCCGCTCAGGGGGGTTAGAAGGTCCCCGGAGCAGGAGGAGGTAACCCATGTCCGAGTCGAAGAGACCCATGGCAAAGGGGCGCGGGAGCGGTCCCCTCGTCATCGGCGGGCGCGAGTACAAGAGCCGGCTGCTCGTCGGAACCGGCAAGTACGCGGATTTCGAGACGATGAAACGCGCGCACGAGGCTTCCGGAGCCGAGATCGTGACGGTCGCGATCCGCCGCGCGAACATGGAGGCGCGGGGAACCGGCGGCTCGCTCCTTGATCACATCGATCTGAAGCGCTACACCCTCCTGCCGAACACGGCCGGGTGCTACAACGTGGGTGACGCCGTCCTGACGGCCCAGCTCGCGCGCGAGGCGCTCGGCACGTCCCTGATCAAGCTCGAGGTGATCGGCGACGAACGGACCCTTTTCCCCGACAACGAGGGGCTCCTCGAGGCTGCGAAGATCCTCGTGAAGGACGGATTCACGGTTCTCCCTTATACAATCGACGATCCCGTTCTGTGCAGGAAGCTCGAGGACATCGGGTGCACCGCCGTGATGCCGCTCGCCGCGCCGATCGGGTCGGGGCTCGGGATCCGCAACCCGTACAACATCCAGATCATTCTCGAGACGGTCGGGGTGCCGGTCCTGGTCGACGCGGGGGTCGGGACCGCGTCCGACGTCGCGATCGCGATGGAGCTCGGGTGCGACGGGGTCCTCCTGAACACGGCGATCGCCGGCGCGGCGGATCCCGTGAAGATGGCTTCCGCGATGCGCCACGCGGTCGAGGGCGGCCGTCTCGCGTACGAAGCGGGTCGGATCCCGAAGAAGCTGTACGCGACCGCCTCGAGCCCGATCGAAGGGGTCGTGCGCGCCGGGGAGTAGGCCGATGGCGGACCCAGGGTCGTCCGGCGCGCCGGCCGGCGGCGCGCCGCCGCCGCGCTTCCCGCCCTTCTACCTGATCTCGGACCGACGCCGAATGGGACCCGATCCCGGCGCGACGGTTCGAAGCCTCGCGACGGCGGGGCTCCCGGCATTTCAATGGCGCGAGAAGGACCTTTCCCCGATCGAAACCTGGCGCTCCCTCGAAGAGATCCTGAAACCCGCGAATGGCGGGCCGACGCACTTCCTCGTGAACGATCGGATCGACGTGGCGGCCGCGTTCGGGATCGGCGTTCACCTCCCCGAGGATGGTCTCCCCACACACGTCGCCCGCCGTCTCCTCCCCACCGCCGCATGGATCGGACGCTCGACCCATTCGCTCGAGTCGGCGCGTCGCGCGCGCGACGACGGGGCGGACTTCGTGACCTTCGGCCCGGTCTACGACACGCCGTCGAAGCGGGCGTACGGGCCGCCGCTGGGTGTCGGGGCTCTGCGCGAGGTCTCGCGCGAGATGGACGGCTTCCCGATCATCGCGCTCGGCGGCGTCACGCTCGCCCGGGTTGCGGAATGTCTCGATGCGGGCGCGCGGGGCATTGCCGTGATCGGCGCGGTGTGGGATGCGCCGGACCCGGTTGGGGCATGGCACGCATTCGCGGAGGCGCTGGGGATCGAGCCCGCGCGCTGAGACGCTTTCGTTCGGATTGACCACCGCCGGCGGCATCTCTAGAGTCAACCTGCGTTATCGATCTGTCGCGCGAAGAAATGGAGGCCGTCCATGCCCATCCGATCCCGAATCGCCCGGTTTGTTCACGTCGCGCTCGTCATGGCAGCGGGCGTCCCGTTTCTCGCGGGTTGCGGCAGCGATTCGTCCACTTGCCCCGCAGGGAGCGGGCGGATTCTGGGCACGATCACGGCCGGAGGGCATCCTGTCATCGCCGCCTTGAGCATCCAGTCGTACCCATCGCGCCCCGGCAACAATATCGTCGCGATGGCGTACACGGATTCGTCCGGCCATTACGCGATCTCCCTTCCTGCCGCCGACTATCGGATCGCGGTGAGGTTTCAAGGTGCCTCCCTGATCGGCTACATCCTGGGTCGAGGGTTGACGATCGAGTTGGGACAGGCCCAGACGTTCCACGTCGTGGACGCGAAGGAAATTCGCGCAGATGTCCTGTTGAGCTCCGCCGTCCTCACGCTGGACACGCCGGCGGAGCTCGACGGCGAGCCGATCACCGCGACGCTCCAGCCCGGAGGTCGTCTGCCGGCCGTCGCAGGGAATCGCGACACCGTTCGGGCCGGCCTGGCGCGAATCTCCTTCCCCGTCGGCCTCCCGGGTCGATACCAGGTTCATGTTCGTATCGGGGGGTTCTGGAACGATGGCGCCTGGAACGAGTCCTCGGTGTGGCTCCCGGCAACGTACGACCGCTCCCAAGCCGAATGGATCACGCTCGAGGAAGCGACCGAGACGCAGATCCAGGGCACGATCGCGCCCCCCGGGAAGATCACCGGCAGCATCACGGGGGCGTGGGAGGAACTGAACGCGACGGCGCCGACCCTCACGCTCGTGAGCGAGACCGACACGAGTACGATTGCGACGGAAAGGTCCCTCGACGGTCTCTATTCGCTTCGGGTCTTCGCTCCGATGCGCGCTAGGCTTCAGATCCAGGAGATCTTCCCCCGCTGGTATGGAGGCTCGAGTTATGCGTCGGCAACCGTCTTGGATCTCCAGCCGCCCGATGTCGTGTCGCTGGACATTCACCAGTCGGGCATCGCCGGCCGCATCGGCCGGATCTCGACCTACGGCGGCACGGTCTCGGTCAACGATGCGTCCGGCACGAGGATCGACGTCAGCCAGCCGACCGGCGCCGACGGGCTGTTCCATTTCGCGAACCTCGCCGCCGGCACGTACTACGTGCACGTCGACGGGGACCGGACGTGGGTTCCGCAGTGGTACGACGGGGCGGATTCCCTCGCGGCGGGGACGCCGATCGTGATCGCACAGGAGGGCGAGGTCCAGTGGATCACCGTCCACCTCTCGGACGGAGGGACCATCAGCGGGCGGATCTCAACAAACGGTTCTTCGGCCGTCTATGCGGCCGTCTTCGCGGTGATTCCGGGACAGGAGCAGGGAGGCTACTACCACGCGGCCGACACGGTCGTCTCGGGCCCGGACGGCGAATACCGCCTCGCCGTCCTGCCGAATGGCGACTACAAAATCGGCGCCGTGCTCACGGCCGGCGCGCCGACGATCTGGTATCCGGGCATGGCGGATCCCGACTCCGCCACGATCGTTTCGATCCGCGATCACGGCACGGTCACCGGGATCGATTTCGGCTCGACGCTGCGCCCGTAGAGGTCAGTACCGAAGCACGGCCGCGATCGGCATCCTCCCAGGCATCTCCTCGGGCGGGACCGCGTAGACCTTCCCGCCCGTCATGATCGTCTGGACCGCCGCCCGTTCGAACAGGTCCTCGCTGTCCGGCTTCTGCGTGTCATCGAAGCGGACCTCGCCACTCTCCTCGTGGAACCTCCCCCACTTCACCGCGCTCAAGGGGATGAAGAGGTGCTGAACCCGTCCGTCGCGACCCGCGACGAGGATGCGGGCGATGTCCGCGGGCGTACGGGTCGCGCCCCCTTCGCCGCGACGGGAGATCTCCAAGTAGAGGGCCGCCACATCTTCCTGCTCCTTGCGGAAGACCGGCGCGACGATGTCCCACGCGCGCTCGTGCAGATCGCGAACTGACACCGATTCGGGGTTCCCCTCGATCCAGTCTTCCATCAGCCGCAGTCCCCCGCTCGCTTCGCGATAGAGCGACTGGAGGTATTCGACCCCCGCGAGCACGACGGGGCCCCAATCGGACGCGACCACCTTCCGCACGGCCGGGTCGACCATCTGGAAGTAGCGGAGGATATCGCTCTTCTCGTAGCCGGTCTCGAATCCCCCGCCGTGCTGCACCGCCCCGCACGGGCCGCCTCCCGTCGCGCTCCGGCCCTGGTGCAGCGAGTACTGCCTCTCGCGATCCACGTATTTCGTCGCGTCATCGATCCCGTGCGGAGCGTCCTTCAACTCCACCTCGGCGATACTGAATCGGGTCGCGTGATAGCACTTAACGGAACTCTTGCTCAGAGCAAGAATGTAGAAGCGTCCGTCCCCGGCGAGGAGGGGAAGGATCGGTTTAACATTGAAACGATCGGATACGAAGAGGAGCTCATCACAGTGGAGGGGGACTTTGTGATAGCTGATCATTCCCGGCGAGAGAAAGAGGACGAAACCGTGAAGCTGGTGCTGCCAGAAATCGGCGTCCTCGATGAGCGCCTTCGCTACGTGGAAGAGGTCCCTCGCCTTGATCGCGGACATTCCCGAGGCGATCGTGCGCGACTCCGCCTCGGCGAGAAGCTTCTTGAACCGAACGGCGTTCCCGGTGACCTGGGGACCGACGTAGAAGGTGGGGATGTACAACGAGATGCAAGGCCATTCGCGCCTGGCGAGCAACGTCCTGAGATCGGCCCTGGAGAACAGATTCATGGCTGTCATCTCCTTCCAAAAGCCGTAACTCTCTTGCCCAGCAGTGTAGCCTGATTGCTTCCCGACTCCAAGAGGGGTTGCAACCGGCGGCAGGTGAAGGGAATCCCGCACCGGTTGTCGCCGGCGGCGCACCGGAGTGCACGATTCTTGCTAAAGCAGCGGGTTCGACAGGCGACCCAGAAAGAGGATGGCTCCCGACATATCGTCGCGGATCAGGAAGAGGAACGGGTGGTCCGCGACGAAGGGGATCGGCTCGAGCGGCCTCGCCTCCGCAGCCTCCCCGACTACGCCCGTTGCCGCCGCCGCCTCGGTCCCTTCCTCCCCGACGTCGACGAAGGCCTTGTGCACGACCGCCGAGATGAAGAGGTCTCTCGCCCCATCCGTCCCGGAGAAATCCGCGGTCTTCGGGTCGAAGGCAGACGGCATGCCCATCGCGGCCAGGGGGTCCTGCAGCAAGAACTCAGACGTCGTACGGAACCGCGGCATCGAGACGCGGACCTCTTCGAGCCTCGCGCCGTCGATCCAGCGCGCGAGCGAGTCGGCGTCGAGCCTCCTCTCCAGGTCGGCGAGTCCGTCGACTCGGTCCGGCAGGAGGATCGCCATCGAGAGATCCTTCCCCTCGTACTTGAGCACCAGGACCTTGAGCCCCTGAAGCTCCGCGATGAGCATCTTACCGCTCCGGTTCATCATCGGCGCGCGCACGTCGCGGGCGGGATCCAGGTGAAAGACTGCATCCGACGTCCAGTCCTTCCGAAACGGCTCCGCCCATCGCCCTTTGAAGTAGATCGCGTTCGTCAGGACGAGGCTCGTCAGGTCCGTGATCGATCCGGGCGGCAGGAGATCGATGATGCGCCCTTTCGTCTTCTCCTCGACCCACCGGTTGATCGTCGTGCGGGACGCCTCGGGCGCGCCCGCGAAATCGAGCCGCTCCAGCGCGGCGCCGTAGCTCGCGCGCGCCGTCTCGAGGAACGGGGTGAGGAAATCCTGCCCCTGGCGGCCCCACAAGCGGTTCGCGATCGCCAGCTCGTAGCGGCCCGAGGCGGCCGCGTCCTCGAGCCGCGTCCGCAGCGCGTGCATCGCCGCGTGGACCGAATCCTGCGGCATCGTGAAGCGGAGGGTGCGCGCCATCTCGCTCTCGGTCGAGCCGCGCGCCCCCGCCCATGTCATCGCCAGGGCCGAGGAGATGCTGTACGGCGAGAAGAAGAGGTTCCCCTCGGCGCCCCGAAGCTGTCGGTAGAGGTCGACCCCGAAGCGGTTGTTCGACCGCGCGACCGAGCGCGCGGCGGGATCCGGAGGCGCGGCGCGACCCGAGCCGCCCGGAGAGCGCGATGCGACGCCGCGCGCCGCCGCCGCAAGGAAAAGGGCCACCCCGACCGCGAGCATGAGCCCGAGGGCCCGCGCGGGGGCGGCAACAGGCGTCCGGAGCCGTCGGAACCGATCCATCCTACCGTTCCCCCTCTCTCCCCTCATCATGACGCGCGCGGAGGATCGTTGGCTTAGGGGTTTTTCGGGCGGCTGGGTTATCTTCCATGGAGTAGACATTGGTCGAGGCCGGCGCACGGCACGTCCGCGTCGCCGGCCGATTATCGAGGAGGCGGAGCCGGTTTGACCCAGAGACCCGCACCGAGATGGCCCGTATGGCTCATCGCGTTCCGCCATCGCAACTTCCGCCTCCTCTGGTCCGGCCAGCTGATCTCGTTCACCGGCTCGATGATGCAGACGGCCGCGATCCTCTGGCAGGTCGCGATCCTTGCGCCCCCCGACCGCAAGGGGCTCGCGCTCGGGATGGTGGGCCTCGTACGGATTCTTCCCGTCATCATCTTCTCGATCGCGGGCGGGGTCGTCGCGGATGTGCGGGATCGCCGCCGCGTGCTCCTCTCGACCCAATCGCTCCAGGCGATCTTTGCCGCGCTGCTCGCGGCGATCACGATCTCGGGACACGCGACCCTCCTCTACGTCTATACGATTGCGGCCGTCACGGCCGCGATCGGCGCGTTCGACGGGCCGGCCCGCCAGTCATTCTTCCCGATCCTCGTCCCGCGCGAGCACCTACCGAACGCGATCAGCCTGAACACGATCCTCTTCCAGGTCGCGTCCGTGCTCGGGCCGTCGCTCGGCGGGATCCTGATCGCCTCCCTCGGGATCGGCTGGGTCTACGCGCTGAACGCGATCTCGTTCCTGACCGTCATCTCGGCGCTTCTCTTGATGCGCGGCGTTCCCGAGCGGAAGAATGGCGCGTGGAGCGACGTGAGTTGGAGGTCCGCGCTCGAGGGCTTCCGCTTCGTCTTCAAGACCCCGGTGATCCGCGGCTCGATGCTCCTCGACTTCTTCGCGACCTTCTTCTCATCGGCGATGGCGCTCCTGCCGATCTTCGCGCAGGACATCCTGAAGGTCGGTCCGCGCGAGTACGGCTGGCTCTACGCCGCGTCATCGGTCGGCGCGCTGCTGGCGGGGATCTTCATGGTCCGCTGGATCGAGCGCATCCACCACCGCGGGCGGATCCTCTTCCTGGCCGTCTTCGGCTACGGGATCGCGACCGTGATCTTCGGCATCTCGCACACGTTCGCGATCACCTTCCTCTGCCTTGCCCTGGTCGGCGCCTCCGACACGGTGAGCACGGTCCTGCGCAACGTGATCCGGCAGCTCCAGACGCCCGATGCGCTGCGGGGGAGGATGACAAGCGTCAACATGCTCTTCTTCATGGGCGGCCCGCAGCTCGGGGAGCTCGAGGCGGGGCTCGTCGCGCAGGCGTTCACGGCGCCGATCTCGGTCGTGAGCGGCGGGCTCATGTGCATCGCCGCGACCGGCTGGATCGCGGCGCTCACGCCGGATCTGCGGCGCTATCGGCGATAGACGGAGGGAGCCCCGGCGGCGGCGCTAGAGGTCGCTACCGGCGCCCTCTGCGGCGTGGGTGTGCGACGTGCTTGGGGGTAGCGACGGGCGCCGGCGCGACCGCGGGCGTGAGCACGGGGCCTGTCCCCACCTTGACCGTTCCCGTGTCGATCATCCGCACGATCCTCGGCTTCGGCCGGAAACTGATCTCGAGCTCCCTCTCTTCTCCGGGTCCGATGAGGACCTGCGCGGTGACTTCCTCCGGCGCGACGCGAACCGAGAGATCCCGGGCAACGACGCGGATCGTCCACAGGCCCGGACGCATGTCGGCGAACGAGAACGCTCCATCCGGATCGGAGGTGCTATGCAGGGTCTGATTGCCGTCGCTCGCCTCGACCGGCGCGTCGGGAATGCCTCGCTTCGTCCCATTCTCGGAGACGAGGACCACCTTGCCGTTCACCGTGCAGGCGTGGATCACGCCGATCTCGAGCTGGGGCGTGCGGCTCTTTCGCTCGACCTTGAGCGGCATCGGCGGCGCCGTCACGCGTCCGAATCCGATCGTCCCCGGCTCGATGGAGATCACGTGCGAGCTCGCCTGCGGGCACCGGATTGCGAAGCGGCCGTCGCGGTTCGTCGCCCCGGCGACCCCGTCGACCTTGAGGATCGCCCCGGCGATGCCGGGCCTGCCTGGGGCCGCGAGATCCGCGACGCGCCCGGTGACGACGTCGTCCATGGGCTTCCGTCCGATGGGAAGACCGAAGGGAACCGTGAACGAGAGGAGGAACGGGACCTGACGGACGTGGAGGCCCGGCTGGTCCAGGGAGGAGGTCTGCAGCGTGAGCATCGCACCCGAGCGGAGGATCCAGCGACCGGAAATCGAGACGGCATCCGGAGCGATTCGATCCATCCGGTTGCGGCAGCGGAGATCGAACGTGATCCTGCCGTTCAAGTCGAGACCGGTTGCGAGCTCGACCTCGCGCTGGTGCCGCAGGAGGCGCCCCCCCAACCACGAGCCGCCGTCATGCGCGATTCCGCTGTAGTGCATCGTGACGTATGAGTCCGGGGTCGGCCGGTAGGTTCCGTGCAGACCGTAGACCAGGGGGTGATAGATGCCTCCGGCCGGTCCCGGATCGCGGCGGCTCCCCCCTCGCAGTTCGGTGCGGATCGCGAGCCTCGAATCGGAATGCTCGACCGTGATCCCGACGGCGCGCTCCAGCTGGGGTTTTCCGATCGCGTCCTTCAGATCCCTGTCCTGGAAGATCGATCCCTCGAAGCCGACACGGAACCGGGACGATCGTCCGTCGCTCACGGTGCATACGAACAAACGCTCGCGCGACGCGGACGAGAGCGGGTCGCGCAGCTTTCCGTTCAGCTCCCGCGCGTTGTAGCACGCGCTCGCCTGGACGCCCTCCCGGATGGAGCCGTTCACGCGCAGATCCGTGCGGGTGTTGTCGTGGAGATCCCCTCGGAAATTCGCCCCCGCGCGAAGACGCGTCAGCGCCCAGCGGGCCCCGCGCGGAAGCGGCCCGTTCGCGGTCAGGAAATACGCAGAGTTGTCTCCGCCTCGGGGGAGCGGGGCCCCTTCACCGCCCGTAGTCTTGCTCGTCGCGCCCTCGAAATCGATGTCGGCGCGGTCCTTCAGGTGGAGGGCGCCGGTGAGATTGAGCAGCCGGTCGCGACGCCCCGGCGCATCCACATCCTTCCGGTGCATGATTCCAAGGCCCACGCGGCCGCGGTTCTCGAACTTCTTCGCGCCGTAGAACCAGTCCTCCCAGGGAGAAGGGTTGATCGTGCGCGAGCGCGCGCCGCATCCTCCGATTTCGAGACCGTGCTCCGCGCGGACGAGAACGGAAGCCCCGCGTCCGTACATCGACTGCTCGGTCAACCGCGAGAACCCGAATGTCTGATCGCCGACCAGAGCGTCGACGGTCTGATCCCGAATCGAGAGCGCGTAGGCCTCGCGGCTCGCAAACGGCCCAAGCGCGCTTCCACCGGGCGTGCGCGCCTGGAAATCGAATAGCGTCCCATCGGCGTTGCCGCTCGATCCGCGCACCTCCGTCTGGAACCCGAGGCGCCCTCCCGTCCCCCCCGCGTTGAGGACGAGGATCGCCGGGACGTGCTTGAACCGCTCCGGGCGCGACGTCCAGTTCGGGATCGCCTCGAACGGGATCGAAACTCCCGTCGAGACCGTTCGGCCGTCCGGCGACGTCGCCTCCGCCTTGACGCGCGGCGCGTAGTTCCCGGGCCCGGGAACGGCCGATGAGATCCGGAACGCGACGTCCACGACGACGTCCTCGCCCGCGGCGAGCGTCACGAAGGCGGGCCGGCATTCGGCGCGGAGGTCGGGCTCGCCGTCGACATGCAGCGACACGCGGAGCCCCACGTTCCCCTGGTTCGTGAGACGCAGCCGCGCGTGGCATTCGTCCCCGCCCACGAGCGGCTGCGGCGCATCCTCGATTGAGAACGCGAGCGATGCGGCGGACTGCACACGGATCTCCGTCTGCGCGGTCCCCTGGACCGATCCGTCCGCGGACCTCTCTACCCGGTAGAGCACATCGTACAAGCCGGGGAGCGCGGACTGCGGGATGCGCACGGCAAAGATGCGGGCGAGGCCCGCGAGCGGATCGCACTTGAACGATTCCGCGGGAACGATCGGGACCCAGCCGGGGGGGAGCATGAGCGACTCGCGCAGGTCCTGCCTGGAGGCCGTCGGATTCGCGACGCGGAAGCTCAGCGTGAGGATGCTGCCCGGGCGCGCATCGACGATCTCGGGGAGCCCCGACGAGATCTCGATAGGAGCGGTCGAGGAAGCGGATGCGGCAAGGACCGGGCGATACGCCGTTCCCGCGGCCGCGAGACATGCAATCCCGATCGCGACGACGATCAGGACGCGGATCGCCCGGAGCCTATTCCGGTTTTGCGGCGATCGGTCCCGAGCAATCCACATCGAGATCGAGTCCATAACGCGCTCCATAGACCTGGTCGTCACCGCCGTCCGCGATGACGAGTGCCGTGTACCTGCCGAGCGACAACGCGCTCAGGTCGAATTCGAACCGGACCGAGCACCCCGGATAGAGTCGGCCGCGCCCCGCGTCGAACTTCCCGTGCGAGCCCCCGTCCTCTCCGTACACCTCCGCCCAGACCGCGGGCCGGATCCAGACCTGGCCCGTGTTCTCGACATCCCACCGAAGGAGGCGTTTCTTGCCGCTGCAGTAGACGCGGCTGTCGAGGACGCGCAGATCGCGGGTCCCGCCCGCGCCGATGTTCGTCACCATCTGGACGGCCTGCCGGAATACCGTCCGGATGCCGACGTTGACCGCGGGATTCACGCCGGAGGGTTGGCCCGAACCATCCCCGGGCTCCGGTTCGACCATCAGCATGCTCCAGTACGTCCCGCTCAGCGTGTCGGCTGCCGGCACCTCGATCACGTAGGAGACGCTCGCCGCGTCCTGTGCGGGGATCGTGAGGTGCTGCGGCGTGAATGCGATCCACCTCGCGTTGGAGCGCGGGTTGCCGCCGGGGGTCTCGTAGAGGCTCGCGCCGTCGGCGCGGAAACGGTAGTCCGTCTGATAGAGCCGGACTTCAGCGCTGTTCGCCCCGCGATTCTGGATGCGAATCGTCCCCTCGACGCGGCCGCCGGGCGCGAGCGTCGCCTCCCGGGTGAGTTCGCCGACGACGGAGACATCGATCGAGCGGGCAAGTCCTGGGTGCAGAAGGAGTGCGGTCGACAGGGCAAATGCGAGAGCGAACACGCGTCGCGCACAGGGACCTGGGACCGTCCCCGTGCTCGCAAACCCATTCGCTCCTACGACGGGTTTCATCGGACCGCTGTTCACTCCTCGGAGGCGAGATCGATCGCCCCCGTTCGGAATCGGCCAGCTTCGCTGCCGGCCTCGTGTCTGGCTAGCTCGCGTCCTGCGAGGTGAAGGTCACCGTCCAGACGTAGTTGCCCGACTTCGTATTCGCCAGGGTCGCCTTGCTCTGCCAGGTAACATCGAGCTGGTAGAAGCCCGAAGGCATGGCGTCGCGAAGGGTCTGCGCGGCCTGATCGGCGCCATCGATCACGAGATTCCGTTCACCGGCGCCGCCCTCGAGGGTGATATCAAGATCGATATCGTTCGCGGCATTGCCGCCGTCCGCCACGGCCGCGGCGGTGATCTTCTTGTTCGTCACGGAGTTATGACTGTACTCGAGCGCATCCGTGGCGATATGCGTCTTCTCGTCGTAGTTCCCCTGCGTCGTCGTTGACAGCGTGATACCCGCCGTCGCCGGCACTACGAGGTTGTCCAACGCATTGACCGTTACGGTCATCTGGGTGTCATCGGTGGCCGCGAATGCCGCCGCCGCCGCGACGAGCAGTGTCGACAGGACGACGAGAAAGCGCCATTTCATCTGAAGATTCCTCCTATGTGATCTGAATCCAGGCCTCCACAGACCTCGGGATCGCACTAAGCGTCGGTAGGAGGAAGGGGCTTCATGAGTTGAATCTCGCTAGGGGCATGCTCCGGGGGGTGGAGACGGGGGCAGGAAGGAGCGCCCCGGCCGCCCTGGCTGCGCGCGGTACGGGCGTATTCCATCACATCATAGCTAGTTACGGCGGTCACGCACGGCGAGGCGCGACTCCTAGAACAGGCTCAGCTTCACGTACTTGTGCGGATGGGCCTTCATGTCCGTGACGAGGGCCCGGGTCTCCCGCACCGTGTCCAGGAGCTCGCGGTAGAGGGTCTCGTCGCGGACGAGCATCCCCATGCTCCCTTTCCCTGCATGGATCGAGCCCAGCAGGGAGTCGGCCGTCGCCGCCGTCCGGTCGAGGATGACGAGTGTGCTGTCGAAGTGGACGGATGCCCGCGCCGTGTTGTCGAGGAGCTTTCCGACCACCTCCTCGCGGCCGTCCAGGGTCCGGTTGAGCTCGGTCATTGCCGAGTTGAGGTTATGAACCGAACTCGCCAGGTCACCGCGCGTCGCCTCGAGAAACGTGCGCAGATCCGTCGTGATGGCTTCGAGGTTTGCGAGCGTCTGCGCCAGATTGCCCTTGTCGTTCTGCTGGAGGCTCGCGAGGACCGAGTCCAACCGTTCCCCCAGACGCCCGAAAGTCTCGACGGTCTGCCCCATGTTGCTGATGAACTCGGGAATCCCGGGCTCGTAGCCCCCTTCGAATTTCGCCCCCGCGGGCGCGACGATCGCCGTCTCGGATCCCGGGTCGACGGCGACCATTTTCTGCCCCATGATCCCGACGTTCTTGATCATGAACCGCGCATCGCGACGCAGCTCGACGCTACGGTCGAGCCGTATCAGGACCACCGCGCCACCGTCCTTGTAACGAATCTCGTCGACCTGTCCGGACGGGACCCCGCGGACCTCGACCGGGTCGCCCTTGACGAGCCCGCTCGTGTTTGGGAACTCGACCTGGATCTTCACGTTCTTCGAGCCGATCCGGAAGTTCTTGAACCAGAGGACCCCGGCGATGAGAACGATCACCGACAGCAGAAATGCAATTCCCGCCTGAATCTCCGCCTTGCGCTCCGACATCGGTCCTCCCATTCGAATGGCGACGAAACGAAAATGTGAAACCTACCGCCGCGGCGCCCGCGCCGCGCCCGCGGGCCCGGGCCCGCCGCCGGCCAATGGACCGCCCGCCTCCCCGTGGATGAACTGCTGCACGATCGGGTCCGCGCTCCGCTCGATCTCCTCGGGCGAACCGTCGAAGAGGATCCGCCCCTCGTTCAGCAGGCAGAGCCGGTCGCCGACGCAGTATGCGCTCTTCATGTCGTGCGTGACGACGATCGACGTGATCTTCAAGGCTTCCTGCAGGTCCCGGATCAGGACGTTGATCTGCTGCGCCGTGATCGGGTCGAGTCCCGTCGTCGGCTCGTCGTAGAGGATGTACGCTGGGTCCATCGCGATCGCCCTCGCCAGCCCGACCCTCTTGCGCATCCCGCCCGACAGCTCGGAGGGCTTCTTGTCCTCGATCCCCGCGAGCCCGACAAGCCTGAGTTTCTCTGCGATGATCGAGCGGATCTCTTCCTCGCTTTTCTTCGTGTGTTCGCGCAGGGCGAGTCCGACGTTCTCGCCGACGTTCATCGAATCGAACAGGGCCGCCCCCTGGAAGAGCATCCCGAAGCGGCGCCGTAGGCCGGCCAGGTCCCCGTACGAGAGTGTCGTGACCTCGACCCCATCGACCTTCACCGATCCGCGATCGGGGCGGATCAGCCCGATGATGTGCTTCAGGATCACGCTCTTGCCGGCCCCCGATCGGCCGAGGATCACGACGCTCTGCCCGTCGGCGATGTCGAGATCGATCCCGCCTAAGACCTTCAGGGTCCCGAAGCTCTTGTGCAGGTCGCGAATCGAGATCATTTCGCCGCGGTCCTCCTGCTATGTCGGGAAGAGGATGCGGAAAATCACTTCCGCAAGGAAATAATCCATCACGAGGATCATCACCGAGCTTGCGACGACGGCCTTCGTTGTCGCGGAACCGACCCCTTCGGCGCCCCCGCTCGTTGTGTAGCCGAAGTAGCACCCGGATATCGCGATCACCGCGCCGAACACGACGGACTTGATCAGGCCGCCGTAGACATCGTGCGGGGTGAACATGATCCGCATTCCCCGGGTGAAAGTCGCCATCGAGATCCCGACGCGGGTGACCGCGACCGCGAGACCGCCGATCAACGCGATCGCCTCGGCGAAGACCGTGATCACGGGGAGCATGACGATCGCCGCGAGCAGGCGCGGCACCGCCAGGAAACGGATCGGCCGGATCGCGAGGGTGTCGAGGGCGTCGATCTGCTCGGTCACCCGCATCGTGCCGATCTCGGCCGCGATCGACGACCCGACGCGCGCGCCGACGATGAGGGCGGTCAGGACCGGACCGAGCTCGATGAAGACGGACTTCGCGAGAACGGTCCCCACGTAGAGCAGCGGAACGGATCCCTGAAACTGATACGCGCTCTGGAGCGACGCGACCCCTCCGACGAACAGCGAGGTCAGGATCACGAGGGGCATCGAGTCGTTGCCGATGAACTTGCACTGATCGAAGAAGAGACGACGGTATCGCAGACCCGGAGGGATCTCGCGGATGAGGCGCGCGAGGAAGAGGCCGAACATCCCGCACGACGCGACCCAATCGGTCAGCTTGTCGCCGACCGTATCAAAGGCCCGGACGGCAATCCCTCCCCTCATGCGCGGCGCTCCATCGGATCAGAAGGAATCAGGCATCCAGGGTTGCGGCCCGCCGAAGATCCGCGCCGCCGCATCGAGGACGGGCGGGGGCGCTTCGATCCACCCGACCCGCGCGAGATCGGCGGGCGTGAGCATCCCCGAGTAGAGGGGCGCGAGCCCGCGAACGTGCCCGCGAAGGTCCCCGCGACCCCCGCGGGTCACGGTGCCGCGGCCGTCGGCGACGCGCAGGATCCAGCGTCCCGCGTTATCGGGCAGGAGGTCGTCCTCGGCCTCGATGTGCAGCTCACCCTCGATCCCGGCGGGATAGCCCCGCGCCTCGAAGGCCTTCGGGACATCGACGAGGCGCAACATCCAGCGCTCCTGGACGGAGGTTTGCGAGTATTGCTGCTCCTCGGTCACGCAGAGGAGCGGATCGGTCGGCGGTCCGCACCACTTGACATCATTCGCCACCGATCGGTCATCGAGGAAGAAGGTCAGAAGGCGCCGGTAGGCTGCCGGGGAGAGCGCGACGAGATCGCGCACGCCGATGTCATGGCCCGAGTCCTTCCGCTCGAGCGCGTAGATCACGTAGCCGTCCGGCTCTTCCCGGTCCCCGACCAGATACGCGTACAGAACCTCCTGCTCGCCGCGATGGAGGACGCGCTGCCAGATCGCGCGGCCGCGGTCGAGCATTCCGTTCGTCGCGGCGCCGAGGCGGTCGTACGGGACCTTGAACGGCCCGGGCACGGTCGCCTCGACCGCGTGCAGCGGGATGCTGCGATCGGGACGGCGCGACGGCGGAAGTTCGCGCAGCGACAGGGTGTACTTGACGCGGGTTCCCGCCTGCTCGTAGCCGAGCCCGCGATAGAGATGCTGGGTCGAGGCGTAGAGGGCCGAGAGCGGAATGCCCAGCGCGCGCAGCTCCTCGAGCATCCGCTTCATCAGGGTGTGCCCGATGCCGCCGGCGCGCGACTGCGGCTCCACGCCGACCGCCGCAATCCCGGTCATCGGGACGCTACGCCCGCCGAACCACTGCCCCATGTGGATCAGGACCAGCCCCGCGATCACGCGATCGTCGCGGAGCAGGACCCGCAAGTTCTCGGCGCCGACGAGATCGTAGTACGCCTTCCAGCGCGCGGGCGGGAATGCGAAGCACTGGATCAGGATGTCGCGGAGCGACTCCTCCTCCTCGACCTGCGACGCGTCGAGCGGACGATAGGTGAGCGGCGCGTTCGCGCTCATGAGCGGACCTCCTGCCGGCGCGCCTCGCGGCGCGCGCGGACCGTCTCGATGATCCCGGGGAGGATCGAGATGAAGATCACGATGGGGACCACGATGTGGATGTGCTTGTCGAGGTTCGGGACCAGCCGGGCCGAGCCGTAGCCGACGAGAACCATCGAGGTCGGCCAGAAGGTCCCGCCGAAGACGTCGAACTTCGCGAACCGGCGATAGCCCATCTCGGCGGCGCCCGCGACCGTCGGCGCGAACGTGCGCACGATCGGTACGAAGCGCGCGATGATGATCGTCTTGCCGCCGTGCTTTTCATAGAAGGCGTGGGCACGCAGCAAGTGCGAGCGCTTGAAGAAACGCGAATCGGGGCGCGAGTAGAGCGCCGCGCCCGCCCGTTTGCCGATCTGGTAGCCGGTCGCGTTGCCGGCGATCGCGGCGATCGGCAGGAAGATCAGAAGAAGCGGCAGGCTCAGGTCGCCGTTCGCGGCGAAGACCCCCGCGGTCACGAGGAGCGAGTCCCCGGGGAGGAAGAAGCCAAGCAGCAGCCCCGTCTCCGCGTAGATGATCGCGGCGATCGCGAAGACCCCGCCGGTGCGGATGATGTCCTGGAGCGAGGGGAGCCATGGAAAGTAGTGCTGCAAAAAATCCAAGTGGTCCGGGTCTCCTTCCTCTCTGGAGCGGAACGGATCGCGTCGCCATCCGATTTCACACCGGCGGGCGGTCGATTTCAACGGACAATGTCTGCTACGATCCCTTCAGATGCAACCAATGCGCCCTCTCAGCCGAACGATCGAGGAGATCCTTCCTCTTGTCACCAAGCCGTCCCGCTACCTCGGGAACGAGTTTCATGCCGTCCGCAAGGATCCTTCGTCGGTCGAGGTCCAGTGGCTCCTGATCTTGCCCGAAGTCTACGAGATCGGGATGAGCCACTGGGGCTTGAAGATCCTCTATGAGATCCTGAACCGGCGCGACGATGTTCTGGCCGAGCGGGCCTACTCGCCCTGGATCGACATGGAGGAGCGGATGCGGCGGACGGGGGTGCCGCTCTTCAGCCTCGAGACGCGGCGGCCGGCGCGGGAGTTCGACCTCGTAGGGTTCTCGCTGCAGTACGAGATGACCGCGACGAACATCTTGACCTGCCTCGATCTTGCCGGGATCCCCCTCTGGGCGCGGGAGCGCGGCGAGGCTGAGCCGATCGTGATCGGCGGCGGGCCGTGCGTCTCGAACCCCGAGCCGCTGGCCGACTTCTTCGACGCGTTCCTGATCGGCGACGGCGAGGAAGCGGTTCTCCGGGTCACCGACGTCGTTCGTGAGACGAAGGGTCAGGCGCGGGAGGGCCGTCTGCGCGCGCTCGCGCGCATCCCCGGAGTCTACGTCCCGTCGCTCTACGAACCTCGGTACGACGCGGCCGGGCACTACCTCGGGACCTTCCCGACGTGTGCGGATGCGCCCGCGCGGGTGACGCGGACGTTCCTGCCCGACCTCGAGGACGCGCCGTATCCCGAGCGCCCGGTCGTCCCGCTGCAGGAAATCGTGCAGGACCGCCTGAGTATCGAGGTCCTCCGCGGGTGCACGCAGGGGTGCCGATTCTGCCAGGCCGGGTATCTCTACCGCCCGCTGCGCGAGCGCTCGCCGGGCCGGATCCTCGATCTCGCCGAGAAGGGGCTCGCGGCGAGCGGCTGGGACACGATCGGCTTGGTCTCGCTGTCGACCGCGGACTACTCCCAGATCGATCCGCTGATCGAGGCGCTGAACGCCCGCTTCGCCGGGGAGAAGGTCTCGATCAGCCTGCCGTCGCTGCGCGCGGACCGCTTCGGTGTCGCGATCGCCGAACGGGTCCGCGAGGTGAAAAGGACGGGTTTCACATTCGCCCCGGAGGCGGGGAGCGAACGACTCCGGCGCGTGATCAACAAGAGGATCACGGACGAGGAGTTCTTCGAGGCGGCCCGAATCGTCTTCGGGCACGGGTGGAGGCTGATCAAGCTCTACACGATGGTCGGCCTGCCGACCGAGGAATGGGAGGATGTGGAAGCGATCCTGCGCTTCTCGCGATCGATCCTCGCGATCGCGCGTTCGTTCGGTCCTTCGTGCAAGCTGAACCTGAGCGTCGGGGCGTTCGTGCCGAAGAGCCACACGCCGTTTCAGTGGGAAGCGTTCGAGGACGTCGCATCGCTGCGGGAGAAGGTCGATCATCTGCGTCGGTTCCTCTCGAGCCGCACCGCGCGCGTGAAGTGGAACGACCTGGAAGCCAGCCACATCGAGGCGATCCTCTCACGCGGCGATCGACGGATCTCGCGCGCGATCCATCGCGCGTGGGAGATGGGGAGTCGGTTCGACGGCTGGAGTGAACACTTCTCGTACGCGCGCTGGATGCAGGCGTTCGAGGAGACCGGGATCTCTCCTGCGGAATACACGCGGGCGCGCGACGTGGCTGAGCCGCTCCCGTGGGACCACATCGACATCGGGATCCTGAAAGATTTTCTCGTGCGCGAGCGCGAGAAGGCCTATGCCCTCGAGCCGACGGTCGACTGCCGGCGCGAGGGTTGCATCGCCTGCGGGATTCCCGGGATGCCGAGCGACACGCGCCTTGCGGCCCCGCTCGAGCAGGAGACCTTGAAAGCAGCGACGGCGCGCGGAACGGCGAAGGGGATTCGGGCGCCGGGAGAAACTCTGTGGCCGATCCGCCTGCGTTTCGCGAAGGAAGGACCCGCGCGGTTCTTGAGCCACCTCGAGACCGGGACGATCCTCGAGCGCGCGTTTCGCATCGCGGGGATCCAGGTCGGCTTCAGCGCGGGCCACTCGCCTCACCCGAAATTCCACTTCGGCCCGCCGCTCCCCGTCGGGATCGCCGGACTTGCGGAGCTTCTCGACGTCGAGGTGGTCGACCGGTGGAGGGTCGACGCGATGGATCGGCTGAACGCGGTCCTCCCGGCCGGATTCCGGATCCTCGAAGCGCGGCCGATGCCGGCCGTCCAGGGCATCCGCAAGATGAGCCTCGCCTTGGAGGCGTGCATCGGGCGCTACGAGGCCGACATCTCGCGCTTGCCGGCCGAACGGCGCGCGCGCATGGCGGCCGATCTGGAGCGCTTCCGGGCGGCGGGAGAGTGGATCGTGCGCAAGGCGCGCACGCCCGATGCGAACGACAATCGAACGGTCGATCTGAAGATGGCCTGCACCGAGATGGAGATGGACGCCGACTCCCCGCGCATGACGATGGTCCTTCGTCTCATCGACGAGGCGGGAGGCCAGACGGCGAATCCTGGTCGAATGCTGGGCGGCGTGTTCGGCCTCGATGCGGAGGAGCAAGCGCGTTGCTTCGTCGTGCGCACGGCCCTGCTGCGGGCGGACCTGACCCGGGTCTGAGGCCGCTCATCACGGCTGCTCCCATAAGAGGAGGATTTGATGTCAACTCCCTTCACGACCCGGCCCGTTCCGGACGAAAGCGCTCCCTATTATCACGGGTACATCGCGCAAGTTCCCGATGGGAATCTCATCGAGCGTCTGCCCGAACAGACCGAGGACACTCGACACCTGTTCTCACAGCTCACGGAGGACGCCGCGATGCGCAGGTACGCTCCGGGAAAATGGAGCGTCAAGGAGGTGCTCGGGCACTTGATCGACACGGAGCGGGTGATGGGTTATCGACTCCTTCGAATCGCGCGCGGAGACTCGACTCCCCTCTCCGGCTTCGATCAGGATTTCTTTATCGCCGCCGGTCGCTTCGATGCGCGCAAGGTGAGCCGACTCCTCGAGGAATACGCCGCCGTGCGGGCGGCGACCCTGGAACTCCTCCGGGGTTTGACCGAGGATGATCTGGCCCGGCGCGGGACGGCGAACAGCAATCCCGTGAGCGCCCGTGCGCTCGCGTGGATCATCGCCGGACACGAGCGACATCATCTGCGCGTCCTTCGGGAACGGTACGATCTGTCCTGAGGTGCGCACGGTCTTCAATAGCAAGCGGGCGTTAGACAGGCTTTCCGCGATGATCTACAATGGAATGGCAGTGATTGCGATTGCTGCCTAGAGCAGCGAGTAACCAAGGGGAGCGCCAGCCTGCACATGGGAGTCAAGAGCAGTCTCTCCCTCCTTTCGGAGATCTGGAGTTTCTTGCGGGTGCGCAAGAAGTGGTGGCTTCTGCCAATTTTCGTGTTCCTGCTCATCTTTGGAGCCCTGTTGGTCTTCGCCCCGGGCTCGGCGCTCGCCCCGTTCATCTATGCCCTGTTCTGAGCGCCGACTCGAGCCATGAAGATACTCGGAATCTCCGCCTTCTATCACGACAGCGCCGCCTGTCTCCTTATCGACGGGGAGCTCGCCGCCGCGGCGCAGGAGGAGCGTTTTACCCGGAAGAAGCACGACTACGGCTTCCCCCGCAACGCGGCCTCATATTGTCTCCGGGAGGCGGGAATCACGACGGACCAACTCGACTTGGTCGCCTTCTATGACAAGCCGCTGCTCAAGTTCGAACGGCTGCTCGAGACCTATCTCGCGTTCGCGCCCAGGGGGTTCGCCTCCTTCTTCAAAGCGATGCCGATCTGGACTCGACAGAAGTTGTTTCTGGCCGACGTCATCCGGCACGAGCTGTCGTACAACGGCAAGATTGTCTACCCGGAGCACCACGAATCCCACGCCGCCTCCGCCTTCTTTCCCTCGCCGTTCGATGAGGCTGCGATCCTGACGACGGATGGCGTCGGGGAGTGGACAACGACGAGCTACGGTATCGGAGAAGGCAACCGCGTCCGGATCCTGGCCGAGATCCATTTCCCGCATTCGCTGGGGATGCTGTACTCCGCATTCACCTACTTCACCGGTTTCAAGGTGAACTCGGGCGAGTACAAGCTGATGGGGCTCGCCCCGTACGGGGAGGCGAAGTACGTTGACGACATCCTCAGCCACCTGATCGATCTGCGCGAAGATGGCTCGTTCAAGATGAACATGAGCTTCTTCGATTACTGCACCCGTCTCAGGATGACGAACGACCGCTTCGCCAAGCTTTTCGGTGGTCCGCCTCGGCTGGCCGAGTCGAACATGACCCAGCGGGAGATGGACCTCGCGGCCTCCATCCAGGTGGTCACCGAGATGGCCATGACCCGGATGGCGCGCCACGTCCGCAAGGTCACCGGCAAGCGGTACCTCTGCCTCGCGGGCGGAGTCGCCTTGAACTGCGTGGCGAACGGAAGGATTCTGCGCGAGAGGATCTTCGACGATCTCTGGATTCAGCCCGCGGCCGGCGACGCCGGTGGCGCGGTCGGCGCCGCATACGTCGCGTGGCATCACTATTCCGGGAAACCGCGCACGCCCGCGCCGGCAGGCCGAGATCGCCAGAAGGCGTCCTATCTTGGTCCGGCTTACGCGAACGAGGAGATCGAGACGTTTCTGAGGGAAAGCGGCGCGCCGTTCCGGAAGCTCGACGAGCGGGATCTGATCGCGCACGTTGCCGACCTGATTGCGAGCGAGAACGTGATCGGCTGGTTCCAGGGTCGGATGGAGTTCGGCCCGCGCGCCCTGGGCAACCGCTCGATCCTGGGGGACGCACGGTCCCCGAGGATGCAGACCACGATGAATCTGAAGATCAAGTTCCGCGAATCGTTCCGCCCGTTCGCCCCGAGCGTGCTCGAGGAGCGCGCCTCGGAATGGTTCGCAATCGACCGGCCAAGCCCATACATGCTATTGACCGCCGACGTGCTCGAGAAACATCGCGTACCCGTGGCGGACGGAAGCGAGAGGCTCTTCGGAATCGACAAGCTGAACCAGATCCGCTCCTCGGTGCCGGCGATCACCCACGTGGACTGTTCCGCGCGCCTTCAGACGGTAAGCAAGGAGGACAATCCTCGCTACCACGCGCTGATCGACGCATTCCGGCAGAGGACGGGCTGCCCCGTGATCATCAACACCTCGTTCAACGTTCGGGGTGAGCCGATCGTATGCTCCCCGAAGGACGCCTACCGATGCTTCATGCGAACCGACATGGACTACCTGGTCCTGAACGATTACCTGCTCGACAAGAAGGAGCAGCCGCCGCTTGAGGGCGATACGGACTGGCGCAAGGAGTTCCAGCTCGACTGACGACGGGGGCCGCAACAGGATGCTGAGGAAGCCATAGGAGAATCGAAGGATGTCCTACTGGGAAGCGACGAGAAAGCAGCTTCGGAGCACCGGTCTCCTCGTTGGATCGGCCTTCCTGGTCCTGGGTCTTCTCCAGCTCCTGTTGCACGGGAAGATTCCCTTCGTTCCCCTCTTCGGGATCGGCGGGGCGCTGGTCCTTCTCGGTCTCATTGCTCCTTCGCTCCTGCGCCCCTTCCACTGGACCTGGATGAAACTGTCCCATGCCCTTGGCTGGGTGATGACCCGCCTCATCCTGGGGATCCTTTTCTTTGTGATCCTCACCTCATTTGGCCTGGTCCTCCGGCTCTTCGGACGGGACATCTTGACCCGCGATTGGCGCCGACGGGAGAAGAGCTACTGGCTGCCTCGCGAGGAGACAATCCCGCCCCCAGAAAGATATGAGCGCCAGTTCTAGGAGTTGCGGCCTCTTCAGCGGGAGATCGGAATGACGCGGAGGCTATCCAGGCTGCTCTGCAGCCAGCCCGCGATCAGACGATTCGTCTTCGGGCCGTAGTGGGCCCCGTCGACCGCGGTGTCGATCTCCGATCTGTGCGTCATGAACCTGCCCATCAAATCCAGGCAGGCAACACCGTCCCGGCTCAGGTAGGAGATCATCGAGGTCCATCTCTCGCGAAACGCCGGATCGGTCGCGCATGAGGACAGATCCGTGGGAATGGGGAGAGCCGCCACGAGGAACCTCTTCCCGCCACTGCCGGCTTCCCGGTTCATCTCCACAAAGATCGCTCGCGTGATCCGCAAGGCCTCGGAATCGCGCTCCAACACGCCCTCGCGGAGACGCTTTCGCTCGTAACCCCCCACCACTCGGGCGAGAAGCTTGTAGCAGATGGAGCGACCGACGAAGGGAGGGGATTCGTACCAGACGCGGAAGTAGAATCGGTCGTACTTCCTCAGATGCGCTCGAAGCGCTTCGCTCGGGTTCGGCAGATTCGCAGCGTAGTATTCCGCGACCGAGCGATACGGACTCCTGATCAACTTCAGCTCCCCGTTCTCCACGAGGAACCTCGGTTGTACCGTGTAGGACTCCCAGTCGTCCCCGATGTAACGGATCGTGTTGATCTCCCTCCAGAGGTCCACGGCGGGAACGAACACGAGAATCGCCGCATCGTGCGCGACCTTCGGCCCGATCTCTCGATAACGGAGCAGGCACTGTCCCATGCTGTAGCCGTCCACACCGAGGTTCACGACTTCCAGGCGATTGTCCGACGCCTCGAGCAGGAACGGCCACGTGTCCTCCTGTGGGACACGGCTGCAGTTCGTGAACGATTCCCCGATCGCGAGCACGCGCGACCGGCCGGGCGGGATGTTAGGCGTGGTCGCGACGCGTGATCGGGCGCCGATGTTGTTGGATTGCCACCAGCCGTTCTTGGAGACCGTGTTCTCCTTCGGGGCGTAGCCCAGGACTTCGTCCTCTCGAAAGATGCCCCAGAGGTCCCCTTGGGTGATCTGTTGTCCGTTGACGACAGTGTGGTTGTACCACTTGTCCGGATCGGCGACGGGAGCGGATCGTAGTGGAATGACCGGGCTTGGGGGCAACGGATGCCCGAAGAGGACGCCCCAGCAGGCTTCCCCGGGCTTCACGAAGAGTCGGGCCGCCGCGTCGACTGCGAAGAAGCAGATGAGAAGGGAACCGCCCGCGAGGGCTAGGTTCTTGACGAGGGAAGATCTCATTTTTCGGCTGATACCTATTGCGGACGCCCGCTCAGTGAATCACGGCCAGGCGCGCCGAAGTCGATGCCCCACCTGACGTGAGTCGAATCCAGTAGATCCCGCTCGCCACGCGCCGTCCCGCATCGTCGCGCCCATCCCAGTCGATCCCGTGGCGGCCGGCATGCATCGCGCCGTACGCAAGCGCCCGCACCCGACGCCCGCCGGCGTCACAGATGCGCAGTCGCACATCGCCGTCCCGCGGCAGGTCGAAGCGCAGCGAGGCGCCTGCGCCCCTCGCGGGATTCGGCGACGGCGGCAGGAGCGCGAGCGCGGTCCGTCCCGTGAAGGCGATTCGGACCGGGCCATAGACGATGCCGTCTGCGCCCGAGATCAGACCCACCACACGGTAGAAGTAAATCTGACCCGGCATCGCGGATCGATCGGTGTATTCGTACGGTCCCCTTCCGGGCACGGGATCCTCCGCGTTCAGCGGCGCCCAGGCATCGGCCGCATCCTCTTGAGAGGTCGCGCGCTCGATCCGAAAGCCGTCGAAGAGGATGTCCCCCCCGGATCGCCACCGGATCCGCACGCCGTCGCCGGCCTGCTCGGCGCTCAGATCGGTCAGAAGGACGGGAGTGAGGGCGCATTGCGGCGGCATGATCCAGAGCCTCGAATCGTAAGATCCGACAAAGATCCCGCTGTCCGTCGGCTGAAGCGCCCCCGCCCTCGTCAGAATGGCGGAGCCGATGAGCTTTGGCAGCGCGGGCTTCCGAACATCGATGACCTGCAGCCCCTGGTCCTCGCCCGTCAGATAGGCGATCGGGCCGGCGAGGGTGATCCTCTTGAGATTGTGGTCGTAGAGCTCGAGGCGTCCGACGAAAGTCGGCGCGGTCGGCGTGGAAATGTTGATCACCTGCATCCCGGAGTTGTCGGTGACGAACGCCGTCGAGTCCGAGGCGGCGACGCCGATCGCCACGCCGGTGTCGTACGTCCCGGCGATGGTCGGGAGGTGCGGGTTCAGGAAATCGACCACGATGAGGCCGGCGTTGAAATCGGTCACGCAGGCATAGCGGTCTCCCGCCACGGCGACCCCGAACGCCTGACTCGGGGTCGGGACCGCGGCCGCGTCCGATGGAGAGGAGGGGTTCGAGACGTCGATCAGATGGAGGCCGCCGTCCAGCGCCGCGACGAGGACGGTGTTCCCCGATATCGCGACGGCGCGCGGGTGCGGCGGACCGTTCGTGCTCCCCAGGATCGTCGGTGCGGTCGGCGTCGTGACGTCCGCGACGACGATTCCCTTGTTCTCGACCCCGATGAAGAGGTGATTGTCGGCCGACGTGATCGTCATCGCGTTGCCCGGAACGGCGAAGCTGCCGATGACGCCCGGATTCCGCATTTGCTGCGCATTCACGATTTGTACAACCGGTCCGCCGGTGGCCTGGTAGACGTAGTTCCCGACGACCGTGAGATCCGTGACATGGGTCGGCAGGGCCGTCGTCCCGATCGGATCGGGGGTATGCGGATTCGCGATCTCGACGGTCTGGAGTCGGCGGTCGCCCGCCGCGAGGAACGCGTAGTGGCCCGAGACCGCGATCCCCCAGGCGACGCCGATCGTGCCGGTGACCCCTCCGATCTTCGGAAACGCCGGCTCCGAGATGTCGATGTCGACGAGATCGGGTGATCCGCACGCGACCAGGACGTCCGTGCCGGAGAGCGCGACGGCGTTCGCCTGCCCCGGCAGGGTCAGGCTATTGATGATCGCCGGGGACGCGGGCCGCGAGACGTCGACGATCTGGAGGCCCTTGTCCTGATCGGCGACGTACGCGCGATCGCCGACCGCGGTCACGCCGACCGCCGTGCCGGGCGTGTCGACCGTGCCAACGAGGGTGGGTGAGGCCGGCCGCGAGATGTCGATGACGCAAAGGCCGGCTTCGCCGGCCGCGACGTACGCATGGGTCCCGGCGACGGCGACGAACAAGTCCTCCCCCGGCGTCGTCAGGTTCCCAATCGATCGCGGGGCGGATGGGTTCGAGACGTCGATGACGTGGAGTCCGCCGCCAACGTTCCCGGTCCCGGCGACGTATGCGTTGCTGCCGCTCAGGGCGACGGAGTACGCGTGGTCTCCGGTCGCCAGAGTCGCGGTGATCGAGGGGACCGCGCGGTCGTGCACGTTCACGATGACGAGCCCCGCGCTGTCGCAGGCGACGTACGCGAAATCGCCAAGGATCGCCACCCCGCCGGGAAAGCCGGGGAGATCGATCTGGCTGACCTCCTGGGGCGCGGCGGGCTGTGTGACATCGATCAGGTAGAGCCTCGTCCCGTCCAGGACACAGACGAGGGACCCGGTGACCGCGACGGCAACCGATGCGCCGCCGCTCTCCCCCTCGGTTCCTCCCACCCAGTGGAGATACGTGCCGTAGTCGATGCATCCGTCGAACGCGCCCGCCGGGTGGACGGGAGAAGCGGCGGCGATGATCGCGAGCAACAAGGCGAACCCGATGGCTGCCCTGAATCTGATTCTCGTGCCGCCAATCAAGCTCATCCTGACCTCCCGGGGATCGGTCGCCCGCCCACTTCGCGCCGCGCGTCGACCGCCATGGATCATCTCGATTCCCGCGCCCGGCCGCTACGGCACAAATGCCGTGAACGGCGATCCGGGGAGCGCCGTCCTGCTCCGGGCCGCGTCGACGTCCGCCCACAGCCGGGCGGCGGCTTCGGAATCCTTCGGGTGTGCCGCGGGCCAGGACGCCAGCCGGAGCGCCGCGAGATCCCACCACCCGGCGCGCACATAGGATTGTACAAGCACCTCGTCGATCTCGCGATCGTCAGGATGCGAGCGGAGCCAGTCCTGCGCGGAGTCCCTGCACTCCTTGTCCTTCCCCTCGCGGGAATCGAGGATCGCGTCCAGACGCATCGCGCCGCCGACGCCCGGGTCGAGCGCGCGCGCCGCGGTCAGGAGCTTGCGCGACGCCGCCGCGTCCCCCTTGCGCCAGGCGATCTCGGCGTCCAGCTCGTTCGCGACCGCTTCCTTCGCGCGGCGCTCGGCGAGCTTGGCGGGCTCGTCGGGCTTCGCATCGGGCAGGCTCTCGCGGAGCGAGCCGAGCGCGGCGCCCACGGCATCCCGATCCTCGCCCCGCAGGAGGAACCGCGCGCGCGCCTCCCGCAGGTTCCACAGCGCGGACGCGTCGTCGAGGCGGAGCGCCTCGACGCGCGCGAGTTCCTTCGCGGCGGCATCCCGCTCGCCCGCGGGGACATCGGATCGCCCCGTGAGCAGGCCCGCCCGATCGATCGCGTCCCGGGCGGCCCGGGCGATCAGTTCACCCGTCGGCGGCGCGAGGTCGCGCGTGTCCGCTTCGATCGGTATGTCGATCAGGAGAGACCCGCCTTCCCCCTCGCGGCGGACCTTCAGGCTCCCACGCAGCAGCTTTCCGGCCGGGAGACCGTCGCCGCGCAGGAAGAAGCGCCGCCGCTCACCCGGAAGGAGCCGCGCGACATCCAGGGAGTCGCCCCCCCTCGCGAATCCGCCGGCGGGGCTGCGGAAAACGGTGAGCCGGCGGGCGTCGATCTTCGAGATCAGGACCGGACTCACCACCTTTGCGGCTTCGAACATCTCCCCGCCCCGCGCGTAGATCGAGAACCGGATGCGATAGACGTCCGCGTGAGGCGCCTCGAACGCAACCGGATCGTCGCCTAAGTATCCCGCGGCGACCCGACGGCCGGAATCATCGAACGCGCGCCAATGCGCATCATCGAGAAAGTTCTCGAGCTCGGGCGGGGTTCGCATGTCCATCTCGATGCGCTGATGGTCGCCACCCGCGCGCACCAGCGCATCGCCTTCCTCGACCATCGAGGGGATCCCCGCCAGCGGTCCCGTGAACAAGGTGTCGCGTCGTACCCGCCACTTCACATCCATCGGAAGGACCTCGCGATCGATCGCGGCCTCGAAACGGACCGTCGCGCCCCAGGGCGGGGCGCCGAGAACGACGCCGACGCCGGGACGGCCGAACGCGATCGCCGGCGCGGGTTCGCGGGACGCGTTCACGCCGTCGAACTCGAGCCTCCATGCGAGGCGGCCCGGCCGGTTCGTGTGCCATCGGCTGTAAGCGACGACCTCGAGGACGCTCCCCGGCAGGACGCGCAGCTCGATCGTCCCGGCCTGGTCGCGCGCGAGAACGAGGCGATTGCCGGCCACGCGCTCTCCCGGCTTGCGGACGAGATCGGGGGCCGCGAGGGCGACCTCGTAGGCGTTTGCCGGATCCGCAAGCGTTTCCTGCATGCGGAGGCGCGCGACCGTCGCCCCCTGCGGGACGCGCACGAAAGCGTCGCGACGGTCCCCCGGGAGGAAATCCCATGTCCCGTTGAGGATCGGGCGGCGCGGATCGGGCTCCTCCGGCACGATCACGGTCGCCAGGAGCGTGAACTCGCACCCCGTGTCCGGGCGCCGCACATCGCGCGCGACGACCCGTCCGACGTTGAGTCCGGGGGCGAGCTTCGAGGGATCGATGCGGACCTGGATCACCGCGCCGTCGGCCGCGATCGACTGCGTGATCGGCGGCTGCAGCCACGCCGCGTCGCTCTCCAGGTGGACAATCCGCAGGAAGGCGCCGCGCGCGGCCTGCAGGGAATCGCGCGGGAAATCCGGCGTCACCCCGAACGGGACGCGGTACGGGTCCTTCTCGCGAAGACCGCGCTCGTAGTAGCCGCCTCCCCGGCCCGTCGCGTTGTCGACCGCGATCAAGTACCCGACGATCGGCTGCGCGGCGCCTCGGTCGTGCGGCGCACGGCCCGCGACTGCCTGCGCGGGATACGCGACGGCAAGGCGGCGGAGCGCGTCGAGCGTCGGGCCGGCCTGCGGCATCCCGTCCCCCTGCTCGATCGCGGAGATCCCGGGCAGAAGGCGGGCGCCTTCGCGCATCGCGCGGCGGAGGCGGTCGGGCGTGACGGGAATCCCCTGCTGGCGGCAGGCCGAGAGGAGGAGCGCGCTGAAACCCGCGCCCTGCGGACTCGCCATGCTCGTCCCGTTCCATGATTCGCCGGCGACCAGCAGCCAGGTCGGAAGGCTCGAGAGCGCGGCGCCCGGCGAGATAAAGTCGACGCCCGGGTCCCCCGAGAGGAGCGGGCCCCGCGACGAGAACTGGAACAGTTCATCGCGGCGCGGTTCGAGCGAGCCGTAGTTCGTCTGCTGGGTCTTCTTCGAGATCGACGCCCCCCACGCGAAGACGCGCCGGGCCGTCGCGGGCTCGCCGATCGTCGAGAGCGCGGGCCCCGCGTTCCCGGCGCTCGCGCAGATCACGACCCCCGTGCGCTCGACCAAGTCGTTGAAGAAGCGCGGGACTTCCTCGTTTCCATCCTCGAAAAACGTGCCTCCGCCGAACGAAAGGTTGATCACGTCCGCCCCGTGATCGACCGCCCACTGCGCGGCCTTCATGATGCTGTTGTGGGATGTCGAGCCGCCCAGGTTGCCGTTGCCGACCTTCGCGGCGATCAACTGTGCGCCCGGGGCGAGACCGTTCAGCGGGTCATCGGCGCCGTAGAAACCGGCGACGATCCCCGCGACGTGCGTGCCGTGCCCTCCCTCGTCGAAGTAGAGGAAGAGGGACGAGGCGTCGGGGGCGATCCGATCGAGCGCCGCCGAGAAGTTCAGCGGATCCGGGAAGCGGGCGATCTCGCGCGCCTCGTGATAGGGATGCAGGGGCGTCTCGTTCGTGAGGTCGCCGTCCGCGTTCGTGTCGATGCGGACCTCCCAGCGCCCCTCGCCGCGCGGGATCGCGACCACGTCGTAGCGATCCCCGGGATCGCCGTCCTTCTCGATGACGCGATCGAGCGCCTTCCGCACCGCATCCGCGCGGTCCCCCGTGCTCTCGGCGTTCGCCGCTTCCCAGCGCTGGCGCTCCCGCTCCCACGCACCGCGCCGCTCCGCCGCGCGCCTCGCGACGAGACCTCTCGGAAAGATGTCGCGGCTGATCAGGATCCCGAGCCGCACTTCAGTCCCGACGGCGAGATCGACGGGGAGGCGGAGGATGCGCCCGGAGATTCCACGCACCGGATCCGGACCGCCGGTCTTCCGCGCCAGCGGAAGCTCGACGTAGCCGTCGTCGGTCGCGTCGTAAACGTCGAGGATCTTCGGCTCGCCGGTCGAGGTCTTCTGCAGCGCGGGGTGCGTGAGATCGACGCCGGTATCGAGAATCGCGACGACGATCCCGCGCCCATCCGCGGTCGGCTGCTTCTGCAGGAAATCGAGCACCCCGAGGTCCTCTTTCGGGAGGAATCCCTGGATCAGACCCGTCTCGTCGGTTGCGGGGGGCGCGGGCGGGGCGGGCAGCTCGGCTGGCGGCTTGATCCGGGCGGAGCCGTGGGCGATGCCGGGCGCCCGAACGAGAAAGACCGGGGCGACAACGAGTAGTGCGGATACGAAGAGCGCGCGAGACCTCACAGCCTATCCCCCTCCCGCGCCCGCCTCGGCCCCGAAAACAGCGCCGGAACGGCGGCAGTAACGAGGCCTGGGCGCGAACCTTCGGAGAATACCACCGGGCGCCCCCACCGGGGATTTCGAAGCTTCCCCGAACCGGCTCTTTTCGGATATCTTCCAGTCGGGCCACGCGCCGCGCCGCAGCGGGACGGGCCCCCGTCTTGATTCGGCCGCGATTCAAATCCGTGGGTGTGTGCTGGAGACGGCCCGAGGGCGTCAGCGAACGATCCGAGTCGTCGATTGGGAGGATGGGTAATGGCTCATGTAGTCACCGAGAACTGCCACATGTGTCGTTTCACGGACTGTGTGGAAGGCTGTCCGACGGAGAGCTTCCACGGGGACGACGAGATGCTCTACATCGATCCGAGCGAGTGCAGCGATTGCGCCGCGTGCGTGCCTGCCTGCCCGGTCGAAGCGATCTATGCCGAAGAGGACGTCCCCGAGAACATGAAGAAGTGGATCCAGATCAACGCCGAGCGGGCTCCGAAGCTCCCGGTCGTGGCCGCGAAGGTGGATCCGCTACCGACCGCGGAAGCCAAGAAGGCCAAGCTCGGCTTCTAGGCGGACCGGGCGCGCGGGTGGGACCGCCGTGATCGGACGGAACGGCGGGCCCCGGCGATCACTCATTGGAGGAGCCTGAACTGACATGACGTACATCGTGACCGAGAACTGCCGCATGTGCCGCTTCACGGATTGCGTGACCGTCTGTCCCGTGGACTGCTTCCATGGGGACGACGAGATGCTCTACATCGATCCGGTCGAGTGCATCGACTGCGGAGCCTGCGTTCCGGTCTGTCCCGTGCAGGCGATCTTCGCGCTCGAGGACGTCCCGGACGATCAGAAGAGCTGGGTCGACGTGAACGCCGACAAGGCGGCCGGCCTTCCGGTCATCAACACGAAGCTGGACCCGCTCCCGACGGCGGAGGAGAAGAAGAAGCAGCTCGGGTTGTAGCGCGCGGCAGGCGTCTCGCGACGAACAGCGTGCGACGATATCACAACGGACCGGGCGGGATCGAAAGGTTCCGCCCGGTTTTCATGCGGCGCGCGCGCGAAAACGCGATCCGCGCGAGGACGGCGAGGCCGATCAGATACCCGGCGCCGAAGATCGGCCACGGGAAGCGCGGATCGGCGCCCGGCCGGCCCACCGGCGTGAGAAACGAGAACAAGACCAGCATTGCGGCGGCGAGCACGCCGGCGAGATCGATCGGACGGATCCGCACCTCCGCCCGATGGAGTCGCAGTCCCGCGGCGATCCAGAGCATCGACACGAGGACCGGCGCGACGACCGGCCCCACCCACGGCCTGGGGATCAGGAAGAGGATGTCCGATGCGAAGATGCTCGCCGGCCATCCAAGAAACGCCTTGAGGCCCGCGTAGTACAGGACATCCCACGTCCCGAACGCGACGAGGAACGCCATCGACCGTCCCCACGGCCGCTCGGCCGCGATCAGCGCGACGCAGACGAGCATCACGATCGTCATCGCCTCGCGAATCACCTCGACGCGAAGGATCGAGCCCTCCATCGGGCTCAGGGGGAATCCAAAGCCGGCGGGGTAGTAGATGCGGCGCAGGTAGACGACGACCGCCGCCTCGAGGATCCCCATCGCGGCCGCGTAGATCACGACGATCCAAGGGTGGCGCATGGCGCGATTCCTCTACGAAACCTGTAGCACCGCGGCCCCGCGGATCTGTCCGCTCCGCAGATGATCGAGGGCGCGGTTGGCCTCCTCGAGCGGGAAGACCTCGACCTCGGTCCGGACCGGGACCTTCGGCGCGATCGCCAGGAACTCCTCCCCGTCGCGCCGCGTCAGGTTCGCGACCGATCGGATCACGCGTTCCTCCCAGAGGAGCCGATACGGAAACGACGGGACGTCGCTCATGTGGATCCCGCCGCTCACGACGACGCCGCCCTTCGCGGTCGCGCGCAGCGCATCGATCATGAGCGAGCCGACCGGCGCGAAGACGATCGCCGCGTCCAGCTCCTGCGGGGGACGCTGGTCCGAGTCGCCCGCCCACACGACCCCGAGTCGCCGCGCGAACTCCTGCGCCTCCGTGTCCCCGGGGCGGGTGAACGCGTAGACCATCTTGCCCTCATGCCGCGCGACCTGCGCGATGATGTGGCCGGCGGCGCCGAAGCCGTAGATCCCGAGGCGCTCGCAGCGCGGGCCGGCGAGCCGATACGATCGGTAGGCGATCAGCCCGGCGCAGAGAAGCGGAGCGGCCTCCGTGTCCGCATAGGCGTCCGGCAGGCGGAAACAGTATCGATGATCGGCCACCGTGTATTGCGCGTACCCGCCGTCGATCGTATAGCCCGTGAACTGGGGATGATCGCAGAGGTTCTCCCGCCCGTCGCGGCAGTAGCGGCACGTCCCATCCGTGGAGCCGAGCCAGGGGATGCCGACCCGGTCGCCGACCCGAAACTCGCCGACGCGCTCGCCGACGCCCGCCACCGAACCCACGATCTCGTGACCCAGGATCAACGGGAGTTTCGGCTCCTTAAGATCGCCGTCACGGACATGCAGATCGGTGCGGCAGACCCCGCACGCGCGCACGCGTACGAGGACCTGCGCCGGGCCGGGCCGCGGGACCGGAAGGTCCATCGCGCGGAGCGGCGCGCCCTGCGCCTCCATCACCATCGCGCGCATCGTCTTCGGGACCGACCCGTCCACGTCCTACCGCTCCTTGCTCCATAGCCGCGCGAGCTGCACGAGGACTTCGACCGTGCGCTCCATCTCCTCGAGACACGCGTATTCGAGCGGGGAATGATAGTTGTGCATGCCCACTCCCAGATTCGGCGTCGGCAGCCCCATCTCGCTCAGGCGCGAACCGTCCGTGCCGCCTCGAATCGACTCACACACCGGCTCGAGCCCCGCGGCGCGGACGGCCTCGGCCGCGAGCGCGACGGCGCGCGGCTCTTTCGCGAGGGCCTCGATCATGTTGCGGTACTGTGCCTTCACATTCACGTCGATGCGCGCCCGTGGGTGCCTCGCCTCGAGCTCGGCGGCAATACCGCTGAGGATCTTCGCCTGATCCTCGAGCTCATTCGTGACGAAGCTACGCAGCAGGATTCGGATTCTCGTCTCCCCGACGCCGCCTTCGATCACGTACGGATGCAGGAACCCCTCCCTCCCGGCCGTCGATTCCGGCGCGAGCGTCTGCCACGGCATCCGCGCGATGAACTCGGATGCGATCCGGATCGAGTTCACCATCTTATCCTTCGCGAGCCCCGGGTGGATGTTCTTCCCCGTGATCGTGACGACCGCGAGGTCGGCCGAGAACGTCTCGTTCTCGATGCTTCCCGCCGCCTCGCCGTCCAATGTATAGGCGACCCCGGCGCCGATCATCTTCGGGGTGACCTTGTCGACGCCGCGGCCGACCTCCTCGTCGCACGTGAACACGACGCGGATCGGCCCGTGTGGAATCGAGGGGTCCTTCAGTAGGCGCTCGACCGCCGTCATGATCACGGCGACCCCGGCCTTGTCGTCGGCGCCGAGCAGGGTCGTCCCGTCGGACGTGATCAGCGTCTTGCCCGCTAGATCGGCAAGCCCCGCGGTCTCCGCGACGCGGATCACCTTGCTCGCATCCCCGGGAAGGGCGAGGTCCTTGCCGTCATAGTTCCGGTGGACGATCGGGCGGATGTTCGCCCCGCTCGATTCGGGGGAAGTGTCGAGGTGAGCAACCCAGGCGATCACGGGCGCCCCCGCCACGTTCCCCGGGATCGTTCCGAGGACGATCCCGTTTTCGTTCGCCGCCGTGTCCGCGATTCCGAGGGCGCGCAGCTCGCCGGCGAGGAGATCGGCCAGCTCGCGCTGCCCGGGGGAGCTCGGGTAGCCTTCAGTCTCCTCGACGGCCATCGTATCGATCTGCACATAGCGGCTGAAACGGTCGAGCAGGGTGTCCATCCTGGTTCAGGCCTCCTTGGTCGCTGCGCTCATCCGGCCTTGCCCGGGACCGGCGCGCCGGCCGGGAGCGGCGGTCCGGGGACATATTTCTCGAGGTACAGGTTCAGGTGCCCGAGGACCGGGATCTTCGAACGGAGCATGACGGGGATCCGCCGCGCGTCGTTCGAGAAGAAGACTTCAGCCTCGCCCCCCTGTCCGAAGAGCCCGCGCGTTTTGATGACGGGCTTGACGACGATCGTGTCGAACTTGCCGAGGGGCGCCGAGACTTTCTCGGTCCGCACGACGCTGATGACGACCGGATTCCCGTCGGCGCGGAAGTATCTGTCCAATGTATACGTATCCCCGACCTTGAGAGGAAGCGTTCGCACGTAGTAGAGGAACGAGACATCGTCCAGCGGCAGGTCGGTCGGCAGGGTTCCGGTCGAACTCGAATCACCGGCGGCCCAGGAGCGAGTCTCGGGGAAGAAGTTCCAGATCCGATGCTTCTTCCAATGAGGCTCCTTCTGGTCCTGCTCGAAGCGGCGCGCGGCGAGGCTCGAAATGTCCAACCAAGACTCGAGCCGGTCGTCGACGTGCGCGAACGGGATTCCACCGTGGACGCTCATCCGGAGGTGGTATGTCTGATGCCCCCCGATCGCCTCGAGCGGAAGGATCTCCATCGAGCCGTGTCCGACGCCGCCGAAGAGACCGACCGACACCTGGAAGGTGAGATTCTCGCCCGGGCCGAAGGGAACGGCCGCGATCATACCCGGCGCCGCTTCCGCCATGGAGCCTTTCCCGGTGTCAGTTCGGGTGGCGGAGGGGGTGGACCCGGTCACGGCGGCGACGGATGTGTCTGAGACAGCCGGGGACGTGGACGAGGACGGGGCGCCGGCGACGGACGAGTCGGCCGGCGCCGAGCTTGCGGTTTCACTCGGCGGGGACCCGCCCGGCGCCTGCGTGGTGGAAGTCCCGGAATCACTCGCGGTCTCTGAGAACACGACCGGAATGGCGCCCCGTACCAGCGCCGAGTCCGCGTTCGAGGCCGGCAGGCCCGTGCCCGGGCCCGCAGATGCCGGTTCGCCATGCCGGGCCCCTCGGGGAGCGCACCCGACGGTCAAGGCGATCACCGCCAGGCAAGTCAGGGCGAATCGAATTCGGCTCGGCGTCAACCCGTACCTCCGTTCTCGACATCGTACGACAAAACCGGGCCGCCCGCAGGCGCCCGATCCAGCGGGAACGGCGGGCGCGCGATCAGGCGAAGATAGCTGTGGTACCGGCGCGGATCGATCCGCCCGTCGCGCACGCCTTCCTTCACGGCGCATGCCCGGCGTATCGATGATCCCTCCGCCGCCCCTGAGCCGCAGCACCCGGACATCGCTCGTCGTGTGGCAACCCTTCCCCGTGCTGCGGCTGATCGGGGCGGTCCGGAGCCAGGCGGCCGTCGGACCGTCGACATCCGCGCCCTCCCGGCCGGCGAGCAGCTTCTGGATGAGCGTCGATTTCCCGACGCCGCTCTTTCAGATCAGGATGCTCACGCGGCCCGTGAGCTCGTCGCGCAGCTCATCCATCCCCTCGCCGCTCTCGGCGGATGTGAGGACGATGCGATACCCCGCCGCGTGATAGCGATCACCTGCTCGGCCGGGCGCGGACCGAATCCCGGCATCGTGGTATCGTGTGTCCCGATGGAACAGCGGACGACACTCGAACCCGGCGCGCGCAGCGCGCCCGGCAAGGGCGAGCCCGAGCGCAGCCAGCGGATCTCGATCTTCGAGGGGTCGCTCGCCACCGTCCACATCACGATCAGCTCGGGCGCCCTCGTGACCGCGTACGCATTGATGCTCGGAGCCGACGACTTCCACCTGGGGTTGCTCGCCGCGCTGACCGCGCTCTCGACCGTCGGCGCGATCATGGGCGCGCAGGTGGTCGGCCGCTTCGGCGGCCGCAAGCCCGTCTCCCTCATCGCCTCGGTCAGCGGACGCGTCCTCTGGGCGGCGCTGTGCGTCCTCCCTTTCATGAGGATCCCGATCGAGGCCAAGCTCGGGCTCTTCCTCGCGACGGTCTTCGTCGGCAACTCCCTCGTGAATCTGTCCGGGACGGCGTGGCTCTCGTGGATGACCGACCTGGTCCCGATCGAGCGGCGCGGGTGGTACTTCGGCGTACGCAACACGGTCCTCGGGACGGTGGGGATGGTCACGACCTTCGCCACCGGCTGGATCTTCGACACTTTCGTTGGCCACGGCCGCCGTCCCGAGGGGCTCGCATGGATCTTCGGCGCGGCGGCCCTCTTCGCGGTTCTGGCGGGCGTGGTTCTCTCGCGGCAGTGGGAGCCGCCGCTCCGCGGCGAGCGCTTGAGGCCGATTCTCGAGACGCTCCGCCGCCCCTTCGGCGATCGGCGGTTCCGGAAGCTCCTCGGCTTCCTCGCCCTCTGGTCGATGGCGACCGGCGTCGCGGGGCCGTTCTTCGCGGCCCACATGATCAAGAACCTCCACATGTCGTTCACCCGGATCGCGGTGTATTCGATCCTCGCCGGGGTGATGAACCTGGTCACCCAACCCCTCTGGGGCAAGGTCATCGACCGCGTCGGGAACCGACCCGTTCTCGCGTTCAACCTCGCCGGGGTCGTGATCCTGCCCCTTCTGTGGCTCTTCACGAGGCCGACGCGCCTGTGGCCGATCTGGACCGACGCGACGCTGACCGGGGTCTTCTGGCCGGGTTTCACGCTCGCAAGCTTCAATCTGATCCTCGCGACGGCGCCCGAGCGCGATCGAACGGCCTATCTCGGGATGCAGGGCATGGCGGTCGGGGTTTCCGCGTTCGTGGCCTCCCTGATCGGCGGCCTCGTCGCGAAGGCGCTCGGCGGCTTCCACGTCGTCCTATTCGGGCAGACGCTCGTGAACTTCCACGTCCTGTTCGTCGTCTCCGCGGTGGCGCGGATGGCGCTCCTCCCGCTCGCCCTCGGGCTCGGGGAGGAGCGCGCGCAGACCGTCGAAGCGCTGCTCGATCTCGTCGGGGACAAGGTTTCGCAGCGCTTCCAGGAAGGGTTGCAGTCCGGCGTGGCGATCATCAAGAGGATCGGCGGCGGACAGTAGCGCCCCGTTTGCGCCTTGCCGCGCGCCGCCGGCGGGCGGATCGCGTCTCAAGGGTCGATTCCAGGGGGCGATTCGTGATACAAGCCCTTGAGAGGCTTGGCGCCGTGATGACAGGGAGGCCGGCGGAATGGGCAAGGAAATGAACCCCGAGAAGGGCAACGAGATCGAGGCAAAGGCAGGGGCCAAGGCACCCGCGCCACCCCTCGATTTCATCCGCACGATCGTCGAGGAGGACTTGAGGATCGGCAAGCATGGCGGAAACATACAGACCCGCTTCCCGCCCGAGCCGAACGGCTACCTCCACATCGGACACGCCAAGGCGATCTCCCTGGACTTCGGCGTCGCGTCCCAGTACGGGGGCAAGTGCAACCTCCGCTTCGACGACACGAACCCGACGAAGGAGGATGTCGAGTACGTCGACTCGATCATGGAGGACATCCGCTGGCTCGGGTTCGAGTGGGACGGGCTCTACTACGCTTCGGACTACTTCGAGCGCCTCTATCAGTACGCCGAGGAGTTGATCCGCCTCGGCCTCGCCTACGTGGACGATCTGAGCGCCGAGGAGATCCGGCGGTTCCGCGGCACGCTGACCGAGCCGGGCAAGGAGAGTCCGTACCGGAACCGCTCCGTCGAGGAGAACCTCGACCTGTTCCGGCGGATGCGCGCCGGCGAGTTCCCCGACGGATCTCGGGTCCTGCGCTCGAAGATCGACATGGCCTCCCCGAACATCAACATGCGCGACCCGGCGATCTACCGCATCCGCCGCGCGCGCCATCACCGCACCGGCGACGCCTGGTGCATCTACCCGATGTACGATTTCACGCACTGTCTCTCGGACATGATCGAGGGGATCACCCATTCGCTGTGCAGCCTCGAGTTCGAGGACCACCGGCCGCTCTACGACTGGTACCTCGACGTTCTCCACACGCCGTGCCACCCCCAACAGATCGAGTTCGCGCGTCTCAATCTCAGCTACACGGTCATGAGCAAGCGCAAGCTCCGTCAGATGGTGGAGGAGGGACTCGTCCACGGATGGGACGACCCGCGCATGCCCACCCTGTGCGGGATGCGGCGGCGCGGGTACACACCCGAGGCGATCCGCGCCTTCATGGACCGGGTAGGCGTCGCGAAACGCGACAGCGTGATCGAGATCGGTCTTCTCGAGCACGCGGTGCGCGAGGACTTGAACCGGCGCGCGGCGCGCGTGATGGCCGTTCTCCAGCCGCTCCGCGTCGTGATCGAGAACTACCCGGAGGGGCACGTCGAGGAGTTCGAATCCCGGATCAATCCCGAGGATCCGGCGGCCGGCATGCGCAAGGTGCCCTTCTCGCGGGTCCTGTACATCGAGCAGGACGACTTCCGCGAGACCCCGCCGCCGAAATTCCATCGCCTCTTCCCCGGCAGCGAGGTGCGCTTGAGGAGCGCCTACCTGATCCGATGCGCCGGCGTAGTCAAGAACGACGCGGGCGAGGTCGTCGAGCTGCGCTGCACGTACGATCCCGAGACGCGCGGCGGTTCGGTGCCGGACGGACGGAAGGTCAAGGGGACGATTCACTGGGTCTCCGCCGCGCACGCGCTCGAGGCCGAGGCGAGGTTGTACGATCACCTCTTCACGACCGAGTCGCCCGGCGAGAGCGGGGCCTTGAAGGACGAGATCAATCCGCACTCCCTCGAGGTCGTGCGCGCCCGCGTCGAGCCGGGAGTCGCCGGCGCCGCGCCCGGAACGCGATACCAGTTCGAGCGGCTCGGCTATTTCTGCGTGGATCCCGATTCGGCGAACTCCGCCACGCTGGTCTTCAACCGCACCGTGACGCTGCGCGACACCTGGGCGAAGATCGAGGCGGCGCAGAAGGGGGAGGCGCCGAAGAAGGGGCGGCCGGCGAAGCACGCCCCGAGCATCGACACGGACAGCGAGGAGCCGGAGGTCGACTTCGCTGGCTGAGATGAGGACGTGCGGCATGCGGATCCGGTGGTCGGAGCGGCAGGGAATGAAACCGCGCGGCGAATGAGCAATCGCAAGAACATCGCCAAGGCCGCGGGCGTTGTCACCGCCGCTTCCATCGTCGTCTACGGGGTCACGTTTCTTCGGGAGATCGCCGTCAGCGCGCGATTCGGCGTCGGCGTCGATCTCGACGTGCTCCTCGTCGCGTACGCGCTCCCCGCGTTCGTCGCCCTGACCTGCGCATCGGTCATCCAGGCGGTCCTGCTCCCCCTCTATACCGAGATCAAGCAGGACGAGCCCGAACGGACCCACGAGTTCACGGATCGCGTCTTCACGTTCTTTCTGATCACGCTGCTGGGGCTCATGGCGATCCTCGCCGCGACCGCTCCCTGGCTGATCCGGCTCATGGCGCATGGGTTCACCGAGCCGAAGGTCCAGCTCGCGCGACGTCTCATCTGGGTCCTGCTCCCCGTCATCCCCTGCATCGGCTTGTCGGGCATGATCTCCGGGCTGCTCTATGCGGAACGCAACTTCTGGGGCGCGGGGATGCTCCCCGCCGTCGCCGCCCTCGCGGTCGCCGCGACCGTCTGGATCGGCAGTCATCGATGGGGCATCTACAGCATGGCAGCCGGCACCACGCTCGGCTTTGCGCTCCAGCTCTTCGTCGCCAACTTGATCCTGCGCCGGCACGGGCTGGTCCTTCACCTGAACTGGGGATGGAACGACGCCCGCCTGAAGCGCCTCCTGTCCCTTTCCTGGCCGATACTGATCGGGGCGGCGAGCACGGGGACGATCACGATCATCGACCGGACAATGGCATCGAGCCTGCCCGCGGGGAGCATCTCGGCGCTGAGCTATGCCGAGCGGATCAACAGCCTGGCCCTAGTCGCGCTGGGATCGCTGCAGACCGCCGTGTTTCCGTTCTTCGCCGAGCAGGCGGGACGAAGAAACCATGGCCATCTGACAACCGATTTCCGGCAGACGGTCGCGCTGATCTGTTTCGTGCTTGCGCCGGCGAGCCTGCTGATCGTGGCATTCAACCGGCCCTTGGTCGCCCTCGTCTTCCAGCGCGGCGTCTTCGACGCGCGGGCCACGGTCGCCACCGGCAACGCGCTCATCGGCTACGTCGTCGGACTTGTCCCCGTTGCGATCGGGCTGATCGCGGTCCGCCTCGCGATGGCGGTGCAGCATTCGAAGCTGATCGGCGTCCAGGGCGCGCTCAACCCCGTGCTCAAGATCTCGTTCAACCTTCTGCTGATCCCGGTGCTCAGTCATGCCGGCATTGCGTTCGCCACGAGCGCGATGTACACGCTCACGACGATGTTCCTCCTGTGGGGCATCGCGAACCGGCTGCACGTGAAGGTCCGGGCGGCGATGACAATCCCGTACCTCAAGATGGGACTGGGTCTTCTCGGAATGGTCCTCTGCCTCTGGGCGATCCGCCGCGCGCTGGGCTCGCCCGCGCCTGGACTTCTCCCCGCTGTCGGCCGTATGCTGCTCGGTTGTCTCATGGGACTCGCCGCATATGGAGCCATTTGCATGACGCTCAGGGTCGAGGAAGCGCACCTGGTAGTCGTCGCTGTGAGGCGGACATACGGTCGCCTGGTTCACGTCCGGGGCTGACGCGTCATGCCGCTCGCGGGCTCACTTGAGACCTGGTTTTCGCGTTCGATCGGCTATCCGCTGATCGTCAACGGCAACTGGCGCCGCAGCAAGAGCCGCGCCCGCTTCAAGCAGTTCCTGCGAACGAGGCACGAGATGCAGAGCTGGCCCCTGTGGAAGCAGCAGGCGCACCAGCTCGAACGCCTTCGCGAGTTGCTGCACCACGCAGGGATCCGCGTTCCGTACTACCGCGACCTCTTCGCCTCGATCAGATTCGATCCGCTGTCCGTGCGGTCGCTCCAGCAGCTCGAAGCCCTTCCCCTTCTGACGAAGGACATCATCCGGGAGCAGGCGGCCCGCCTCGTCGCGGAGGACGCGGAGGCGCGCGGGAGTTTCCGCAACTCGAGCGGGGGCTCGACCGGCCACCCCTTGACGTTCCTTCAGGATGCGAACTACCGGGACCACACGGAGGCGGCGATCTGGACGAGCGACCGGATGGCGGGGCGCCGGACGGGCGATCGGATCGCGCTTCTCTGGGGCTCGAATCGCGACACAAGCCTCGGGGAAGGCTTGAAGGGGCTCGCCTACAGCATCCTGCGGAACGAGTGGTGGTACAACTCCTTCGACATGTCCGAGGACCGAATGCACCGGTACCACCGTTCGATGCAGCACGAGCCGCCCGATCTTCTGGTCGCATACGCTTCGTCCGCCTATCTGTTCGCTTCCTTTCTCGAGGCGAACCACATGAAACCCGCCTATCCGCGCGTCTCGATCATCCCCTCCGCCGAAGTCCTCCGCGACGACATGCGCGAGGTGATCGAACGCGTTTTCGACCGGCCCGTCTTCAACCGGTACGGCAGCCGCGAGGTCGGGATCATCGCGAGCGAATGCGAAAGCCACCTGGGGATGCACGTCAACACCGCGGACCTCGTCGTGGAGTGCGTCGGCGATGACGTCTACGAGAGCCCGGGTGAACTCGCGATCACGCAGTTGAACAACTACGCGATGCCGTTCATCCGCTACAGGATCGAGGACATGGCGGTCCTGGAGAACGCACCCTGCGCCTGTGGGAGGGAGGCACCGCTCATCCGCAGGGTCCTCGGTCGGACGACGGACACGATCCGGACGCGCGCCGGGGATCTGATCCACGGCGAGTATTTCACGCACCTCTTCTATGGCGTTCGCGGGATCGCGAAGTTCCAGTTCGTCCAGGAGACGCTGGACTCGTACCGCCTCACGATTGTCCCGGGCGCCGGTTTCGAGCCAAGTGCCCTGGACCCCGTGAAGAAGGAGATCCTGAAGGCCGTCGGCGAGGGCTGCGCGTTCTACATCGAACGAGTCGACGACATCCCGCCGACGGAATCGGGGAAGTTCCTGTTCACGGTCTCGAAGGTGCCGCTCCCGTTCGCGGCGCCCGGCGAGCGCGCCGGCGATCGCTTCGCCGCGCGCGATCGGAGCGAGGCCCGGCGTGTCTGAAGAGTCCCTCGTCGGCGTCGTCACCAACGCCTCGCTCACGCGGTACCCGGAGCTTCCCCCGTTCTCGCCGATCGATCCGCCGCCGGAGTATCCGTTCGGCGCCGACACCGTCGCGGGCCCGTCCTCTCCGGAGGACGGCCGGGTGTACGAGACCGTCCGGCGCGTGTTCGCAGCGATGCGGCTCGACGCCGAGAACTTCGGCACCCCGCGATGGAACCCTCTCGGCGCGTTGATCCGCCCCGGTGAGACGGTGGTGCTGAAGCCGAACATGGTGATGCATCGCCACGGATGGGGATGGGACCTCCGCTGCGTCGTGACGCACGGGTCAGTCGTCCGGGCCGTCTGCGACTACGTCTGCATCGCGCTGGGCGGCCGGGGCCGAACCATCATCGGCGACGCTCCCCTCCACGAGGCGGACTTCGCGGAGGTCGCGCGCGCGACCGGGATCGCGAGCGTCGTCAAGTTCTACAAGGCTCAGGGGTTGGACATCGACCTCGTGGATTTCCGGAAGGTCCGGTCCGCCTATGACATCGACGGCGCGATGACCCCGCACGAGAGTCTGGATGGTGATCCGCGTGGAAGCACACCGGTCGATCTCGCGGAGCGAAGCTGGCTCTCCCCGCTTGCCCCCGCCTACGAGCGGTACCGCGTGACGAACTACGACCCGGGCGAGATGTCCAAGCACCACAACCTGAAGGTGAACGAGTACCTGATCGCGAATTCGATTTTGCAGGCGGACGTCGTGATCAACATCCCGAAGATGAAAACGCACCGGAAGGTCGGCGTCACGTCCGCCCTGAAGAACCTGGTCGGCATCAACGGGTTCAAGGACTGGCTCCCACACCATCGCCAGGGTTCGTTCGAGGAAGGTGGGGACGAATACCTCCGCACGGATCCGCTCAAGGCAGCCTGGAGCCGGCTGCTCGATCGCGAGAACGCCACGCGCGGCCGCGTGTCGCGGCGCGCCTACTACTATCCCAGGAGGGCGCTCGGCCTCATCGTGAAGGCGCTGCGGCGCGACCCGTTCTCCGAGGGGAGCTGGTACGGGAACGACACCGCCTGGCGCATGGTGCTGGATCTGAACAGCATTCTGATGTACGCGGGAAAGACCGGAGAGATCCGCGACTCCGTCCAGCGAAAGGTCTTCACGGTCATCGACGGGATCATCGCGGGCGAGAAGGAAGGTCCGCTCGAGCCGAGTCCGAAACCCGCGGGGACGATCATCGCGGGACGATCGTCGGTCGCCGTCGACGCCGTCGTTGCGCGCCTGATGGGCTTCGACTACCGCAAGATCCCTCTCATCCGGCAGGGGTTTCACTGCGCACGCCTCCCCTTGATCTCTTGCGCGCCGGGCGACATCCGCGTGGCTTCCGATCTCGATCGATGGAACAGGCTCCACTTGACGGAGGGGGCCGACAGCCTGGGCTTCGAGCCGCCGGACGGGTGGAAGGGGCACATCGAGCTGGACGCGGTCGCCGGAGCGGCGGTTCGAGCGGGAATCTCCGAGACGTCTGTGTCATAAAGGAACCGGTGCGACGGATTCCACTCGCAGATCTGATAGGGCGCCGAAAGAAGGTCCTATGACGTCTTCACATCGATATGTCCCCAACCCGTGTACGTGTCGATACCGGGAATGGAGCCACCGAGGCTGTCCCAGTAGACGTCAGTACACCCCTTTGAGCGATCATCCAGGGAGGGCTTGATGTCTCACAGTGGTGCAGTGCTATCGGCGTTCCAGAAGTGTGTTCGGCTCACTGCGTTGTTCCTGCCACTGGTCGCGTCGCTTCTCTTCACGCCTTCCCTCTCGTTCGGTTGGGCGGAAAACCAGGACGGCTATCGCCCGCACCGGGACTGACTCGATTACGGCGGCGGCTCCTACGCCAGTTCTTACAATCTGATCAACGAGAACTCGAGCTTCGAACTCGGCAACTCCACTATCAACTTCCTCGACGGGTCTTACTTTGGCCAGCGGCTGTTCGAGAAGAACATCGCCGGCGGCAGCCAGACCAACGCCCTGCAGAATGACTACTGGGATTCAGTTTCGACAACTCGAAGCGCGTTCACGGCAGGCGCTCGCTGCGCATCGACCTGGACAAGACGTATTACGTGAACAACACGGCCGAGGCCGGCGTGGCCTGGGACTGGGTCAAGATCCCGGACGGGCAGGGCGGGACCTACGAGATCACGTTCTCCGCCTGCGCCAATCAGACGACGACGCTTCGTGTGGACCTGGTCGGCTACCACGAAGGGACCGGACAATACCCGGTCTGTCTGCGGCAAAGCTGCCAGAACGGACAGGCCCCTCGCGCGGATGTTCTCATTACCGGGAGCAGTCCCCCGACGTTTCCGGCCGCCCCTACACCGTGGTGACGACCGATGCCCTGGTCGCGGGAGATCTCTACACCCTGACCATCTTCACGGGCAGTACGTACACGCCGGGGTGGTGTGAGGCCCCGGGAACCAGCGTCTGGATCGACGCCATTCAGCTTGCCAAACAGATCAATCCCCCCACGCCGAATCCGTACTACTACAACACGTCAGCCGAGGAGATCAGCCTTTACATGCGCTCCGGCAGTCCGGCGGTGGACAGTTGGACCAACGTATTCACCGAAGATGAAGCCTCCACCATCTCGGCGGCGGCGCAGGTGTACCAGAGCGACGCGCTCCGCGGGTCGGGGAAGCTCCACTGGAAGCTCTATTCCCGGAGCACAGGGGACGACCAGGTCCTTGCCGGAGACTCCATCGCCGTGATCTTTCTCAATTCGTTCCAGGAACACGCCATCTACCCGCCGGTCTCCCGCCCCGGCGTTTACAAGCTCATCGTGGACTATGTGGACAAGTACGACCGGCGGGCCGACCGGCAAGAGATGACCTTTGCCGTGGTCCGGAACCCGGCGGAGCTTGCCCCCGGTACGTACGGAAACTTCGGGGTGCACATGGGCATGGCGGTGCCCCTCCCCCGCTCCGGGCTCGATCCCTACGAAACCGCTGTCAACGTCGGCGGCCGCTACTCCCTCGACCAGGGATACGGTCTCGTCACGAAGCTCGGATACCACCGCGAGCGGATCTTCGGCGCCTTCGATTACGGCACGATCTGCAATGATCCCCAATGTGCGACAGAATACGACTACCCGTTCTACCCTCCGGAAGCGACGGAGCACGACGTGCGCCTCACCCCGGTCCTGAGCAGCACTCCGCCCGGCTGGGACTCCACCTCGACCGGGTGGGGATACTACGAGGATTTCGTTGAGCGCATCGTCGACCGGTACGGCCCCAACTCCTCGGACCGGATCGTCGATTGGATCGTTCGGAACGAATCGAACAACGGCCAGTCCCCCCGGGTCGGGACGGTGGCCAAGTACATCCTGCATGCCGCGCCCTACATCCGGGAATACGGGCGCCTCCATCACACGTTATGCAGCTGCAACAACATGCCCTGGTACCTCGAGTCCCTGCTGCGCAAGACCCTTGCCGGCGACAGCGTCAGGGTCGCGGACGTTCTCGACGGGATCGGGATCAACCAGTACGTGGACTACTCGCCGAGCGACCACGCCTTCATCGCTCCGGAGACGGCGGCTTCCGGCTGGTGTGTACCCGGGGGAACGGCCTGGGACTACGTTCCCCGCAGCGTCCGTTCCGAGGTGGTCGCGCGCAGCGTGGTCGAGAACTGCCCGGGAGCGGTGACCGACCAGTACAGCCTGACCGAGACCGGCCTCGATGCCGGTTCCCTCTTGGCCGATCGTGCGTCCATCATGGACTACTGGGACGACAGCCGTCGGCTGACCCTCGATACCGACATGAGCGGGTCGCTCGACAAAGGGCGGGACTCAGCCGAGAAGTTCATCCGCCATGAGCTTCTCTGGCTGAACGAGGGAGCCGGCCCGATCTACGTCTTCATGGCCCTGACCTTTCCGATCATTGCCTGGAATTCCCAGTTCGGACTGCAGGAGTACGACGGGCGCCCGGCCGCGCCGGCGGCTGCCCAGGCGCAGCTCAACCGGGAGCTGGGCACGGCCACCCTGGTGCGGAAGGTCCCGGCGGGCAATCTCTACGGGCACTACTTGAGCGGAGGCTCTCCCTGCCGGTTGGAGATCAGCTCCGGGCCGGTCACGCCATTTGTCAGCCTCTTCCAGGACGGCGATGATTTCGTGCTCGTCGGATGGACGAAGTCCGGCCAGTGGGACGCGTGCTTCACCATCGATCCTCAGGCCTATACGATCACGGCGCGAGGGATGGAAGGCGAGCCACTGACCATCGACGAACAGACGGGATACTTCGTCACCACGCTGACCTCCTCTCCGAAATACTTCCGGATCAGCGGGAACGGTCTCACCGCGGCCGGACTGACCCGGATGATCGACCTTCGCCTCCCCCTGGCTCCGTCCTGGGATGACGCCGGAACCCTCGGCCCCTGGTGGGCCGACGGCGACACGCTCTGGGCCGATTTCACAGCGAACAACCCCGGGGACTACAAGGAGGTGCGCTTCTCCTACCGGGTGGCCGGATCGGGCTCGTACTCCACCATCACCCAGAAGATCTGGTCGGATCCGACGCAGCACGATCTGTTCCACTTCGCCGCGCAGGAATCGACCCTGTACGAGGCCTTCGCCCAGGTAGTGGAGATGACGACCGACAGCCTGGGCACTGCGAGCCCGATGGACACACTCGAAGACACGAATCCCAGGGGACCGGAGGAGCCGCCCGTGGTGCAGTTCCGCGATCAGCTCCTGAGTTCGGGACCGAACCCGACCCGGGACACCGTGCTCATGCGGGGGACCGTGTCCCGGGCTGGCGCTCTGCGTCTGGATGTCTACGACGTGGCTGGTCGGTGCGTTCAGTCTCTCGAAGAGAACACGTCGGCTGCCGGGATCTACCTGGTCCGGCTGCGCCGGGACGCGGTGGAGCTGGCGAACCAGCGGGTAGTCGTCCTGAGATAAGTAGAATCCGGCACGCGGATTAGGTACTGATCGAGCGCTGCCGATGAAGCCACCACATTCCAGCTCATGGCCTCGACAGAACCGGAGAACGACAGATCCGCCCGACCACGCGCGGATGCCGCGCCTACTCAATCCTCACCGGCGCTGCGGTCCGAAATCTGAGGGGTTCGGGCTCGAATCGGTCCGTGCCGCGGCCCGAGGCTTGCGGATCAGACTGCCCGTGATCGCAGTCCCGTTGCGTTGGTCCTGGGCTGGGATCCCTTTCCGCGGACGAAACGCCTATTTGCATTGAACTTGTCCTCCCACGGCATTGGATTCCCGCACATTGGAAGGTCTTCTCCGGATCGGATCACCGGGCTCCCTCATACTGCGATGCTCTGAACGGATCGGTTCACGCGGGCTAATCACGGTGAGACCCGGTGTTCCGGTCGAGACCAGTCTGTTCCCTTTGGCGGGAAGTCTGCGCTCCGGAGGGACTGTTTCGTGGATCCGAAGTGGAAGGCGCTGCTCAGATCCGGTTGGAGACTTCACCCGAAATGAGCCTCATGCCTCCGGCGTCGACTCCTGCGCTGATTCATGGTGGAACCCGGTAGACCGATCGGATCACGCCCCCCCCATCATGATGAGATCCGGTGGTCAAACGGGACCACTCTCTCTCATGGCGGATAGATATGGCGGATTGCCCAGACACGTTCACTCTCACCACGCAGCAAGTGAGTGCTCCGGGCCTTACTGGTCCCTTGCTTCACGGTGAGAGGAGATGGTGGGAGCGGACTATTCGTTCTCATTCCGCGGAGTGGCAGTGAACCGATCGCGACTGGTCTTCTCCTTCCCATGAAAGCCGAAGCTTCGAGTCCGGACGATCGAACCTAATCATGAAGGGGCCGAATGATCGGAGCTGGTTATTGCCCCTAAGAACGACTCCGCTCCGTCTCCGTCAGGCGGCATCGAGGAGCGCTTTGATGCTCCGGGATGGCAGGACCCTGAGTTCCCGGTGGCAGATCTCCTCATACTCGCGGTAGGCCCGTACCGCTTCCGTCCGGTTGCCGGACCTGAGGAGTGCCTGGATCAGGTGGAAGTGGAACTTGTCGTGCAGTGGATGCCGAGGAGCGGAGAGCGACGAGCCGGGCGCAAGGCCCCACCCGCCGGTGTTGCTTGCTGGGCGCAGTTGCTGTGTCGGGTTCTGCACGTCGATGCCCTGCAGTGTCCCCGACGCTCGCATGCGATGGTGGTTCTTGGTTTCCTCTCCAATTCTTCGGTGGTGGGGAGGATCCTCCGCCACCTGCACCTGCCGACCGTGCCTGTCCCTTCCATAAACCTCGTCCGCACCGGCCTGTTTGCAGTTAGCGTCCGCCCCCGCTGGGCTCGCGACGAGGTTCTAGTCGTGCCCCGGACCCTGGATGTGGAACCACGGATCACCATCCCCGGGCACGAAGGCGGACACCTCGGACATGGCCAAGGGTCCCGTGTGCCGATGACCTGCGAGCCCCTGTCCCGACAGAGCTGGGAATCGGGGCCCGTCTACGTATCTGCAGGTCCATCAATGTGGACGGGGTTTGTCGAAGGAACTCGTCCTCCGGTCATCTTGAACACCTGTACACCAGACCGATCGGATTCCGATTGACACAATCCCAAGGTTTCCCGACAATTAAAGGTGTTTTCGAGTGTGGGGGCCGCGATGCGCCTCGCGACTCAGCATCTGATGCGCAAGTTTCGTGCGTCCGTAGCTCAATCGGTTAAGAGGAGGTCCCACACGGAGGCCCGAGCAGGGCGACGCAGGACGGTGAAGAGCGGATGCGTCGGTATCGCCATCTGAGCGTCCGGGTTTCAGAGGCGGGAGGAAAGCCGGAACCTTTCTTCCCGGCGGATCCTCGGTTCTCCATGTTCTGAGTCGCATGGTTTCAGAATTGGCGCCACCTTTCTGGAGACATGCTCGTCGGCTGCAAATGCCCCTCGTGTTGGTCCACTCAAGAGCGCCGGCCTTATAATCCGGAGACTGCGGGTTCGAGTCCCGTCGGACGCACCACCCCCCACTCATGCCCGCTTCGCTTCGAGCGCGCTGTCGCGGCTGATTGAGGGAGATGCCTCGTGAAACGTCAGTCCATGGACGATGAGCGCTCGGACCGGGACGGATTGCGCGGGCATCTGCCCGACGAAGACGATGCCTCTACGACTCTCGTCAATCTATCTCCCTACTATGGACACTTGGACTGTTTTTCGGGCATCTGCCCGCTTGTGGTCAAGACAAACCGATTCACCTACGCTCCCAGCTACCCCCCAAATGACCAGATACAGAACACCTGGCTTTCCATTGCGCTGGAAGGAATTGGAGCGCTCTTCTCATATTGCGCTCCCCGGGCGGCCTTCAGGCAGGTCGCCGTGATCGGTACGGGGAACGGCCTCGACGTTGTCGGGATTTCCCGGATTGTCCGCCCACCAGAAATCGTCGCCTCCGACATTCATCCCGGGGTGATTCAGGCGGCTCGATGGAACATCGCCCATTACGTCGCAGAGGAATGCAAGGTCACCGTCAGACAGAGCGACCTCTTCACAGATTATCCTGCGGGTGAAGCGTTTGATCTCATCTATGAGAACCTCCCCAACATACCGGATGGCACAGATCTGTTCGAGGGGATCCGCAGCGCCAGTTGTTATGCTCCAAGGGCACACGGCGTCAGGTCTGCCTGCGACCGATATCTTCTGACGCTTCACCACGACTTTCTCGTCCAAGCCCGCTCGCGACTCCACGACTCCGGCTGGGTCGTTTGCCTGATCGGGGGGCGGTTCCCCGTGCGGGTGATCCACCGAATGTTCCGCACCGCCGGGTATCGCTCCATGGTTGTCGGCTTCGGGCTGAAGATCCAGAGCGAGGCCGATGTCGTCCTCCCCGCTTACGCGGCGGTCGAACGGGAGAACGGGTCTTCCTTTGCGTACTACCATCCACTCGAGAAGTGCATCTCGATATCGCGCGAGCTGTCCCAGCCTACGGACCTACTCTCTCGGGGAGGCTACGCGCGGAGGCTCACCGAGAGGCTGCGCAACTGCAGGGTTTCTGCGACAGAGGCAGCTCGCCTGCACCATGACGGGGATTCGGTTTGCCATACCGTCTATGTCATTGCCGGCAGCATGATGCCAAAGGAGCGCTCGGATGGGTGAGCCCGGTTACTTCGGGGAAACATCTGTCATCGATGCAATGTCGGCCGAGCACCTCTATCTGTGGCGGACCCTCTTCAGGGCCTGCGAGCCGCACATGAGACCCGGTATGCGGGTCCTGGACTTCGGGTGTGGAAACGGAAGCATGCTTGCGTACCTGATGTTGGGTGACGGTCGAAAATGGGCCGGATGGCGCTGCGGCTCGAGCGTGGGAATCGATCGCGCGGCAATGAACCCGGTGCTGGCCGAGGCCGCGGACCGACTGGGAAGCACCCTTCCAATCGTGTTCTCGTCCGCGCCGCCAAGAACGTTCCCCAAGCAGTTCGACCTTGTGATGTCCCACGAGGTCATCTACCTGCTTCCGGCGCTCGAGAAGACGTTCCGGGAACTCCACGCATCATTGAGGACCGGCGGCGTCATTGCACTTGCGACAGGATGTCACGGCGAAAACGATCTCTATTCACACTGGCGAAAGAGCTTCGCACAAGTCGGGGTTCGCGCCTACAGATATCGGCTTGCGGACTACACCCGGGCCCTTGCCGATGCGGGGTTCGAGGATATCGACTGCCGGAGCCTGCGCCTGTCGGTCGACGAATATGATGAATGGGTGGGCGTGCGCGGGGAGCGGGAACCGAATCCATCATGGTTTCGCTCCGCCGATGAAGAGCGTCGGTACTACACGGAGTTCGGCAAGGCCCTGATCCTTGCGCGACGAACGAAACACGAGAAGCCGATCGCCGCGGGCCGAATGGGCCATTCGTGACCCTCACATCGGACTACGCGCCCGGAACGCTCGAGGCCAAATGGCAGAGGATCTGGCAAGAGCGCGATGTGTTCAGGGCGCGTCCGTACGCCGGAGAGAAGTACTACTGCTACAATCCCGCCCCTTACGTGACGGGGGCCCTCCACATGGGTCACGTCCGGAACTACACGTACGGTGATTTCCTCAGCAAGTTCAAACGTCTCCATGGAGCGAATGTCCTCTACACCATCGGCTTCGACGCCTTTGGGGTGCCGACGGAACTGGCGGCGATCCGCAAGAAGCTGGATCCCGCCATCTGGACGGCTCGCTGCATCGCGGACATGAAAGCGCAGATGGTGCGGATGGGTTTGGGCTTCGACTGGAATCGCTCATTCTGCACCGCCGATCCTGATTACTACCGGTGGACCCAGTGGATCTTCATCGAGATGTTTCGGGATGGTCTTGTTTACGAGACGGATGCCGAGACGCTCTGGTGCCCGCGGTGCGAGATGGCCCTCGCCAAGTCACTGACGGTCTCGGGTCGGTGCTGTCTGTGCAACGCCATGGTCGAGACCCGGGTGACGCGCCAGTGGTTCCTCCGGATTTCGCGTTACCTCGATCGGTTGCGGACGGACCTGGAGGAAGTGAAGGACTACAACGGCCAGGCGAGAGCAGGCCAGGAGAGCCTTCTTTCCAGATGGTCTCTGTGGGGAGTGCGGCTGGAACTGCCGGGGGTCGAGACGGAAATCCTGGCCTGTCTGGAATCGCTTGGCGACTGGTCCAAGAAGCTGGTTCTGGCCGTTCATCCGCAGGACTTGGCGACTCGGGTGAAACTCGGTCTTCATCCCGCTCGGTCCACGACATCAGGTCTGACCGCGATCGAGCCGCACTCCCAGAGGAGATTCGCGGTGGTCATCGACCCGATGCTCGATACCCTCTACCTGGATCAGCCCAGACTCGTGCCCATCGCGGAGCAACCGGCCGAAATCGAAACCAGGGAACCGCCGCCGGACGGATTCGTGCCCCTCGTTGTTTACCGCCAGAAGGACTTCTCGATCTCGCGGCAGCGTCTCTGGGGGACCCCCATCCCCATGATCCGGTGCCCGTCGTGCGGCCCCGTGCCCGTCGAAACGGCCGATCTGCCGGTCCTATTACCGGCGATTGAAGTGGACAGTGGGGGAAGGCTGAAGCGGTCCGGTCAGGGGTGGGAAGCGCGGAAATGCCCGTCGTGCGGGCGTTCGGCGATGCCGGATCCACAGGTCATGGATTGCCACTTCGATGCGCTGTGGCACTACTGGCGCCCCTGTGTCACGTCCGGCGACGCGCTCCCATTCAGAACCGATGAGGCCCGGTATTGGATGCCCGTAGATCAGATCCAGTTCGGTCGCGACACAATCCCGTTCCTGCTGACAATGCGACTGTTCACGAAGTTTCTGCAGGACCACGACCTCTCGGGGTGTTCCGAGTTTGCCCGCGAAACGCTCGCACACGGACTGATCCTCATGAACAACAAGAAAATGAGCAAGCATCTCGGCAATGTGGTGGACCCGGAGCAGTGCATCGCCAACTTCGGGGCGGATAGCCTTCGCTTCTACGTTCTCGCGAGAAATGAGCCAAAGAGCGACTACAGTTGGGCGGATAGCAGCATTGCACGCTATCGGGATCTGCTGAAGTCATACTATGACGATACGGTGGCAGCAACATCCGGGGATACAGCAGGCGCCGCACCGTCCCACGCCACGGAAGCGGCGTCTCGGAAATACGTCACGGTATTCCTGACCAAGATCCTGCGAGAAGTCAGCATTCTGGATTCAAGCGTAGACGGTGGGCGGTTTGACATCTATGCAAGGGCGGTCGCGCGCATCCTAACTGCTCTCCATGTGTTCAAGTCCCGGCACTATGGGCAATCGGGACCGTGGGCCCGAGCCGCGTGGGCGAGGTGCGCCGAGCGCTCGGTCGTCTATCTCGCTCCCATCGCCCCACATCTGGCGGAAGAGTGCTGGGAGCGACTTGGGCGCTCGGGAAGCATCTTTGAGGGGATGCACTGGCCGTCTGCCGGCCCGTCTGAAGTCGGCAGCCTGCTGGAAGACGCAAAAGGGGAAGGAAAGTCGTGAATTGCGAGGTTGTGTGCGCCCGGCTCCTCGGGCTCATGGACGATCTCGAGCTGAGTCGACAGGGGTCCCCTCGGGATCTACTGAGGGCGGCATTGAGCATAGAGCATGTTGCGATGTGTGATCTCCTGAGTCCCGAGGAGGAAGAGGCGATCATCGCAGATCCCGGAATCGCCGCAAAGTTGGCGTCCTGTCAGAGCGTGTTTTCCGGGCTCGAAACGGCGATCGAGCGAAGCATGGCGGAGGTGGTCAGGTTGGGTGGGGCCGGGATGATCTGGGCTCAGGACAACGTGAGTCAGCACTACATCGCCAGGTATGAGTATCTGGCCCGCCGGGAGATCGAGCTTGCCGGGATTCGTCCTGACGACAAAGCTCTCTTCATCGGAAGTGGCCCCCTGCCGATCACGGCGTTCGAGTATGTCCGGCAGTGCGGGTGCACGGTGGACTGCCTCGACTTCGTGCCGGAGGCGATCGAATGCTCTCGGCAGATCGCGGAGAGGTTGGGATTGACGGATCGAGTGCGATGTTTCCAGACGCGCGGCGAGATGCATGATCCGTCGCAATACGACGTCATCCTGGTCGGCGTCCTGGCCTTGCCCAAACAGGCGATCGTGAATCACCTGGATGCCGGAGTGAAGCGGGACTGCCGAGTAATGTGCCGGACGACATACGGACTGCGCCAGCTGATCTATCAGCACGCGTCGTACGATGGTCGAGAGCTGCGCCGGCTTGTGCCGAGAGATCGTAGCGTGGCCCGCGGGGAGCGCGTCATCTCCGCGGAGCTACTGACGGTATCCGATACCAATTGACCGTTTGCTGGGAAAGGCGGATACTGGTTGTGGTCAAACCCCACCTGATCGGGCGACAAGTAGGAATGGCCGGATAAGCGGTCCGCTCAGGGTGCCGGCTTCTGCACCCGCCGCATGTCCAACATTGATCGTGCCTTAGCCCAGGTTATCGGAAAGAAGAAAGGAGGAATCCTCAAGCATGAAGAGGGCCGCAATTACCCTCGCGTTCTGCCTCATCGCCGTCCCGGCGATGGGGTTGAACATGTTCCACCAAGCCGTCGGCCCGCCCCACCAGGGCGCCGTGCCGCGCGATGCCTGCTGGGTAGACGCTCCTGACGTCAACGGCCTCATCGCTTCGTCCGAGCAGATCCTCACGTACGGCCTCGAGTCCGAGGTTGCCAACGACTTCGTCCCGACGAATGACGTCAGTCACCTCACAGCGTGGACGGGTTACTGGAACAACAGCACGCCGTGCGCGACCGGTATCGCCTTCCCGGGTCTCAACATCCGGATTTACGACGACGCCGGCTGCGTCCCCGGCGGCACGCTGTACGATATCAGCCCGACCGTCAACGAGACCTCTTACGGCTGCCAGTCTGGTACTTACCCGATGTTCGAGGACAACATGGACGTAGCCTTCAATCTGACCGCTGGCAACCTCTACTGGTGTGGCGTGCAGGTTGCGGACCATGCGTTCCCGCCGCAGGGCGGGCGTCTTGCTTCGGTCGGTGTCCAGGGCTGTGACAGCGTCTTCAAGAGTGCCTTCTTCGGCTACCCCGACTGGACGGCGGGCATCGACGTCTTCGGGGTGGCCTTCGACGCCAGCCAGCTGTTTATCTGTGCTGAGATACCACCCACCAACACGGGTGCGTGCTGCATCGGGGATCAGGGCGAGTGCCGGGTCATGGACCCAAGTGATTGCGACGCCCAGAACGGTGAATACCAGGGTGACTGGTCCACCTGCGATCCGAATCCCTGTATCCCGGTCCCGACGAAGAGCACGACCTGGGGGCAGATCAAGGGCGGCTATCGGTAGGCGCCGGTAAGTCGCCTTGGAAGCCAGCAGTGGCGCTGCGGGCTTCAGGTGGCGCACAAAGGATTTGGTGGCGATGAAGCGCTCCCGTCGGTATGGCGGGAGCGCTTCAGTCAGAATGGTTGGCGGGCGCGTAAGGTCAAGAAACTCGAACGAAGGCCAGGACCCTTCGAGAACGCGACTTCGGTCGATTCACGGTGGCCATTCCCGGTCGATCACAAGGACATTCGAGTCAGCGGGCCGGGAATCCGGTCGTTCGAAGACATAGCTGTCCATCGAATGTGCCGAGCCATTGCCACGCACGCCACCGGCCGAGGGCCCTACGCCGCCTCCCGGTGGTAGTGCCGCAGCAGGGCCGCCGAGCCGTTCCCTGCATTGAATCTGGCACGTTTCGCGGGGGCAGCATCGGGCACACGACTCAGCCCGTCAATCGGCTGAAACGACCGCCGGACGTAGGTCCGCAACCGGTATCACGATCGGGAACTGTGGCTCGGCTGAGTTTCTTGACCTTACGCTAGAGCGCCTCGATCGCCCGCCGGATCCGACGCACGCAGGTCTCCCGCCCGAGGACGGACATCAACTCGTAGAGTCCGGGGCCTCCGCCGACGCCGGTGCATGCGAGACGCAGCGGATGGATCACGTCGGACTTCGCGATCCCCTCGGCATCCGCAAAGGCGGCGATCGCGGCGTCGAGAGAGGCCTCGTCGAACGCGGGTAGACTTTCGAGCCGCGGCACAAGTCGCGCGAGAAGCGCGCCGCTCGTCGGCGTCCAACGCTTCTTGACCGACGCCTCCTCGTACTCGACCGGGTCGGTGAAGAACCAACCGCCGCGCTCCACGATCTCCCGCACGAAGGTCGCCCGCTCGCGCCACTGGTCGATGACGCGCGCGAGGTAGGCGTCGTCGAACCCGCGGATCCTGCGCTCCTCGAGCAACGGCTTCAGCTCGCCGACGAGCCGCTCGGCGGGCAAGCGCTGCATGTACTGCTGGTTGAACCAGCGGAGCTTCTCGAGGTTGAAGATCGCGCCGGACTTGTTCACGCGCTCGAGCGAGAACTCGCGCGTGAGCTCCTCGAGGGAGAAGATCTCGCGATCGTCGCCCGGATTCCAGCCGAGGAAGGCGACGAAGTTAATCAGGGCCTCGGGGAAGTAGCCCTGGTTCCGATAATCGGTCACGGCGACGTCGGCCTGCCGCTTGGAGAGCTTCGACCGATCGGCCCCCAGGATCAGCGGGAGATGGGCGAAATACGGAAGTGCCCAGCCGAGGTAGCGGTAGAGCAGAACGTGTTTCGGCGTGCTCGAGAGCCACTCCTCGCCGCGGACCACGTGCGTGATCCCCATCTCGTGATCGTCGACGACGACCGCGAGGTGGTACGTCGGGAAACCGTCGGATTTCACCAGGACCTGGTCGTCCAGGATTTCCGATGCGATCTCGACCTCGCCGCGCACGATATCGGAGATGCGAATCGTCTCGTTATCCGGGATGCGCAGGCGGATCACGGACGGTGCGCCGGAGGCGATCCTTGTGGAGATCTCAACTTTCGACAGGGCGAGGCAGGCCCGATCGTACCGGGCGGTGAGCCCCTTGCGGGTCTGCTCCTCGCGCATCGCGGTAAGTCGTTCGGCGGTGCAGAAGCACGGATACGCGTGGCCCGATGCGACGAGCTGATCCGCCGCCGCGCGGTAGAGGGGAAGGCGCTCCGACTGGAAGTACGGCCCGTAAGGACCGCCGACATCGGGTCCCTCCTCGTACTGGAGGCCCGCCCACCGTAGCGACTCGATCAGCGTCTCGATCGATCCAGGAACGTAACGGCTCCGGTCGGTGTCCTCGATCCGGAGGATGAACGTCCCTCCGCGACGGCGCGCGAGGAGGAAATCATATAGCGCCGTGCGCAACCCGCCGACGTGAAGCGGTCCCGTCGGGCTTGGCGCGAAGCGAACGCGGATCGCGCTCGCAACCGGATTCGGGCTCGTGTTCGCCATCGGAGGCGCAGGATAGCAGTTGCGCCGGAGGCGGGGCAAGGCCCGCCGCCCGGCGCACTCCACGGAAGCCGGTTTAACAAATCAGCGTTCGAGCAGAACCATCCGCAGGGTCGACCGTCTCGCCGCACCCGTCAGCCGGCAGAAGTAGACGCCAGGCGCGACCTTGCGCCCCGCTTCAGTCCGCCCGTCCCACACGGAAACATGCGGCCCTGCCTGCGTATCGCAAGCGAGCCTCCGGACGATGCGCCCCGCGGGATCATAGATCTCGAGCGAAACCGGACTCGCGCCCATCGCCCCGAGCGAGTAGCGGATTTCGGCCGTCGAGCGAAACGGGTTCGGAACGACCGTCTCGAGCCCGCGACCCGCGACGCCGGATCCGTCCGCAGCATCCTCGGGCTGGTCCGATTCCCAGATCACGAGATGCTGGTTGACGTCGAAGTGGCGGTGGGTTTGCACAATCCCGCTGGGCCACCGGACTTCCAGTGTATCGACGAGCAACGCCGATCCCAGACCCAACGAGACGGTCATGGAGTTCTGCGAGAGGTAGCCGGCGTCTCCTCCGATCTGACGGATCTGCGAGAACCCCGCCGCAACGACGCGAACCCTCGCGCCGATCGCGGACCGGTTCGAAAGCGTCCCCACGAGATCGACCTGGATCCAGCTGTTTCCAGCCGCGGCGCCCGAGTTTCGCACGAGCCGATTCGGCGTTCCCGCCGACGCCTCGAAGAGATCGATGTCCCCGTCGCCATCGAAATCAGCCCAGGCGGAGGAGTAGGTGCTCCCCGCGCCGTCGAGCGGATATGCCGTCGAGTCTGCGAAGACCCCACCGCCCTCGTTGCGCAGCAAGCGGTTCGACGTCGCGCTGTTGCTGACGTAAAGATCGAGCAGGCCGTCGTTGTCGTAGTCCCCCCATGTGACGGCCCGGCCGCTCACGTGAAGTCCCAGGGGACCGTTCGTCACGTCGCTGAACCTACCATTGCCGTCGTTGTGGAGGAGGCGGTTCGAGGAGTTCCGATTCACCAGGTAGAGATCGAGACGCCCGTCGTTGTCGTAGTCGCCCCAAGCGGCCGCCGAACAATCGCCGTTGTTCGCGAGAGGTCCGTTCCCCGTGACGTCGGTGAAGTGCCCGCCCCTGTCGTTGCGGAGGAGCTTGTTCGCGCCGTCGACCGCGAGGTAGACGTCTTGGTCCCCGTCGTTGTCGAAATCGCCCCAGCAGGCCGTGCGCGTGTTCCCGGCGAAATTGAGCGGGGGGGAACTGGCATCGATGAATCCTCCGGGCCCGTCGTTGCGCAGTAGGATGTTCGACTGGCCGCTCGTGCGGACGACGTAGAGGTCTAGGTCCCCATCATTGTCGTAGTCGACCCAGCTGGCGCCGTCGCAGTCGCCGTTCACGCCGAGCGGACCGTTCGTGACGTCCGAGAAACTGCCGCCGCCGTCATTGTGGAAGAGCCGGTTGTTCTCCTTCCATTTCACGAGGTAGAGATCGGGACGCCCGTCGTTGTCGTAGTCGCCCCAGACCGCGATCATCCCGTGTCCGCCGTCGTCGATCGGGGGCCGCGTCCCGTCGGAGAACGCGCCGCCCCCGTCGTTGTGCGCCAGCGTGGACGGATGAGCCACCGCGGGCAGGTACAGGTCGGGCATCCGATCGCCGTCGTAATCCCCCCATGCGACGCCGTGCGTATACGTCCGGGCCAGCAGATTGGTCGTGACGTCCTCCCACTTCGCACTTGGCGGCGGGGCATCCGGACACTGCCCGTAGTCGTACAGGTAGAACCGACCGCATTGGGAGGCGAACATCGCGAAGTGATCGTGCCCAACCCCAGGGACGACCGCGAATTTCTGGACGTCGTAAACCCCGGTTCCATAGAAGTGCCCGATGAAATGCCAGTAAACCGTCCCCCGCTCGAGTCGCTGGGCGCCTTCCATCTCGGCCATGCAGGACGTGTCGAGGTAGAAATCGTGCGGATTCGTGTCCGCGTTCCCCAGAAGATAGACGACGTGCCTCGAGCCATACTGCTGGATCAGCTGGTCCGACCCGATGTCCATGTACTCGTTCGGGTACTCGAGCCCGTATTTGTAATGGTTGTAGTTCGGGCACTGGGCGATCTGTTCCTGCGTCGGCACCGCAAATGTATAACCGGCTCCTCGCACCCACCGCTCGTCATTGAAGTAGATGTAGCAGGAAGGATTCGAGACGATGTAATGGATCGGGATGTGATCGATCCCCGTGATCGTCTGCTCCATCCGGTTCCCCGCGGCGTAGAGGTTCGAGAACTGCCCTCCCGCCGAATGCCCCGCGACCACGATCAGGCTCACGTTCGGGTTCTGCCGGGCGATCCGCAGGAGGATCGTGTCCACGACCGCGAAGGAGCTGATCCGCGCCGGGCGCGGGTTGTGGTCCGAGTCGAGCGAGTGATCCCCCTGACGCCATCCCATGTACGCCCAGTACAGGTAGTCCGATGGGAGGTGGTGCTGATCGATGTCCGGTTCCGACAGGAACTGCGGCGCGATGATCAGGGTGTGCGCGTCGGCCCCGCCCGCCATCTGCCCGGCCTGCACGACCGCGCTGTAGTAGTCGTTCGCATTGCGGAGCGTGCCGCAGATCACGACGATCGCGCGGGTCACGTCCAGATACGAGCCCTCGAGGGGGCGGTTTGCGAAGTACGGGACGCGCAGCGGGTGTCCGTCCAGATGGAGGGCCATTGTGGTTGCTGCAACGGTGTCGACGACGTCGTTCGTGTCGGCCATGCCCCTCATGAAACTCGAAGCCGGAACCGGCGGCGACTCCGCCAGGCGCGGGTGCGCGGAAAGCGGCGCTGAGGCGATGACCATGATTGCGAGCAGGGCGGTGAGGGTCCTCATGTTGCCTTTCCCCGGGCGGGCACGGCCCGATATTCGAACAGTATAAATGATACGGGAAAACCCGCCTTACGGCAATCGCGCCAACACGATCCCGTGCCTCTCGAACAGGATGTCCGGCGGCGTTGCGAGCCGCTCGAGGCGGGTCGACCGCATGAGGCAGATGTCTCCGGGGCCCGGCGCTCCTGAGCGGGCAAGACGCTGGGAATAGAAGAGGAAGCTCGGCGCGTCCACACCCCAGATGATGACGTCGAGCCCGCGCTCCTTTGCCAGACCGGCCGCCTGGCGGATCGGCTCCTGCGCGAGGCGCGCGTAGGCCGGCATCACGAAGCCGTTCAACCCGACCGTCGCGATCAGGCCGATCGCGGCGAGCTTCACCGTCCGGTCCCAGCTTCGCACGGTCATGAACGCGATCGAGACGGCGCAGGCGAGGGCGAAGAAGATCCGATAGACATGCCCGAACTCCTGCGGAGATTCACGCATCAGCAGCCGCGCGAACGGGTCCTTCACGGCGGGGGCGGCCAGCGTCGCGATCTCGGGGAGGAAGAGGAAAGCGACGAAGAGCAGCAAGGCGGGCGAGAAGAGGATCGCATCCGAACGCGCATTCGGGATCTCCAGGGCCATGAGCAGGAAGAGCGGCGTGTAGCCGTATATCACGTAATGCGGGAGCTTCGTCCCCGACACGGAAAAGAAGACGAACACGAGAGCGAACCAGATCGCGCCGAAGAGGAGCGAATCGTCGCCGATCCACCGCCGTACCCGGACGGCCGCCCGCAACAGGAGAACGGTGTACGGCAGGAGCCCGAGAAGAACGACCGGAATGTAATAGAAGAGGCTCCCGCGGTGCCCTTCCATCGGATGCGCGAGCCGCCCGATGTTGTGTTTCAGGACGAAGGCTCGCACGAACCCGGGACCGAGAACCCGGTACTCGGCAACGTACCAGGGCGCCGCGATCGCAACGAAGAGCCCGATCGCCACCGGATCGGCGAGCGCGCGCGTCCACGCGCCGACCCGCTTCTTGCACAAGACGAATGCGAGGCTCGCCCCCAGGGGGATCGCGATCGCGATCGGCCCTTTCGTCAGGAACCCGAGCGCCATGCACGCGGCGGCCGCGCGGGCGTAGCGGCGCCTGCCGGACTCGAGATGGAGCCAGATCGATCCCATCGTGAGGGCGAGAAACAGGTTCAGGAGGGCGTCCGCGATCGCCGCCTTCGCGATGATCGGGATCTGCGCGCCGGTCGCCAGCATGAAGGCGGCCGCGGCGCCGGTCCGCTCGCCGTAGCGGCGGCGCACGAAGAGGTAGAGCGCGACGATCCACAGCGTCGACGCGATCGCCGACGGCAGGCGCACGGCCGCCTCGCGCGGTCCGAACGCGTGCACGGCCGCGGCCTGTAGCCAGAAGGTCAGGATCGGCTTGTCGTAGAACGGCTGCCCGTTCACCGTGGTCGCCAGGTAGTTTCCGCTCGCGACCATCTCGCGCGTCGCCTCGCCGAACGCTCCCTCGTCCTGATCAAAGAGCGGGACCCCGCCGAGGTTGAACCAGCAGCCGGCAAGGATCCCGAGCAGAACGAGAATGGTCCCCCGATGATTCATGCGTTCATCCGATCGTTGCCCGACTCTAGCCGTCGTTGCGTGACCGGGCAACCGCCACCCTTCCACGATCGGGGAACGAGGGGACATCGAGCGGGACATCCGACAAATCGACCTCCCAGGGGGGATTTCGCCGTTTTCCGCGGTCGCGATGGATCCGGCATTGACCGGGCACCGGGACCTAACTAGCTTCGCCCTGCGGAGGGATCGATGGGTCGAAGTATCCTGCACCTGGCGGACCTGCACCTGGGGGCCAGTCACGACTACCTGGGGAGCCGCGGCCAGGAACGCGCGAGAGAGGCGGACGGGGTCCTCGATCGCCTGGCCGAGTGGATCGCGATGGCCGGAGCCGGCTCGCGCGACATCGCGGCGATCCTGATCGCGGGCGACTTGTTCGACTGCCCGACGCCTCCCGATCCGTTCGTCATGCGGGCGATCCGCGCCCTGCGCAAGATCGAGAGCGCGGGAATCCGCGTCGTCACAGTCCCCGGAAACCACGACGAGTGGACCTATCCCAACGGGGTCTTCCGGCGCTACGAATCGACTTGGCCGGGGACCCTCGTCAGGTGCGCGGCGCCGGAGCTTGCCGAGACGATCGAACTGGACGGCGGGATGCGCGTCGAGATCATCTCGTGCGCGTTCCATCAGGGACGCAACCCGCGCCCGGACGACTGGACGAGCCCCTTCGCGAACCCGCCCGAGGAAGGCACGCGTCGCGTCGGCCTCTTTCACGGGACGCTCGATCGCGTGGGGGAGTTCCTCGCCGGCGGCGAGCGCGCCTTCCGCCTGGATCTCGATCGCCTCGCCTCATGGGGCATCGACTATCTCGCGCTCGGCCACATCCACAAGCGGCAGGAGTTCAGGAGCGGCGCGTGTCACGCGATCTACCCGGGCCCGATCGAGGGGAAGGGATTCGACGATCCCGGCGCCGGCGAGCTGACCCTGATCGATTTCACCCAGGAAGGCGTCCGCGTTTCGACATGCGATGCGCGGGCGCTCGGAATCCGCGCACGCGATGTCGAGATCTGGACGGTCGATCCGCTCGGCATCGCCGACGCCGCACATCTCGAGGGCGAGATCGAGAAGCGCGCGGACGCGGCGCGGATCCTGCGGGTCGCCCTGACCGGCCCCTGCCGCTTCGCGGTCGATTTCGACGACATCACGCGCCGCCTCGGCCCGCGGTTCTACCATCTGGAGATCGAGGGCGATGACGGCGCGGGGTTCGCGCTCGGCGATTGGGAGGCGATCTCCTCGCAGCGGACGCCCGCCGGCGTCTTCGCGCGGCGCGTGATCGAGGCGAGGGACGCCGAGCCGGGCTGTGATCCTCGATTCTGGGATGAGGTCGCCGCGGCCGGGCTCCGCGTGCTCGGATCGAGGGGTGCGCGGTGACGCGGGGCACGCGATGATCCAGCCGATCCGCTGGATCGAGCTCGAGCTCGAGGGGTTCGGCGTCTGGCGCGCGCCGGTCGTGATCCGATTCCCCGAGCGGCTCGGGGTCCTCACCCTCCCGAACGAACGCGGGAAGAGCACGCTGGTCGCGGGGCTTGCGGCCGTCCTGTACGGCCTCCCGGCCGAGGCGATCGCGCGCAGGCGGACGTGGGGATCGTCGGGCCCGTGCCGTGGTCGCCTCGATTTCGCGGCAGGCGATCGCCGGATCCGCATCCGCCGCGACTTGGTCTCGCACATGACGATCGTCGAGGAGATCGATCCTGCCGGTCACACGCGGACCCCTCTCTTCAACGCAACGGCGAATCCGGCCGGGCGAACCGCGGTGAAGGGGGAATACCTCGATGCTCTCCGCGAGATCCTGGGCGACCTCGCCGACGAGGACCTCTTTCGCGCGACTTTCCTCGTCACGCAGCCGGTCCTCCCGGCAGGCGAGGTGAGCCGAGCCCTCCCGCGCCTGCTGAGCGGGGCCGGGCGCGTCACGGGCGAGGAGGCGCGGGACCTCCTCTTCGATGAGGTGAAGAAACTCACGCGCGCGACGGGTGATCTCGGCATCAATGCGACCGGGACGCGACCCACGAACCAACGAACGGATGGCCGCATCGAAACGCAGGAGGCGGAGATCGAGCGACTGAGCGGTCTCGTCTCCGAGACCTCGCACGAGTTCGAGCGGCTGACCGCGTTCGAGGATGCCCTCCGGATCGCCGAGGAGAAGGCGGCGCGCGCCGAGACGGAGGAGACGCACGCGCGGACGGACGCCGAGCGCCTCGCCGCGTTCCGCAAGGATCTGGCTGCTCGCGATTCTGCCCGACAGGCGCGCGCCGAGCTCACCGGCGTGCTCGCGCGGTGCGACGAGCAGATCACGACCTCGGCCGAGGCCTCCGCGCGGATCGCCCGCGACTTTCCCGACCTCGTGGACGCGCCGGCCGACATCGAGACGGCGATCGACGAGGCGCTCGCGCTCGAATCGGCGATCGGAAGCGCGCGAGAGGATCTCGATCGAATCACGCATGAGATCTCGACGAAGCGCAGTGCCGTGGACGGCGAACGGCGATGGGAGAAGCTCCCGGCAGGGACCGATCCGGTCGCCTGGACGGCGCGCGCGCGGGCGACGGCCGAGCGCTGGTGCGGGACGGCTGCGAAACTCGATACGATCGCCGAGGAATGGCGCGCCGCAGAGGCTGAGCGGTCGCGGCTGATCGCGGTCGCCGTCCTTCCGGACGAGGTGCAGGACTCCCTCGCGCGCCTCGACGAAGCGCTCGCGGAGCTGGACGAACGGGCGCGGATGGCCGAGCGCACCGAGGAGAGCCGACGCCTGCTCTCCGAAGGGATCGCCCGCCGCCGCGAAGCGTTCGAGCGGCGCTGGGCACCCCTCGAGGGGATCGACCCGGCGACGATTCTCGCCACGCTGGAGTCGCGCGCCGGCCGCCACCGCCGGCTCGCGGAGATCGAGACGCAGGCCGCTCAAATCCGCGCGACCGCGACCGCAACCCCTGGGCGGTCGCGCCTCTGGAAGGCCGCGGCGATCGGCATCCCCGTGGCCGCGATCGCCGCCGCGATCCCGTTCGTCCTGCGATTGCCCGCGTTTCTCTCGCCCATCGCCGGGGTGATCGTTCTCGCGCTTGCCTACCTCTTCCTCGCGCGCGCGCCGCGGCGTTCCCGCGATGCAACCCGGCGGCTTGCCGCCCTCGACCGCGAGGCGGAACAGATCCGGCTCCACCTCCGCCTGGAGTTCCTCCCGTCCGGGCCGTGGCTCCCGGACGATGCCAACGCGTGCGACCGAGCGCGCGCGGCGTTTCTCGAGATGGACGAGGAGGAAGCGTCGATCGCCCGCGATGACGCGGCCCTGACGGACGGATCGGCGGATGCCGAAGCCGCGCGCCTCGTAGCCGACTGCCGCGGGCGACGCGAGCGTCTGGAGACGGCCGCCCGAGGGATCGAGGAGGCGACCGGTCTCCCCGCGCCGGATGCGGTCCGCGCCTATCGCCGGGTGCGGCAGGCGTGCGGTGCGATCGGAGTCCGTCACGCATCCGCGGTCATCGAGATGACCGGCAACGAGAGATCGCCCGAGGGTTCGCCTGAGGAAACGTTCGGGGGAACGCCCGAGGAAATGCTCGGCGATCCGCAGAAAAGACCCGACCCATTCGCCACCCCGCTGAGCGCGCTCGGGCCTATGTGGAAGATCTTGGTCGATGCGGTGCCGGTCCTCGAGCTCGATCTCGCGGGCGACACACTGTTTGACCTTCGCGCGGCCCTCGCCGGCCTCCCTGCGGGCGCGTGGGACGGGTGGGAGGTCGACGCGCGCGCGTTCGCGGACGCGCAGACGTCGCTGACCGGAGTCGAGTCCGACATGGGCGGCAGGACCCAGAAGTTGCACGAGCTCGATACAGCCCTGAACGACGCACGAGAGAGGATCGGGCCGGCGCGGATCGCCGCGTCCGGGACGAACCTTGCGGCCCTCCGGGCCCGGGTCCGCGAGCGGTCCGAGATGGTCCAGCAAGTCGAGGTCGCGGAGCATGCGGTCCGGCAGCTCCTCGATGCCGCGCGTGGCGGCCCGTTCCCCGACCGGGACGCTCTGGCCGCGTCCCTTGCCGAAATCGAGGACCGCCGTCGCGATGCCCAGCACCGGTGCGACGCGGCGTGCGAGGAGAGCGACCTCGTTCGCGAGTACGATCGCAACGCCGCGGATCCCGCGACGCAGGATCGGATCCGCCGTGAAATCGAGGCCCGCGCGGGCGACCTCTCGACCGTCGCGAAGGATGCAAGGGATGCGCACGTTCAGGCGCGCGCGACCCTCGAGGCCTGGCGCCCGCCCTCCACGGTCAACATGGCGGCAATCGAGATCGACATTGCCCGTCTCCGCGGGAGCGCGCAGGTCCTGCGCCGTCGCCGCGACGCTGACACGCGCGCGTGGCGAATCCTGGGCGATGCCGTCGATGAGTTCCGCGCCGCGCACCGCGAGACCCTGGCCGAGAAGATCGATGCGCGTTTCCGTGTGATCACGCAGCGCGAGGGACGCCGCATCGGCCTCGATCCGAACCTCGAAGTCGATGTGATCGAGGACGGGGCGTCAACGCCCGAGGAGGATCTGTCCCAAGGCGCGCGGGACCAGCTCGCATTCTGCCTCCGTCTGGCCGTGGCGGATCTCATCGGCGGCGAGCTCGTCCTGCCGTTGCTTCTCGACGACCCGTTCGTTCACAGCGATCCGGAGCGCCTCGCGAGGATCCGCGCGGCGCTCGACTCGGCGGCGCACGAGCGGCAGATCGTTCTCCTCACGCAGGATGAGAGGCTGCGTGACTGGGGCGAGCCGATCGCCCCTATTTCGTCGCGTTCTGAATGACCAGGTAGATCGTCGCCAGCTGGCTGACGACCCCGATCCCCGCGAGTGCGTCCTTCCAGAAGTTGTGGCGCTTCTGCGGGATCCAGATCGTGTCCCCCGGTCCGAGACGGTCGGCCTTTCCCTTCCTCTCCCATTCTCCCGTGACGGCGCGGATCACGGTCACGCGCGCCTTCGCGGACCGGAATGTATAACCTCCCGCCTTCGCGATGTAGTCGTCGACCGACAGGTTCGAGACGTACGGAACGTTTCCGGGGCGGGCGACTTCACCGACGACCCGCACGTAAGGCTCCTCGCGCGGGACCGTGATCTGGTCCCCGGGGTGAATGTTCACATCGAAGGAGAGGTCGCCCTTCTGGAAGAGCTGGACGAAATCGGTCGAGACGATCGGGTTCCGGCCACGGAGCTTCATGACGTAGTAGTCGTACTCGTCGGTGGTCATGTCTGTCGCCGACAACTTGCTCAACCTCTCGAATTCGGGATCGGGAGGGATTTTCTCCACGGGGCGGGAAATGTACGCCTCGCCGAGCGATGCGAATCGGGTGAAGCCTCCCGCGAGCCCGATGACCTGCGTGAGCGGCAGCGAGTCGGCAGGCAGAGCGTGGGTCCCGGGGTATTGGACTTCCCCGGTGAGAATGACGGCCCGGGTCTCGGTCCAGTTCGGTCTCGGTCGCACGAACACGAGATCCCTCGGGTGGATCTGGACCCGCCAGGAGGCTGGATCCCGCAGATCGAGATTGCGGCGCGTCGATCGGGCCGGCGTCCCCTCGAACGACTCGACATAGGCGGAGTCGAGGAGGGCGTCGTCGCGCAGGCCATGGGCGAGGCCGACCATCGTCGCGACCGAGTCCCCCGCGATGACCTCGCGCGTGCCGGGCTTGCGGACCGCGCCGCTCACGACTGCCATCGCTCCGGCAGGCGGCACATAGATCCGATCGCCTGCTTCGACGATGGGATCGTTCTGGAGCGCCCCGTTTGCCTCGAATCGCAGGAGATCGACGGGGAGGACCTCTCCCGTCGACCGCGTGAGCATGATCGCCCGGTTCGACGCGGTCGGCTTCAGTCCCCCGACCCGCTCGATGAGGGCCGAGGCGCGATCCACCGCCGATCCCCGCGCCATCCCGGGCCGCACGACCTCCCCGATGACGAAGACGCCGAATGTGCGCAACTCAAGGAGATTCAACCTCACCTCGGGCTTGCGGTAGTAGCGGGAGAGATCCTGGGTGAGGACGCTCTCGGCCTTCGCGACCGACAGACCGGCGACGCGGACCAGCGCTCCCTCCGGAAAGATCAGCGTCCCCTGGGGGGCGACCCTCAGGACCCGGTCGATCGGCGGAGTCGATCCGATCCGAACGTCCAGCAGATCCCCCGGGCCGAGGTGATAGAGGGCCGGGTCGACCGGACCTTCGAGCATCTGGTCCGGCGGGCTGCTCCTTGCCTTGAGCTGCTCCTCCGTCTTCTTCTCGACCTGCGTCGGTTCGGTCTCGTCGGTGGAGGGAGTGTCCGCGGACTTCGCCGGTCTCGGCGGGGTCATCGCGAGCAGGAAGAAAAGTCCGAGAAGGAGCCGAGCTGACCTAGACATTCTCACCCTCCGGCAAAGGACCGCGGACCGCCGGCGCTGGCGGTGAACCGCAATGAACGAGCTTCGACAATGTCGAAGCCTGGAGCTTCATGTACAGGATCGTTCCGGGCAACCAAAGCGAGAAGGCGACGTGGGGGATCTCCCAGGCGTTGCGGATCGGAATCAGCATCAACGAGCCCACGGCGGCTGCAAATACCGCAGCGCCCATCGCCCTTTCGCGCGCCCCGTCGCTCCTTCGATGGGCGCGCAGCGCGAGAACGGCCCAGATGACGAAAACCGAGAGCAACGCGATGAGTCCGATCGGCCCGAACTCCCCGCCCGTCGATAGGACCTGCGACTCGACGTTGCCGTCTAAGTTGAAAGTCGTCTGCCCGAAGTAGTCGAACAGGATGTTCCGGTAAATCGGCGCGTTCAGATGCGCCGCAGCCCCGCTCGACACCATTCCGGGTCCGAGACCGAAGAGCGGCGCGGGCGCGCCCTTTGTGACGAGATGCCAGACGATCGGGTAGTAGGCCAGATTGCCGCCGCCGCTCGAGACCAGGAACAAGGCCCCATAAAGCCCGCTGAAACCGATCGCTTTGGAGACGTCGGGCACCCCCTGCAAGAGAATGACCCGTGCGATGATGAAAGTGATGAATCCGAGCGTAACGAGCGCTGTGACCAGCGTTCGCAGCCTGCGCAACCGCCTTCCCCAGAGCACGGCGATGGCGGCAAGCGAGATGAACCACGAGGCGCGCGACCCACAGAGGATCATCGTGGCAAGGTAAACAAAGATTCCGCCGACGACCGTGATTCGTTTCTCCCCTGCGTCGAACCGCAACGAAAGCAGGTAGAACAGGGCAGGGACGAGAAAGACCCCGAGGTCGTTCGGACCGTTCGGGCCCATGGTCCCCGTGAGCGAGTCCGCGCCGAATCCCCGGTGCGGGTATTGATACAGGCCGCACAGGATCTGGAGCGCACAGAAGACCAGAAAGAGCTTCCAGATCCACTCGAGGTATTCCAGATCAAAGTAATCCGAGCCGTTGGCGACGACGAAGAGGACCAGACCGTAGAAGATCGGCCCGCGGGTGCCCGCGATCGCGTTCAAGATGGGCACGTGATTGACCAGCACGGACGCGAGCCCGACGCCGAAGTAGACAAAGAACGGAATATCCCACGGCGTTCGAGCGATGAGTCGGCCCGAGCGCATCCGGTCGCAGAGGACTCGGAGCGTCAAGACGATCAGAACGGCATCGTCCATGAAACGCAGGGCGCTCGGCAACAGGTGCAGGTCGTCGGTCAACCAGAACCGCGTCGGAACGAGGAACACGAACAGCAGGAAGGCGATCCGCGGATGGAAGAACAGGAAGATCATCATCGCGACGCCGAAGAGCCCGCCGAGAACGAGACCGATCCTCTGCTCGAGCGCCGCCAGCGTCCAGACGGAGCCGGCAAGCGCAGCGCAACAGATCAGGAACGCTTTCGGCGACCGCTGTGATACCGCGGCGTTCGCGTACGACATGACCTCCTTGGTCCTCCGGCCGATACCGTAGCATGGCCGCATCGACTTGACACTCCAAAAGCTTTGCATTAGCTTCGCGGCCTATGGCGATTGGCGGTGGGAACCAGGTGGGGCGGACGCCTTCCGACTTCAGGGAGTATGCGCGCATCCTTCTCGCGCGACGCAGGATCCTTGTTTGTTTTGTCGGGATCGCATGCGTCGTCGCGGTCGTCTTGAGCCTGATCGGTCCCGAGGTCTACCACGCGCAGGTCAGCCTGCTTCCGGAGGAGACGAAAGGCCTCTCCCTGTCGTCGCTGATGTCGGGCCCATCCAGCCTCGATCTGATGGCAGGGTTGGGACGGCGGGAGGGCGCGATCTTCCTCGAGATGCTGCGCAGTCGCTCGGTCTTCGAAGGGGTCGTGCGACAGTGCGATCTCATTCGCGAATTCAAGTTCGACAAGCTGCCCGAGGCCCGGGGGATGGAGGAGACGGTCCGCCTGCTCAAGAAGCGGGCGAAGTTCGACAAGAGCGAGGCGGGAATCATCTCGGTCGACGTAAGTGTGGCGACCCCATTCTTCCCCCGCGCCTCGACGAGACGGAAGACCGCCGACCTGGCCGCGGGGATCGCCAACGCGTTCTCCGACCAGTTGAACATCGTCAACCGCGAGAAGGCGACGTCGAGGGCGCGGGCCGTCCGGATCTACCTCGAACAGCAGATCAAGATTACCGAGGCGCGGATGAAGACCGAGTCCGACTCGCTCGTCTATCTGCAGCTCACGAACCGCGCGATCGCGATCGAGGACCAGACCAAAGCGGCGATCCAGTCCGCTGGAGAGATTAAGGGGAAGATCATCGCCGGAGAGATGGAGCTCAATATCCTCCGCCAGACGATGCTCCCCGACAACCCCCAGATCCATGCCATCGAGTCGAAGCTCGAGGAGCTGCGGAAGCAGTACTCGAAGCTCGAGTACGGAGCGCCCAAAGGGACGGCGGATTCTGATTCAAAGGACTTCCAGGTTCCGTTCGCGGACCTTCCGGCGATCGCACAGCAGCAGGCGATGGTGATGCGCGACCTGACCGTCCAGCAGACGGTCTTCGAGCTCCTGAACCAGCAGTACTACAAGGCGAAGATCCAGGAAACGGGAGATGTGCCGAGCCTGACCGTTCTGGATCAAGCATTCCCGCCCGTTTATCGGTCGTGGCCCAGGCGCTCACTGCTCTGCGTGTTGACCTTCATCCTGTCCGGGATGATCGGAATCCTGATCGTGTTCTGGCTGGAGTATCGCGATCGCAACCGAGGCGTCCCGATCTCCGAGAGCCCGTCCGGCCTGGCCGAGGCATGGCGGACCGACAAGACGGCCCTTCGCGCGGTGCTGCGGCGTTCGGATCGCGGAAAATCCGGCTAGGTCCGCTCAGCTCCCCTTTCGCGTCGCGACATCCCTGAAGAGAGCGAGGTACTCGTCCCCGATGCGCTCGATCGAGTGGACGCGGTCGAAATGCCGTTTCGTCGCCGCCGAGATGCGATTCCAGGTCCCGGCATCGTCGCGAAGGCGATCCAGATCGCGCGCCATCTCATCGATGCTCCTCGAGTGGAATCCGAGACCCTCCCTACAGATGACCTCGTCGGGATCGGTGTCCAGGGTCAGCACAGGGACCCCGTTGCGCCATGCCTCCAGGTATACATTCGGAAATCCCTCGTGAAGGTTCGCTGCAACACCCGGATGCGGGACCGTCGTGTGGATCAAGGCAAGGGAATGCGACAAAAGGTCATCGATCTCTTCGTGCGGAACAACTCCGAGCCACCGAACATTCCCCAGGGCTGCGGCCCGCGCCCTCATCTCCTCGTAGTACCCCGGCGCGGCATCGCGTTCCGGCGCGCCGGCGACCTGGAACATGAAATCGGGGCGCGCGGCGGCCAGCTCAAACAGCTGTCTGATCCCCTTGTGCGGATGGAGCGTCGCGATCCAGGCGGCGGATTTCCGGGCCTCGTGCGCATGGGGTTTCGCCTTGGAGGGGGGCGCGCCGTTACGGATCACGATCGCGCGGGCGCGGCCGTAGTTCTTCGCGAGTTCGTCGCGCTGGAACTCGGTCTGCGCCACAAGTGCCGCCGCGCGCGATAGCGCCCACCGGTACGTCAGATCCTCGGCGAGGGAGAAGCCGCTCAATGGCCGCGGCAGGGCGGTCCGGTTCTGGGCCATCCCGATCACGAGGGGCCGGCCGCGGGCGATCGAGTTGAGCGCGACCCATCCGATGTATCGGGGAACTCCCCGTACGTAGTAAACATCCGGACGGGAGCGGTCCATCGCGCGCCACAGGGTCCTTCCCTGTTCGATCTTGTTCCACCCGAATGTGTACGAGCGGATCCGGAACCCGCCGGCGTCCGTCTCGAAACCCTGTCCGTAATCTTGAGTGATGAAGGATATCTCGACGCCGCGGCGGGTGAGCTCGCGGGCTATCGTGATCTGCTGCGTCTCCGCTCCCCCGATGATCGGCATGTCGTCGTGCGCGCGCCCCGCGAGGAGCGGGTAGATGTTACCGCTCAGGAAACAGACATGCATCTCATCCGATTTCCCGGCAGATCCGCATCACACGCATCTGACGAGGGAGGACTCGCCCCTTCGCGTACCGTCGCGAGTGCTCGATGGAGAGATCCGAGATTCGCTGCCAGAGACTCGAATCGGTAATCAGACGCGAGATCGCCTCCGCGAGAGCGGCTTCGTCGCCGGGGGGGACGAGGAGGCCGGTCCGCTCGTGCTGGATGAGCCCCGCGAGCCCCGGGACACCGGAACAGATGATCGGCGTACCGCACGCCATCGCTTCGATGACGGCTCTCGGATGTCCTTCGCTCGTCAGCGTCGGCAAGACGGCGATCCGCGCGCTCCCCAGCTCCCCCGCGACCTCGGTCATCGGCCGACTGCCCCCAAACAGGACGCGATCCCGCAAGCCCTCCGGCACAAGATCGCGCAGCGCCTTCTCCTCTTCTCCCGAGCCAAGCAGGACGAGTCGAAGCCCCGGATGCGCATCCGCGATCCGCGCGAAAGCCATGATCAGGACACCGACGCCCTTCGCCCAGTGCATGCGTCCCGCGAACAGAATCTTCTCTTCGCGCCGCGCGCGCGGCCGGAAGAGGTCGTTGTCGACGAAGTTCGGGATGACCACCGATCGCACGCCGCTGCGTGTTCTCGCGGTCTCCTTCAGCTCCCTCGTCGTCGCGACGATCAGGCTCGCCCCGCGCAGGCACCTCATCTGAACGGGGCCGGAAAGCACCTTCTTCAGGCCGCCGTAGTGCGCCCGCGCCGTGGTCGCCCAGTCATAGTGGAAGTCCACGATGACCGGCGAGCCCGACAGGCGGCGGATCTCGGGCACGACCGCGAGGTTGGGACTCAGGAGGCGCACGATCCCTTTCATGCGGGGGGCCCGCAGGACCAGATTAAGACTGTAGACGATCCACCGGGCGAGGCGCGGGAGTCGCATCGGTGGACCCAGCGGATGATGCGGAATCCCCAGCTGCTTCGAGAAAGACTTCGAATCGCTGCTGTAGAGCTCGAGGGAGAAGCTCCGGCCATACCCTTCGAGGAGCGAGGTCAGCCACGGCCCCCATCCAAGCCGGAAGAGCTCCTCCACCAACGCGTCGGTTCCCAGGATCAGATGGAGTCGGCCGGAATCGGCGTCATCGTCTCGATCGAATCTACCGCCCGCAGCCATCCCTTGGGGTCCAACCTCCCGGTCCTTGGGCCCCGTGAAGGCCGAGCGTGACGGGCGTCCCGACGGCGTTTTCGGATTCTTAGCGCGGACCGCCATCAGCTTGTGCTTCGGGGCGAAGCGCAGGACGGACTGAACCGGATCTGCGCGACGTGCGGCCGCGGGATGTTTATCAAGACGATCACCTGCCGAGGATACATGGGGCGCTTGAACGTGTCCACCGCTCGACAGGTTCGGTGGCGGGGCAGACTCCTAGCCGCGGCGTCGGGACAGATCGGGGTGCGGGGCCGTGTTCTCGACCTCTACCCGGACACGTGGCGAGCCATGGGCCGGATGGTCCCGGCCGGACGATCCCGCCAGGCATTCCTCGGCTTCGGCCTTGTCCGGCTCCCGATGGCGGAGAGAGGCTCGAGACATCTCGCGCGGGAGCGCGTGCCGCTCGGCCAGGAGCTTCATGACCATCCCCGGAGCCTTTTCGAGAGCAACCGGGTTGGGCGCAAACTCCGGGGTCCGCCCGGCGGTCCGCCAGGCGCGGCCGTTCGCCACCTCATAGTAGATCCGCTCGTACTGGGACGCGATGCGGTCCCAGGAAAGCTTCCATCCGAGGTGATTCTTGGTCTCGCCGGCGATCCGGTACATCACATCGATGTTCTGGAGCCCCCATTGCATCGCCCGAGCCAGATCCTCGCTGTTCCCGGACTCGAAGTAAACCCCTCCGGGACCCAGGACCTCGCGGTTCTCGGGGATGTCGCTCGAGATCGTCGGCACGCCGATGGATGCGGCCTCGAGCAGCATCATCGACATTCCCTCTCTCGTGGAGGGGAACACGAACGTCCGCGCGAGCGAGAGCAACCCCATCAGGGTCGCCTGCGGAACGAGCGGATGAAAATGAACCTTGCCGTTCGAGGAGGTCAGGAGCTTCTCTCCGTAGTCCCGCTTCTGGTGGATATCGCCGATGATGAGAATCGGAATGTCCAGACCGAGGCGCTTGTGCGCGTCGAGCAGGAGATGACATCCCTTGAGTGGAACGATCCGTCCCGCGGCGAAGAGAAGGAACGGCCTGTCCTTGTGGATGCCGATCTCCTCCAGGAGAGCCGCCGCCGCTTCCCGGTCGGCGACCGGCGAACTTTCGACACCGTTCGGGATGACGGTCAACGGTCGTCCGTGCTTGTGCTCGAAGTACTCGGCGTACCGCGCGCAGACGCTCGTCGCGGCGTCGGACATCAGCGCGAACGGCTTCTCGGTGAACCGGATCATCGTGCGTGCGATCCGGCTCCACTTCTCGTCGAGATACGGCCAACCATGGGCGGTCGCGACGACCTTGTAGCGCATCTTCAGCACCGGCAGGATAAAACTCGCCTCGATGTTGTGCATGTGGACGAGGTCGTAGTCTCCCCTCGTCACCGCATGCCACGCCGACAGAAAGTCGACCGAGGTCATGTGGCTGTGCTTGCCGGCAAGGCAGGGGACACGGATCAGGCGAATATCGGGGACTTGGAGATCGGGAGGGGTGTATCGACTGCTGCAGTAAACGGTTATCTCATGCTGACCTGCCAGCCTGCTCACCAGCGCCTCGACCACCCTGTCGGCGCCGCCCCTCGGTGGCAAGCCCTTCGTCCCGATGTAAGCGATCTTCATGCGCACCCCTTCATCCTGTCCATGTGATCCGGGGACGATAGACATGAAGCCGCGTTTTCGGGGTGCGGGTCAAGTCCATTTTTGGGGAGGTTCGGGCCATGCAACGATGTGATGTCTCAATCCACTACGCTGACCGGCTGCATCCTCCCAGCCCGCTCCGCCGTTTCCGTCATGGCGTCACGTGTTCTCCAAAGTTCGCGCTACCCTCTGCCCATCCACTGGGCCGCATCGCGCCGGACCTGGCCAATGGTCACACCGCTCCGGCGCAGGGCGAGCGAGCCGATCACCCAAAGCGGCATCGTGAGAAGCACGAACACGATGACCGAGAAACCCGTTGCCCGTGTCTTGTCCACGCCGAACAGGGCGAGCCCGATGATCACGAAGAACTGATAGGAGCCCACGTTTCCAGGGGCATTGGGGATCGCGGTCCCGAAATACTGGATTAGAAACACGACCGCGCCGGTCCAGATGGGGAAGTGGAAACCATAGGCGACCATCACGAGCCAGAAGGCGATCGCCTGGAAGGCGAGGATCAACGACGAGATGCCAAAAGACATATAAAAGGCGGGGGTCCGGCCCATCAGACGGACGACCGCGCCGAAATGCACCAGCCAGCGGCCAAGCCTTTGGAACGGCAAGAGCATCCGCTGCGTCGCGCGGATCGGCGTGCTCGCCGGACCGCGCGGGTCTGCCGTCGCCGCCGCGGGTCTTCCGTGGGGACGTAGGATCAGCGTCACGAGAACGACGGTCCCCGTGATGATGATCACGCCGAAGATCTCCGCCGCGTGGAAGATGTTGCGGGGCAACGGGACGAATACCGCGACGATGCCGATGTAGAGAGAGAGCCAGACGCCGTCGAAGAACCGCTCCACCGCGAGAGAGGGGATGACGGATCCCGTGCGCAACGACATCCACTTCGAGGCGAGATACGCCCGCACGATCTCGCCGGCGCGCATCGGAAGGACCTCGCTCGTGAAGAGCCCGGCGTAGACCGCCTGGGTCGCGCGAATCGGGGAGATGTCGCCGAGCGGGCGGAGGAGGAGTCGCCAGCGCACCGCCTGCGTCGCATAACTCAACACGTCGAAGGCGATCGCCGGCAGGACCCATCCCCACCGGATCCTCTTGATGTTCTCCGCAAGCCCGCTCAACCGCACGTCGTGGAATATCCAGATCAGGCAAGCGACGGCAATGACATAGCCGGCCGCGATCCGGAAGACGCGGCTGAGAGGGTGCGGCGCGTTCGTGGGGTTATTCGTCGCCGCCTCCATGTCCCCTGCCGCGCACCTCGGACACGCGCGCGAGCGCGAGCGCGATCCCCGGCAGATCGAGAGGGCTGCGGAACACCAGATACCGCGGCTCCCAGGAGCTCGCGAACTTCGCCTTGAACGCGCGCAACCCTTCGTAGTTGAAGAGGAAGGTCAGCCTCTGGAAGAAGGAATGGATCGCCCTTTCCTCGGCCGTCGCCTCCTCCCTCTCCCGGAACCCCGCCATCGGCGCCATGCCGAGGTCGAAACGCGTGAATCCCTTCTCCTTCAGGTGTTCGAACAACCGCACGAGGAGATAATCCATGAGACCATTCGGCGCCTGCGTCCGCCGGCGCATCAGGTCGATCGTCGCTTCTCCGGGGACATAGGACGGGATCACGTTAACGAAGGCGAGGCCCCTCCCCTCCTTGTCGCGAAGGACGAGGAGTCCGGTCGAGTGGACGTATTCCGGCGTGAAGTAGCCGAGCGTGAACTGCCGCTCGCGACGGCCGGGGAGCTTCAGCCACTCGTCGGAGATCTCCCGAACTTCCTGAATCACGGCGGCCGACACCGGCGAATCATGGAAGCGCGCCTCGATCCCCATCTTCTCGAGCATGTGGACCGAGTGGCGGAGATCCTTGCGGGGGCGCCCATCGAGCGAGAAGCCCTGCAGGTCGACGATCGCCGCGTCGCCGATCTTGAGCTTCCGGAACCCGAGCCGCCCGTACATCTGCAGGAGATCGGCCGGCGTCTGATATAAGGCCGGACTCCAGTCGTTTTCCGTACAGAAATCGCGGAAGAGACGCACCGTCTCCTCCCGCTCGAAATCGGGCCCGACGGGGTCGCCCAGCGCGATCGCGTGATTTGCCGCCACGCGATACGCGACGACGCTCCGCTGCGAGGGGGAGAAGAAGAATGACTTGTCCGGCCAGTACTTGAAGAAGTCCAGGGACGAGCGCCCGTGTTCCGCGACGAGCGCGGTCGCCAGCGCCCGCTCTCGCTCGTGCGTCCGAAATCGGTACAGGACGGGGCGATAAAGCGAGCCGATCGCGTAGACGAACGTCGCCAGCGTCATGAGGTACAGGGAGTCGAGGAACCATCGCGCGAAGTGCGTCTTCGGGACGATCTCCGGGTCGCCGACCAGGGTCAGGAAGCGGAGGGTCCGGTGGATCGAATCGATCATCGTGAAGTCGATCCCGAACTGGCGCTTGTCGAGAAGCCAGAACCCGAAGACGCCATAGGCGAATGCGACGACGATCGCAAGCACGATCCGGGCGAGGGCGGGCGCGAGCGCGCGCGTGCTGCTCCGGACCGTGAAGCTCCGCCGCGTGAGGAGCAGGATCGCGAGCAGGATCGCCGAGAACGCCGCGCCGCGCACGTCGGGGACCTGAACGAGGTGGAACGGGATCGAGAATGCGGTCATGATGACCGCCCCCTGCCACGCCCGCCTCTTCCGCTTGAGCACGTTCAGCGACGAGATCACGAGGGCGAAGCCGATCAGGAGCGTGAGAAAGCGCGAGAAGTGGAAGAACTCAATCGGGAAGACGTCCGCGAACATGCTCGTCCGGAAATGAGCGTGTCGAAGGACGGACAGGAGATTGACAACCCCGCTGCCGAAGGTCACGAGGGCGACCAACCAGACCGGGATCCTCTCGCCGATCCCTGCCCCGCGCGCGGCCGTCCGGGGGGTCTCACTCGCCATCCCCGTCGCCCCCTGCGTCTTTCTCCGCCTCATTTCAAGCCCTCCGACTCCCCTGCCGGTAGTCAGGATCGCCGAGGGCCGGGTCCGTGTCGAGAACGGGGTTGACCGGATCGCCTCGTTCGGTTTCCTTCTTGCATCAGAAGACATGATTTCGAATGGAAATACAGCCGCGCCCCGCCGGTCATACTGGACTCTGCTGGTCCTCGTGGCGGGCTTGTGGGCCGCTTCGCGGGCGGTCAGCTCAGGGGATCTATGGGTCGCCCTCGGCTGTGGGAGGTACATCCTCGGCCATGGGGTCGGCCGGATCGACCCGTTCTCTTTCACGTCGCCACCGGGGAGCTGGGTCAACCAGAACTGGTTGAGTCACGTCCTCTTCACCCTGATCCACCGCGCGGCGGGGCTCGCGGGGCTCGGGATCTGGAGGGCGGCGGTCTCGGTCGCAATCGTTTGGCTCGCGGCGGACACGGCCATGGCGCTCGGCGCGACCCCCCTGCTCGCGATGTGTGCGTCGATCGGAATCGCCCTCACAGGGCGTCCCTTCTTCGACACCCGGCCGAACCTTCACACGGTCCTCCTGGCTGCGATCCTCCTGCGCTGGCTCGTCGGGATCGAGCGACGGCGCGGGATCCGGGCGCTCTGGCCCGCTCCGGCCCTGATGATCCTCTGGGCGAACCTGCACGGAGGGTTTCTCTACGGCGTGATCGCCGTTGGGGCGGCGACCACGGCGCTCGTCGTCGAGTACTATGCGCGGGGCCGCACCGCCGCGTGCTGGCCCTCGGTGCAGGTCCTGCCGTTCGTGACGCTGGCGGCGGCCCTCGTCTCCCCCTACTTTCTGACGAACCTGAGCCATCCGTGGGAAATATCGGTGGGGCCCGCGGCGAAACACTGGCGGGGCGTGACGGAATGGCGGCCTCCCTTCGGCGAGGGAGCGCTCATGGATCCCGGAGTACGGGCGTTCTGGATCATCGTCGGGGGCACCGTCCTTTGCGGCGGGATCGCGTTCGCGCTCCACCTTCGAAACCGCAAGGCGGCGCGCGGCGATGTGGCGCGCGCGGAGCCTGTCCGCGCGCGCCCGGACGCCGCGCCACTCGGGGCCGTCGCGCTCGTATCTCTGCTCCTTGCCCTGACGAGCCGTCGCTTCATCCCGCTCTTTGCGGTGGCGTCCCTCCCCTGGCTCGCTGCCGCCCTGACCAGATTTCCGAGCTTCGCACGCGCCCGCGCGCCGGCGCTCGCGTGGGCGATTGCCGCCGTCGTCCTCACGGCCGCGTCCAGCGTCGAGATCGCGCACCGCCTCTTCATCCCGAACGGGCTCTGGCCCGCGTCCGAAGGCTGGGCGGCGCGTCTGGTCCGCGCGGACGAGCAGCCGCAGGACGCGGTCCGCTACCTCATCGGATCCGGAACGGGGGGACGCGTCTTCACGAACTGGACGTGGGGTGGGTACCTCCTCTCGGCCGATCCCTTCGATCGGGACCATCCGCTCTACCGGATCTATCTCGACGGGCGCGCCCAGGCCGCCTATCCGGTCGCGATCTCGAAGGACTACGTGGAGGCCGAGGGAGCCGCGTCGGTCGGCATGATCGAGCCCGTTCGCTCGTTCCTCGATCGTTACGGGATCGAGGTCTGCGTCCTCGACAAGCGCGATGGCGGTCTCCTGAACGCCGTGACGCAGATGAGCGACTGGACGGCCGTCTACGGGGATGACCAAGCGATCGTCGCCGTCCGGTCGCGTCTCGCGCCCACGCTGCGTCCCGGCCCTTTCCCCGACGAGGCGATCGCGCGGGCGAGCCAGGCATTGCGGATCCGGACCGGCGCCGCGGGCAACCTCGACGTCGAAAGGGGGAAGGACGCATTCGAGGCAGCGTTCGCGTCCGTCGCCGTCCGCCCGACCACGATCGGCGTGACCGAGATGACGCGGATCGCGCTCGCGACCCCGGGCGAGACGGGCGCGACGCTGCGGGCGCGCGCCGCGGCCGAGTGCGACCGGATCCTCACGACGGCGCCCGGCACGCCGCTCTACCAGGAGTTGACCATCTACGCGAACACGGCGCAATGCCGCTCCGTCCTGGCAAAGTCCGCGCAAGACATCCCCTCTGCCCGGCATTGGCGCGACGTGGCCGTCGCGGTCGCGGATCGCGCGGACCGGCTCGTCGCCGGCTATCTCCGCTGAGATCCGCGCGTCCTCAATCGGGGGGAAGGTCCAGCTCTCTGACCTCGACCCCTGGCGTCCCGTCCGGGTACGGAAAGGCCGCGACGAGACGCCCCGACCGCATCTGACCCGGTTCGACGATCGCCCAGATTCGCGCGCCGTGGATCAGGGAGCGGTCCTGATCGAGATCGGCCGGCTCCTGAATGTAAAAGAGCGGACCCGCGCGCCGGACGAGATGGAATGTCTCCGTCTCCGTGATCGTCTTCGCGACGGATCTGTACTCGCGGGGCGTCTGGAGGCCGTAAAGGATCGAGTATATGTACACCTGCGGATCGCTTTCGCCGGCGCGGATCACCGCCGCCTGGAAACGGTCGCGATGCGCGGCCAGGTAGCGAATCGCGCGCACGTCCGCCGCGTGATAGAGGGGCTCGACCGCGCGCGCATACGAACCGGTGAAGGCCGTCATGAAGAGGATGAGGTTCGCGGCGGCCGCCATGCCCCACATGCCGAGCGCCACACGGGCCCCGATCACCCCGCGCCGCCCGCGCGCGGCGATGAATGTACAAGCCGCGATGATCCCCTGCGCCCCGATGATCTCGAATACCGGCAGTCCGACCGCGGCGCGCAACGAATGCGGGACGTACTCGGGGCGGTCCCCGAGGCTCGCCGCAGAGGCGATCGGATAGAGCAACAGCCATGCGAGGAAGAAGCGATCCCACGCGTCGCGCCTGCGGACCGCGAACACGATCCCGAGAACGAGCGAGATCGCCTCGGGGCGCAGGAGCTCCCCCATGCCGGCGGGCGAGTGGAGCGGGTTTCCGTCCCCGTGCAGAATGAGGAACCGGGGGAGGAAGTGCGCGGCGTACTGCTGCATGAAGGCCCAGAGGGCGATGCCGAACGGGAGGTTCCCGAAGACCGACGCCGACGCGCCGCGGGCGAGGAGCCGCTCCGGGTGGGCGATCGAGGCGACGGCGAGGGGGACGCAACCGGCGGCGAACGCGATCACCAGTCGTGTAGCAGCGGCTCGATCCGGCCGCGGCCCGGCGCGGAGGATCGCGGCCGCGATAAAGACGAGCGGCAGGAAGATCCGGAACGACGGGTACGTGTACATTCCTGCCGCGAGTACGATCCCCGCGACGATCCAGCGCGGGCGCTCGCGCGCCGCGAGCCAGAGCGCGGTCACGGCGAAAGCGGGCGTGAGGGATGCCTCGTGGCCGAAGCGTGAAAGGCAGATCGACCATGGAGTGGCGGCGAGCACGAGCGCCGCGCATGCGGCGGTCCCCGTCCCCCGGACGCGGCGCACGAGGAGGAACGTCGCGAGGACCGTCCATGCCCCCGCAAGCGCGGCAGGCAGGCGCGTCGCGAACGTCCCGGGCCCGAAGAGGGCGATCCCGGGAATCGTGAGCCAGGCATAGAGCGAGGTCCGATTGTCCCCCGCGCCGAAGCCCTCGAGAAATACCGGAGCCGTGCGGCCCGCGCGATCGGCGCCCGTCGTGAGGAGGCTCCACCCGTCGACGCCGTTCGACGCCTCGTCCTGGTGGATCGCAGGGGGCCAGCGGTCGAGCCCCGGGAGCCTGAGCGCGAGCGCCAGGAGAACGATCGCGATCGGCAGGATGGCCCGTGCGCTCGGGAGCCTACGCACGGACCTCGGCCCTCACGAGAACGACGGTGACCACGCAGAGGACGACCGCAGCGAGGATCCCCTGCCCCGAAATGACGCGGACAACCGAGGCGACCCCGCTCCAACCCGGCACGACGTAGAGGATGTTCAGGAGAATCGCTCCGGTCAGGGCGAGCCATGGAACGAGCCACCTCCGATCGAGAACGACGGCGGGCGCGAAGCTCAGGATCGCCGGCACGAGGTAACGTTCGTGCACCTGCGTCGCGAGCAGAAAGAAAGCCATCCATTGCAGGGTGAGGAGGCGCCATGCGCGCGAGGGATCCGCATCGGGGCGCTCCGCGCGCGCGACGCGCCAGACGATCCAGGCGCTCGCGAGCGCGAAGAGGACGAGCCCCAGCGCGCGCAGGGTGAGGGGTCCCGCAAGGGTGATCGCATCGCTCATGAGTGGCCGGGAGATTCCGTGCGGCCTGAGGACGGTCACGCACCACCACGGGTTGAACGCGTTCACCGAAACGTACGGGTAAACATCCCCCGCGCCGGCATAGATCCCCACGAGGCGCCCACCGTATCCCGAAATGATAAAGGGCGCCGTCACGACGGCGCCGACTGCCGCACCGGCGACCACGGCCCGCGCGAGTCCCCGCCCGCCCGTCCGGCGCGCGAGGAGTGCCGCGGCGGCGGGAAGCACAAGCAATCCCTGCGGCTTGACCAGCACGCCGAGGACGAGAAGGATGCCGGCCAGCGCCGGCGCGCCCGCAAGCGCAGCCCCCCAAGCCCCGGCCGCGAGCCCCCCATGCAGGACGTCCACCTGCCCCCAGTACGATGAGAGCCAGATCAGGACCGGGTTGAGCGCAAAGAGCGCCGCCGCGACCCGCGGATCGAACCCGCCCCCCCGCACACTGCCGGGAGAACGGCCCGGCCCGACCGGGGACGCCGCGCGCCGGCCGGCATAGGCGGCAAGAATGGCGGCCGCTACCAAGTCCGCCGCCACCGCCGGGAATTTCACAAAAGCCGTCAACCACGCCGAATCGCCGGCATTTGGCCAGATCCCCCGGTAGAGCAACCCCAGCGCCCAGAGGAGGTAGAGGAAGACGGGGGGATACGTCTGCCCGGGCATCTCGAGGGCGTAGACGTTCTGGATCCCGTTCGCGGTCGCGAAGCTCAGCCAGGATTTCCAGAACGCGATATCCGGCGCATAGCCGACCGTCCAGAGCGACGGCAGACGGATTGCGAGCCCCACCCCGAGGATCCCGATGAGCCACCACCGGTCCGTTCGGGCGCGCGGCGCGGCGTGCGGATGCGGCTTCTTCACCGCGCGGATTCTATCCGCGGCGGGCGGGACGGTCAAAGCAAGGGTGTCCACTGCGGGACCTGAAGTAGTATCATTTCTCGCGGAGGTTTCCATGGCTCGCAAACTCGTCTCGATCTGTGTGTGCCTTCTCCTTCTCCCCTTCGCGGTCGCGCCCCTCGCCCGCGGCACGACGATCCGCGTCGAAGCGGAGACCTACTACGCGTTCAACCAGGTCGCCGGCTGCGGCTACCCGGTCGTCCGCTGGGCCTGTTCCCAGGCGTCCGGCGGATACGCCGTGGAGGGGATCGACTGCGACGGCGAGTGGATCAAGATCCACCTGTCGATGTCTTCCCGGTTCACCTTCTACACCGCCCTCCGGAGTGCGGGCGAAGTGGGGTACGTGCGCCACTTCGGGATCCGGTACTCCTTCGACAACACGGAGGAGACCCCCCTCGCGAACCTCTCATTCGTCACGCTCCCCGGCGGCGGAGTGACCTGAGAGACCGCCGTCTACGACTGGGTCCAGTCGCCGGGCGCGATCACCCTCGATCCGGGAAACTACATCATCAAATGGTGGAACATCGGCGGGGACGGCACGCTGCGCTGCCGTCTGGACTGCATCGATCTCATCGAAGGAGGAACCAGCGACGTTGGAGACGTCGGGTCGGGGTCGGACGGATCCCCTCCGGCGCGCCCGACGAGCTGGGGGAAGGTCCGAGCCCTTTTCCGCTGAGAAGGACGCATTCGGCATCGCTGTTGTGATCCCGACCCTGTCCGCGGCCGGGGAGAGGTGATATCCTTTCGCGCGGAGGTCGCCATGTCGCGTGTCCTGCTCTGCCTGCTGGCCATTGCATTCGCTTCTTCCACCCGTGCGTGCGCGGAAGCGATCCACATCGAAGCGGACACCTACTTCACTGACGGAGACTTGGGCCGCGGGTACGCGATCGGCGTGGTCCACTGCGATGCCGCGACCGAGTCTCTCGCCGTCGATGGGGTCGACTACAACGGGGAGTGGATCAAGATCCGCGTGAGCATCCCGGCGGACTACTGCTTCTACACCGGGATGAGGAGCGCGGGTGCGCTGGACTACGAGCGCCATTTCCAGATCGAATATCTGACCGACGACGGGAACCAGACGCTTGCCGGGAGCGATCTGCTGATCACCCCCCCCGGCGCCGGCGTCACCTGAACGACGGGCTCCTACGACTGGGTCCAGTCGACCGAGCAGATCTGCCTCCCGGCCGGCGCGTACATCATGAAGGTGACCAACTTCGACGGGGATGGCTACAAGCGTGTCAAGATCGACTACTTCGAGCTGACCAGAGCCGCGGTCCCGACGCGGCCGACGACCTGGGGAAGGGTCCGCTCGCTCTTTCGATAGACGGGGTTGAAGGAGTTCTCAGATGACTCGCCATCCGGCGATGATGGCCTTCTTTTTTGTTCTCCTCGGCATCCCCTTGTTCGGGGCGGCGGGCGCGCCGATCCGGATCGAAGCGGAATCCTATTACGAGTGGTATGACAACCCCTACTCCGCGGATCACATCCAGGTCCACTCGTGCACGGGGGCTTCGGGGGGCTACGGCGTCGACGGCGTGACCTGCGACGGAGAATGGATCAAGATCTACCTCGTGCTGCCGGACCCATTCTCCTTCTTCGTGAAGCTGCGCAGCGCGGCATCGGTCGGCTACGTTCGGACCTTTGGCATCCGGTTCCTGGCCGATGACGGGAATGAGACTCCGGTCGCGGGGGATACGCTGGTCACCGTCCCGGGGCTCGGGATCACCTGAGAAAACAGCGCAACGTACGACTGGGTCCAGTCGATGAAGCGGATCACCCTCGACCCCGGGGCCTACATCATTCAATGGAGCAACATAGGTGGCGAAGGTTCGTTCCTCGTGCGCCTCGACTACGTCGAACTGGTCGACACGGAGACGCCCTCACGATCGACCTCCTGGGGACGGATCCGATCGCTCTTCCGTTGAGCAGGGAGTGAAATGTCATGAATCGTGGAGCGACTCCGTATCTCGCGCCGATGCTTCTGCTGGCGCTCTTCCTGTGCGTCTGCACGAAGGACACCACGTCGCCGAAAACGGATACGATCGCGCCCGCGCGCGTCACGGATCTTGAAGCAATCGGGGCGACCCGAACGACGGTCACCCTGCAGTGGTCGGCCGTCGGCGATGACGAGAGGACCGGGAAGGCGGCGCAGTACGATCTTCGCTATGCGCCCGGGGCGATCGGTCTGGCCGCCTGGGATCAAGCGACGCACGTGGACGGGGTCCCGGCCCCGGCCACCGCGGGCGAGATCCAGAGCTTCACGGTGACGCATCTCCAGATGGAACATACCTATCACTTCGCGATCCGCGTCGCCGACGAGGTCCCCAACTGGAGCGGGGTCTCGAACGATGCCGGCCGCGCGACCCTCCCCACCGATACGATCCCGCCGGCGTGCGTCACGGACCTGCGCGTGATCGCAAGCGACGAAGGGAATCTCAGGGTCGCCTGGACCGCGGTCGGCGACGACAGCCTGACCGGCACGGCGCTCGCCTATGACCTGCGCCGTTCGACCGACCCGATCAACACGGATCGGGACTGGATGGACGCGGTTCGCGTGAGCGGTCTGTCCAATCCGAAGGCCGCGGGCGAGCCGGAGAGCACGACGGCCGGCGGCCTCGTCCCGGCAACCACCTATTCCTTCGCGATCGTGACGTACGACGACTCGGGCAACCCGAGCGGCAGGTCGAATCTCGCCGACGGGGCCACGGGCAGGGCGATCCCTCCCGCGCAGATCACAACCCTCACCGTTCTCTCGAAGACCTCGGACTCGATCACTCTCGGATGGACGGCGGTCGGCGACGACAGCCTGGCCGGCACGGCCTCCTCGTACGACCTCCGTTACGCGATCGCGCCGATCGACACGTCGAGCTGGCGCCAGGCGACGGTGGTATCGGATCTTCCGTTGCCGAAAGCGGCCGGCGAGGCGGAGACGTTCGTGATCGGCGGGCTCCCGGCGGGTGAAACGTACTACGTCGCGATCAGGGCCTGTGACGATGTCGACGCATGCGGCCCGATCTCCAATGTCGTGTCCGCCGACCTGACAGCCCCGGCGCGCGTCCGGAACCGGTGGAAACCATCTCCGCGATGAGCGTCGGCCGCGGAAGCCTCCCGCCGACCGCCTGGCTCCTGGCCGGCCTCCTGCTCTGCGCCTGCTCGAAGGAGACGACTTCACCGAAGCCCGACGCGACGCCTCCGGGCGCAGTCTTGGACCTTCAGGCGACGTCGGCGACCCGCTCCGGTGTGACGCTTCACTGGACGGCGACGGGCGATGACGGAATCGCCGGGCGCGCGACAACCTACGACGTCCGATATTCTCCCGGCCCGATCGATACGGCGGGATGGTTCACGGCGTCTCAGATCGACGGCGAGCAGGCCCCGCGGGTCGCCGGACAAGCGGAGAGCCTGATGATCGAGGGCCTCCAGGCGGGAAGGACCTACCGGTTCGCAATGAGGGCCGCCGACGAGATCCCGAACTGGAGCGCGCTGTCGAATGTCGCCGTCCTCGCCACTGTCCCTCCGGATACGATCCCGCCGGCCCGCGTCGCGGACCTGCGCGTGATCGCCGCCGACGAGGGGGGCCTCACCCTCGCCTGGACCGACACCGGCGACGACTCCATGAACGGAAGAGCATTCTTTTACAGGATCCGGATGTCGGCGACCCCGATCATCGACGAGGCGACGTGGGAGGAGGCGGTGTCCGCGTACGGCAACCAACCGGACGCCCCCGGCGACTCGGACAGCTGCACGATCCCGCATCTGAGCGCTGCGACGACCTATTATTTCGCGATTCGCATCACGGACGGCATCGGCGGCAACTGGAGCCCGTTGTCGAACTGTGTGGGAGGAACGACCACACCCGCGATCCCGCCGGCGACCGTCACCGATCTGGGCGTCCTGGCAACGACCGAGAATTCCGTCATCCTCGGTTGGACGGAGGTCGGCGACGACGGCATGGCAGGAACCGCCTGGGAATACGAAGTTCGCTTCTCGACCTCTCCGATCGACGAGTCGAACTGGGACCAGGCGATCCATGTGTGCTGCGCGAGATCTCCCCGCGCTCCCGGTGAGACCGAGACCTTCAAGGCCCGGGGCATTGCGATCGGCCGCACCTTCTACGCCGCCCTCCAGGTTTGCGACGATGTCGGGGCTTGCAGCGGGCTCTCGAACGTCGTCTCCGTCCACCTCGTCGACACGATAGCGCCCTTCCCCGTCATCGATCTGCGCGTGACCACGGGGCGGGATCCCTCGGTCGTCGTGGCCACATGGACCGCCGTGTCCAACGACGGCGATTCATATGAGCCGGGGACCGTCTACGACCTCCGGTACGCGGCGGAGCCGATCACGGACGAGAGCTGGCCGAACGCCACCCCCGTGCTCGACCTGCCGGCGCCGCGAGGGCCCGGCGTCTTCGAGAAGCTCACGATCCCCTCCCTCGGCATTGACCGGCACTACTTCGCAGTGAAGGTCGGCGACGAGACGGGGAACTGGAGTCCACTTTCGAACGTGGCCGCGGGCATCGTACCCTTGCGGCTCGAAGCCGAGGATCTCGTCGCGTCCGGCAACTCGGGCGGGGGGCCGATCGAGGCGCAGGCGTGCCCGAGCGCATCGGGAGGCGCGACGCTGGACGGCGTCGACTCCGACGGCGATTGGATCCAGCTCGGCTTCACGCTGACCATGCGGACATGCGTCTCCGATTCGCTGATCAGCGCGGGAGAAGCCGCCAACATCCGGCGGTTCGCGATCCAGTTCCTGAGAGGACCTGCCGGGCCGGTCGTCGCGAGCGACACGCTCGCAACGATCCCGGGCTCCGGGACCTCTTGCAGATACGTCAACTACGACGGAGTCGGGTCCTCGAGAAAAATCTGCCTGGACGCGGGCGACTACCTCGCCCGCATCGAGCGCATCGGCGGCGAAGGGGTGAGAACGAGGATCGATTGCCTCGATCTGAGGAACGCGGCCCCATGAACCGGAGGTTCGTCATGCATCGCTCTCCAAGCGTCATCCACGCGGCGGCGCTGCCGCTCACGGTTCTCGCCCTTCTCGCGGCCGGCTGCTCGAAGGACGAGACGACGAAGCCCGTCCCCCCTACGGCAGTGTTGGTCGCGAGCGACACGCTTGCATCTCCTCCCGGCAACGGCTTCGGCTGAGAGCTGGTCTCCTACGACGAGGTCTCGTCGCAGAAGAGGATCGTCCTGGACGCCGGCACCTACGCGGTTCGCATCTCTAGTCTTGGCGGCACGGGGACCAGGACACGCGTCGACGCGCTCTTCCTGAAGGGACCAGCTCAGACGACCGTCACCATCGAGGCCGAAGGCTTCGTGGACTCGCATGATGGAGGGGGCTCCGCGATCACGATCCCGAACTGCTCCGGCGCTTCCGGTCATGCGGCGGTGGAAGGCGTGGATTTCGAGGGCGACTGGATCCAGATGGGGTTCTCGCTGGCGGCGCAGACCGCCTTCTCCGATTCCCTTCGCGGTGAGGGGGTGCTCGGCGACGTGCGGCGATTCGCGATTCTCTTCTACCGCAATCAGTAGGTCGGATCGAGGCCGGTTCCCCCCGGCCGGCCCGGCGGGTCCGGGTGCTCGTTCCGACCGTTCTTTCCATGGCGCCCGTTGCGCGCGGAGGCGGGCGCGTGCATCCGCGTGATCGCGGCGGCCACCTCCGCGCCGAGCAGGAAGACGAGGCCAGCGACATAGACCCACAGGAGAAGGGCCAGCGCGGAGCCCAGAAGCGGATAAGCGTGCGTGTAATCCGCGCGGGTAAGATAGGCGGTCAACGCCTGCTTCGCGAGCTCCCACAGGGTGGCCGTGAGCCACCCGCCCGCGAGCGCCGCCCGCCACGGCACTCGCCGCAGCGGAACCAGACGATAGAGTAGCGACACGATCCACCCGGACAGGAAGAACCCGAAGGCAAGCTCGAACAATCGCCAGCTCCTGTCCGTGCCGACCCCCGTCGCCTTCGCCTCCGCGATCAGAACGATGTGCAGAACCAGGGACAGGAAGACGAGGAACGCCACCACGCCGACCAGGATGAACGAGATCAGCCGCCGGCGGATGAAACGGATCACCTGGATTCGTCGCGGGATCGGGTCGGTCGTCAGGTGAATGTCCCAGACGACCTGAAGCGAAGCCTCCAGCATCACGAACGCGCCGCTTGCCGCGAGGAGAAGCGTTCCGAAGCCGACCAGTCCCAACCGGCCGCGCGCCTTCTCGGTCGCGGTCAGTGCGTCGATCGCGATCTTCCCGAGCTGCGGCGATACGGCCTCGGAGATCACGCGCCCGAGGGAATCACGAAACGACGGCGCCCCCGCCCACGAGGCGAGGAAGAAGCCTGCGACGCCGGTGAGGAGGAGCAGGAGCGGCAGGAGCGAGAAGATCCCGTAGAACGCCATCGCCGCGCCGAGCTGGTTGCAGCGATGGCGAAACCACCCCCCCCAGACCTCGGTGACGAGCCGCCCGAACCACCGCCCGACCCGCACCAGCGCCCGGGCGATCCCTACCCGCGCGATGACCGCCTCAGGGGAGGAACCGCTCTGAATGCGCGAGCTTCGCAGGAAGGTATTCCTCGATCACGTAGTTCAACCCCCACTTCGCCAACGCCTGTTGCTCCGCGCGGACTCCCATTTGTAGGAGCTTCTCCATCGCGGCGCTCCAGGATCGGTGACGCTGGAAGAACGGATCGTTCTTGATCGCGTCCCGCGCCCGTTTGATGTCAACCTCCTTCAAGGGATGCGTCGGAAGCTTGTAGTCGACGATATCCTGTGGCGTCACGCCGAGGAAACGCGCGTGCGGGACGCAGAAGAACTGGTTGATGTGGGCCGCGTTCCCGGAGCCGACCTTCAGCGTCCGGTAGATGTTCGAGATCCCGTACGGATCGCAGTCGACGAATGCGTAGACGGGGAGCTTCCTTTCGTCCGAGAGGCGGCGGATGAATCGCCGGGTCGCCCGCGTCGGCACCCCACCCATCGAGATCAGGATGCAGTTCGAGGTCTTCCAGAACTTGTGGCTCTGCAGCCGCTGGAACATGCCCCCAGTCTCGATCGCCAGAATGAACTGCGCGTCGGTCTCGAAGCCGAGATGCTCGACCGACGAGGGAATCGAGTAGGCGCCGCTCCCGAACCGCGTGCAGTCGATCCGCTCGATGGTCCCGGTCTCGATGTCCGGATCGAGAACGATCAACTCCCCCGCGACCGCGCCCCCGTGCTCGTCGGGGATGAAGCGGAGCTGCTCGCGATTGATCTCGTCCTGCGAGAAGAGGGCCTCGATGTCGTCCATGACCGTGTCGCTCTCGGTCTGATCGTGGAACATCGCGTCCCCCCAGTTCTTTGACTGGTAGTAAGCGTCCCTCTTCGTCGCGAAGTCGTTCGTCTCGATCAGGTCCTTCGAAAGCGACATCATCCGCAGGGTCTGCGCGAAGGTCTTGACCGTGTTGACCGTGAGCGTGCGGATCTTCCGCTGCCGGCCGATCTCGAGGTAGCCCTTCTTCTCCGAGTAGGACACGTTGCCGAGCGAGCGGATCGGGAATCGCATGTCCGGCTTCGCACGCTTGTTGATCTTCTTGTGGATCTCGGCCGCCGTGTTGTGGATCAGCGTCAAGGTGTGCTTGTCGAGCCGCCGGTTGCGCTCGTTGACCTCCTTCAACGCCTCCGCATCCATCTTCTTCTTCGTCTTCATCGATTGAGCCTCATCTATGGGTCCTTCTCACCCTCCGCTCCCTCCGCCGCTTCGATCCCGAGCCGGACGATCCACGCATGATCCTCGCGGCGAAGGCCCCGGTGGATCCCGACGAGGAACCGCGGGATCATCGGGATCCCGACCGTCCAGGCGAGGCCGATCCCGGCCGAGGCTCGCGCCCCCGAGACCTCCCCGTTCAGCGCCTCGCGATCGCTCAGGATGCGCCCGTAGTCCCCCGCGAGGAAAGCCTCGAGACCGAATCCGCGATCGGGGATCCACGGGAGCCATCCCACGATGTCCCGGTTCAGGAAGAACTCGCCGCCGACATGGTAACCGCTCCGGCCCACGAGCGTCCCCTCGTCATATCCCCGAAGGGTGCCGTTCTCCCCGAAATAGAGACGCTCCTGGCGCGGGAAGCGAGGATCCGCCGCCATGCCTTCCCCGCGCAAGACGAGGCGACGGCCCCCGGGGAGGATCGGCCGGGCCACGAAGGTGCAGCGCAGATCATGCGTTCCGACGAAGCCCGCGCCTCCCTCGGTGCGCCCCGTCTCGGCGTTCGCCGTGAGCTCGAGCCAGGGAGCGTGACGCTCGTCCCGCATGCGGATCTCGATCCCGAGGAGCCGCGTTTCCCCCGGATCGATCTGGCGGAAGGGGGCCTCCGATTCCACCTGCCCTCGGAAGACCGACCAGAGGGACTGCGGGCGCAGGGGTCGATCCCGGGTCATCCGGCCGTAGGGACCGATGCGGCGAATGAGACCTCGGCCGATCCAGACGGCGGCGGACGCCTCGCGACGGTCGAACCAGTTCAGCGGATCATCCCCGAAGGCGGCCGTCTCGAAGAGCTGGTAGAAAGGTGGATCGGCGCCGAAGTGCGCGACCTCGTCCGCCGCCCGGATCTCCGCCCCGGCCCGCAGACCCGGCGCGCTCCCGATCTCGACCGCAAGCTCGGCGCGGCCGGCCCTATGGCGGAGTCCTGACGCATAGCCCCCTTCGAGCGCAAGGGCCGAGCGATACTCCCGTCCGCGTCCGAGACGCACCCCCGCCCCGATGAGCACGCGCTGGGCGCGATCGTATCGAAGGAGCGGGGTCCACCCGTACGCGCGAACCGGCGGTTCCCCGCGCGGCGCGCCGAGGAGGGAATCGCCTCGCGTCACGGCCCGCGCGATCTCGATGCGGGACGGTCTCCAGAGGAACGGGTCCGCCGCGGAGCGGTCCGCTCGGCTGAGGCTGTCGACAATCCCGCGGGCGATGAGATCCCCCGACGAATCCACCGGCGCGACCTGCGGGCCGCTCCCGACCGTTACATCGCTCAGGGAGATCGAGAACTCGATCCGGTCCGGGCCGCCGAGGCCGTGACGAAAGGAGATCCGCATCCACATCTCGTCCTCGAGCCAGATCGGCCCGTAGCGGGACCGGCGGACGCTGAACCCGTCGATCGCCCGGATCAGGAACGGCAGCGGGACGTTGCGCGTCCACCGGCCGGTCTGCCGCAGGACGACGAAGTGCCGCGTGTCGAGCCACGCCTCTCCCTCGGGGCGGGGCGCGAAGTCCTGCCGCGGCAGATACGAGACGTGAATCAGGGTCTGATCGGGGAGCTTCCTCCGATCGATGATTGCGTAGTGATAGAGGCCCCGCTCCAGCGTGAAGGAAATCTGGCGGATCTGCTCGATCTGTCGGCCGAACCTCCGCCGATCGATCTCCTTCAACTTCGATTCGGCGAGCGAATCGCCGCGCCACACCTCGGAGTTCTCCCAGATGCATATGGAGCGGGCGGCGGCCGGCCCGGGTCCTTCCTCGACGCGTGAGACCTGCTCAAGGACCTCGCGCTTGCAGCCCGGCGCGGTCGTGTCCCCAAAGACGGCGACGAAACGGACATGGGATGTGAACCGCCGCGGGACCTCGCAGCTCCGGTCCCCCTGCTCGACTTGCGCGGCCCGCGCGATCACCTCGTCGATTGTGAGGAGTTCCCCGCGGACCTCGATCACCGGCATGCGGTATTCCTTCGCCGGGATCGGCACGGAGGCGCGGGCGGGCGGCGGAGCAGGAGCGATCGCCCCGATCGTCTCCATCAGCAGGATCGCGAGCCCAAACACGAGCGCCTCCCGTCGCCGGGTCACCCTTCCCCTCCATTCGGCCGATCGCGAGCGCGTTCGATCCATTCGTGCATTCCCGGGCTCATCTCGAGCAACTCGCGCGGAGCCTCCCGGATCTGACGAAGCACCGCCTCGAAGTGGAGGGATCGCTGGTCGTCCGTGCTGAGGCGCGCGGTCGCACACGTCGGAATGTACATTGTATAGGCATCGAAGTCCCGCGTGCGCCGCCGGAGCCCGTACCGATTTCCGTGCCGCCAGAACGGCGTCCCGGGGTAGCAGACGAGGATCCCGAAGCCGATCCGCGCGAGGTATCGGCGCTGCAGACCCAGGGCGAATGCGATCGTCCCGCGAACCTCCTCCGCGTCCTCCCAGGGGAGGCCGATGATGAAGCTGCAGACCGGGACGATCCCCGCGCGGTGCGTCGCGCGGATGATCGACTCCGCGCCCCCCTCGGCGAGCCCCTTGCCGACCCGCTGCTGCGACCCGCGGGATCCGCTCTCGATGCCGTACTGGATCGAGTGGCAGCCGCACCGGGCCATCCGACGCAGGAGGGCCGCGTCGACCGCCTCGATGCGGGACTCGCAGCTCCATACGATCCCCGCGCGCCCTCTCTCGAGGACCGAGAGGAGCCTCTCGAGCCGCGCCCGATCGCCGGTCAGCGTGTCGTCGAGAAAGACGATTTCCCGGAGCCCGACGGCGCTGAGCGACCGGATCTCCGCGAAGACCGCCTCTTCGTTGCGCACGCGATACCGCCCTCCGGACATTGCGGAGGCGGAGCAGAAGAGGCAACGGCCCGGGCAGCCGCGTCCGGTCAGGATCGCGCCCGGCGAGCCGTACCGCTCCAGCGGGAGCAGGTCGCGTGCGGGATGGGGCAGAAGGTCGAGGTCCTGGATCTGCCTGCGCGCGTCCGCGCGGACGATCCCGTCTCCAGCGCCGTTCGGATCCACGAAGCTGATCCCGTCGATCGACCGGTCAGGCCCCGCTCCCGAGATCAGCCGAGGGAAGAGCGCCTCCACCGTCTCCTCGCCCTCTCCGCGCACGATCACATCGAAGGCTCCGGTGCGGAGCGCGGCGGCATCCTCGAACGTCACGTGCGGTCCGCCCGCGACGATCGTGAGCGAGGGATCGAGCCGCTTCAGCCAGGTCCCAAGCCGGATCGCGTTACGGTACGACTCAGTTGTGCAAGAGATCCCCGCCACGTGCGGGCGCTGAAGGAAGATCAGGCGCGCGAGCCGCTCCCGTGTCCAGCCCGGCACGTTCAGGTCGACCAGCCGGACGCCCATGCCACCACCACGCAGGACCGCGCCCAGATAAGCGATCCCGAGAGGGGGTATCCCCGCGAACCTCGCGATGCGCGTCGCGATCGGGTGCGGCGAGCCGACCGCGATCAGGACGGCGTCGAGTCGCCTTTCGCGTTCCATCCGTCCCACCTTTCGGCCGGGAACGGGAAGACGGGATCGTCGAAGCGCTCGAGCCAATCCTCCCGCAGCCAGCGGTCGAGCAGGGCGTCGAGATCCCGACGCAGCGCTGCGTCCTCGACGCCCCGGAACCGGCGCCTCATGCGACGAACCAGCGCGTCGCGGTTAGGGACTTTCTCGATCTCCTCCCAGACGGCGGCGGCGACCCGGTTCAGATGCACGAGCTTTCCGCCCGCGAGCAGCGAAGCCCGACCCGATTCCCGCCTCCAGTGGATCCATACCCGTCGCATGGCGATCGGGGACGCGGGCGGGGGGCTTGCGCCCCCCACCACCCTCGCCGCTAGTCCCCGCGCCGCGAGGCGATCACCATCCCGACACTGATCATCACGTTCGCGGCCACCGTGAGCCAATCGATCGGCATCCAGCTCCAATCGATTTCGTCGACGACCGCCTCGAATGTGCATGCCGGTGAAACGTAGGCTTCCATCGCTCACCTCCTTTCCTCCTCGCAACCGACCCCGACCCCGCGGCGCTCCGGCCGTCGGCCGCCTGAGGTCAGGGTCTCCAGGGCGCCTCTCAGCGAAGAGGCGTTCCAATCGACCACCCGGTCACCTTGCCCCGGGCGATTGTCGCTCCGTGTGCCCGAGGGGACGACGATTCGCGCGCCGGCCGCTCTTGCGACCGCATGGAGAGGACGCGCGCCGGATCTCGGGTCCGCGCGGATCAGAACGGTCCAGCGCTCGGCGCGCAGATGGGGCGGACGGATCCAGGGCGCCTCGTCCCAGCACAGGAACCGAGCGAGATCCCATCGCCGCATATCCTGTCGCGCCCGCGTCGCCTCTCGTCCGGATCGCGACGCGAGCCAGTGGATTCGCAAGCGCTCGGCGATTCCTCGTCCATGGTCCGGCTCCCGCACCCAATCCCGGATCGCACGCAGGACCGTCCGATTCGCGACTTGAGACCGCGTCGATGCCTCGACGGCGATGTGCAGCGACGACACCGCGTCGACAGGCGCAGGTCGCATGCCACCACCGACCGCATCCGCCGCCCGGATTCGCTCGGCTCCCCCGATCAGCAGGATCTCGCGGAGCTTCCGCGCGCACTCCTCGTCGGGCGTCTCAATCGCATCCGCGCACGCGACGACCCGCGCCTCGAGATGGCGGATCCATGCAACGGTCCGCCACGACCGTGGATCTTTCGGATGCTCATCGAAGGGATCGGCAAGCATCGTCGTGTGCGGGATGCCGAGATCATCCGCAAGCGCGCAGCCGAGAATCGCAGCCCGGAGCCCATACGAACGAATCCGTCCCCACCGCGCCGGATCGGGGAGGCGACCGCGAAGGAAGAGAAGGTCCAGGAAAGCGGCGCAGGCGGGGGCTGCCAGCGCCTCGCGGCCGGACGATCCGGAAGCGGTGGAGACGCGGACGGGAAGTCCCGGCGCGACGGCTTTCACACACGACGCGATTCCGGGCTCGGTCAGGACGAGAGAAAGCGGCTGGGCGCCGGCGGGATGAGCGGCCTCCGATGCGAGACGGGCGATGCCGGCGCCCCAGGCGCCGTCGATCTCCCCGATCTCATGCGAATCCTTGAGAAGGATCCGGATTTCGTCATCGTCACGCATGGCATGCCGCCCAAAGCAGGAAGCATGCCTCGAGAGCGCGCGCGTGACCGCGACGCCGAATCGGACTCGGTTACTTCTCGCCGCCGACGCCGGCGCGGCTTCGTTCGAGGACGTCTGTCAGCGTCGCGACCGTGCGCTCGCGATCCGGGTCGCTCAGTTTCAGGATTTGCTGCAGCGCGATCCCGATGTGGGGAATGTATCGCTGAATGTACGACTTCTTCTTCCCTTCCTCGTGCTCGCGCCGCGTGCGTCGGATGTGCAAGGCGAGACGGCGGCCGCATTCCTGCAGCGCCAGCCGGATCTCCTTCTGGATTTCCGGATAGCCCGCGATCGCTTCCTTGCTCTCCGAAGTGAATGGAACCCACGCGGACGCGATGTGCACGAGAAGGATCGCGGGACCGGTCGGGAAAGCCCCGCGCGCCTGGGAAACGCTGTAGTTCTTCCAGTCGGTTCCGATCACCGCCTTCGTGATCGCGCATGCCGATTGCTGATACAGGAGCGGAACGCGGTTCGCGTATCGATAAAGGGTGAAGGGCTCCTCCGCCGGAAGGTCCCCGCCCCAAGCGATTCCCGCTTCGATCAGGAAAGGATTCCCTCGATAGACGGTCGGCGACCGGCTCACGACCGCATAGAATTCCGCGTCGAGTTCCTGCTGCAGCGCCCGCTCGAGAAGCTCCGCGCCGATCGGCACGATGCAGTTCGTGGGCGGCGCCAGGAGTTTCACGTCATTCATCGCCTTGTGCAGCCGCTCCGTGTCGGCGAGGGAAAGGCGCGACGACCGCACATCCGGTTCGAGCCCCGCGAGGGCGACGATGTCGTCCGCCGAGCGCGGGGACACGCGCGAGAACTCGCTCGTCAGCAACTGGCGGAGCGTGCGCGATGTCGTCGATTTCAACATCTTCATGAGTACGCCGAGCTCGACTCCGTACGGGTGCGGCTTGATCTCGCGCGGCTCGGCAGGCAGCTCGTGGGCCACCCGCTCGAAGACAACCGACTCCGCCGGCGCCTCCCCCGTGGGCGGGGCGAGATACACGATCCGCGCGTGCGGGTTCGCGATCGCGACCTGACGGACGTACCCGTCGACCGAATGGCGGCCGCGCTTGTACGTCCCCGCGAGGGTGATCTCAACCTTTGTGCCGTGGTCGAGATCCCACTCGACCTCCCGCTCGACCAGGACTTCCGGGCGGTTGCGCTGCGTGTCGATCCGAAGCTCGAAGTAGTGCGCGGGCTGCTTCCCGCCCGTGCGGCTCCAGATCGCCATCGGTCGCCCGCTCGTCAGCATCCCGTACATCCCGGCGGCGGAAATCCCGATCCCCTGCTGCCCGCGGGATTGTCTCAGCGTGTGGAACTTCGAGCCGTACAGGAGTTGCCCGAAGATCTTCGGGACCTGGTTTCGTACAATCCCGGGACCGTTGTCCTGCACGAGCACGCGGAACCGTTCCTCGCCCACTGAAACGATCTCAATCCTGAGATCCGGGAGGATCCGCGCCTCCTCACAGGCGTCGAGCGAGTTATCCACGGCCTCCCGGACGGTCGTCAGGAGGGCCTTTGCGGGATTGTCGAAGCCGAGAAGATGGCGATTCTTGGCGAAGAACTCGCTGACCGAAATGTCCCGTTGGCGCGCCGCCATGTCGGCTGCCGAACGACCCTCGCCCGGCGGCGGATGCGAGACGCCTTTCTTCGGACGCGCAAGTTCGCGGGCCTGTCCGCGTGCCTGCTTGGGCCGGGGTTTCCGCGCCTTGGGAACTTCGGCCTCGAAGGAAACCTCGAGCTGCTCGGTTCGCCCGGACTTTCGGACCTTGGCCTTGACCGACACCTATGTCTACCCCCGTTGCGGATGATCCCCGCCGTCAATGTCGATACCAGAGAATCAGATATGGTGCAACACTGCAATTTGTACAAAGAAACGCGGTCGGCCACGGATGCGTCCAATTCAATCCGCGAGGGCGCCAGAAATGCTCCACACTTGAAGACATTTCCTTTGACACGCATCAAGGGTGCGAGAATACTCGCTCCAAGGCGTTCCGCGGGACGCCTTGGATGTGCGCAGACGGCGCTCATCCGCGACGCACGGGCCCGAATGTCTCCGCCTGGGAAGCTCCCGCCCGTGTCTAAGGATAGCAACCACGGGTTTGGATACCCTGTCACGGGAGTGAGATTTATGCCCGCCGCTAAGAAGGTTGTACGCCGCGCAAAGGGACGGCTCGATCGCGCCGCGCAGCAGAAGCGCGAGAAGGCGATCATCGCCGACCTGAAAGCCGGAAAGTTGAGCTATCGCGAGATTGCGCACAAGCATGGTGTCTCCCTTCCGACAGTGAATGCAAAAGCCCGGAAGGCGAACATCCGTCGTCCGCGCGGGAGAAGGCGCGTTGCCGCCCCCGTTGCGGCAAAGCCGGCGACGCCGCGCCGCCGCGGTCGTCCTCGGAAGGCCAAGGTCAAGGCCGTTCCGGCTACCGTCGCCGCTCCTCGCAAGAAGGCGCGCCGGCCCGGCCGTCCGCGTCGGGTCGGACGCCGTCCCGCCGCCCGCCGTCCCGGGCGTCCGCCGAAGGCTTCCGGGTTCATGGATGCCTTCCGCAAGATGGTCATGGCCCATTTCCCGAACCTGACGCTGAAGAAGTACGATCGCCTGGTTCGGATCATGCAGAAGGAAGCCGGGGCTTAAGTCCACGAGGGACAGCGTCCCCGAGCCGCGAAGCATTCGTTTCCAGGCCCGGATTCCCGCGCGATACGGGGAATCCGGGTCATGCTTTTTCGTCGATCCCCGCTCTTCAACCGAATATCTTTTGACACCTTCGGGCCCACCTTCCTAGACTGCGATACATATCCGGAAATCGGCGGGCTAAATGCATGGGAGGTCGTTCGTTGAAGCCTTTCCTTTTCAGCGGGATCCAGCCGAGCGGAGAGATCCACATCGGGAACTACTGCGGCGCAATTCGGAACTGGGTCCGGCTGCTCGACCGCTACGACTCGATCTTCTGCATCGTCGACTATCACGCGATCACACAACCGTACGATCGGGACCTCCTCGCCCAGAGGACATTCGAGGCGGCGCTCGTCAACATCGCTGCGGGGCTCGATCCCGCGCGCTGCCGTATCTTTGTTCAGTCTCACGTCCCGCAGCACACCGAGCTCGCCTGGGTCTTCAACACGGTGACCCCGATGGGCGACCTCTCCCGAATGACGCAGTTCAAGGAGAAGTCCCAGCGCGCCGGTTCCGAGGCGTTCATCAACGCCGGGCTCTTCACCTATCCGGTGCTCCAGGCGTCCGACATCCTTCTGTACAAGGCCGTCGCGGTGCCGGTCGGTGAGGACCAGATCCAGCACATCGAGCTGACCCGGGAGATCGCCCGGAAATTCAACGCCCGTTACGGCGAAATCTTTCCCGAGCCGGACCAGCTCGTCCCCAAGGAGGGAGCGCGGATCCTGGGGCTCGACGCCAAGGCGAAAATGAGCAAGTCCCTGAACAATACGATCGGTCTCCTCGAGGAACCGGCCGCGATCTGGTCGAAGCTTTCGACCGCGGCGACCGATCCGGCGCGCCAGCGGCGGACAGATCCGGGGACCCCCGAGATCTGCAACATCTACACGATGCACACCTGCTTCTCACCCCCTTCCGATCTTGAGCAGGTCGCGACCGGTTGCCGGACGGCGGGGATCGGCTGCATCGACTGCAAGAAGCTCCTTCACAAGAACATGATGGCGACCCTCGACCCGATCCGCGAAAAGGCCGACGATCTGCGGGCGCATCCGGACACCGTCAATCGCGCGCTCGCGACGGGGGCGGCCGAATGCTCCGAGATCGCCGAGCGGACGATGGGTGAGGTCCGCGAGGCGATCGGCCTGCGGGCGCCGTCGAAGTAGGATCGAACCCGCCGCAGGAACGAGAGGGAGCGCGAAACCCGCGAGAATCGCGCAGATTTCGACTACCCCTCTCCCTTGACCTGTCGCCCCCCCTGGAGGATTCTACCGATATCCCCCACGGCTTCTTGTCCGATATCAGGAGGAGGAGATGGACCGACGCACGCTCCAGCCGTCGCTGCTGGAACTGATTCGACGGACCTCGGCCGAGCTTCCCGAGGATGTCGCCAAAGTGATCCGACGCTCCAAGCGTACCGAGACGCAGGGAACGACCGGGCGCTACGCGATGGATGTGATCTGCGAGAATATCGATCTCGCGTCCGAGAAGAGTCTTCCGATCTGCCAGGACACCGGATCGATCCTCTTCTTCGTGACCGCCCCGCGCGGGTTCGATGAGGAGGCGTTCCGCAAGGCGGGCGATGCCGCCGTCGTCGAGGCGACCAAGGTCGGCTACCTGAGGCAAAACTCGGTGGATTCGATCACCGGCAGGAATTCCGGGACCAATCTCGGCCCCGGCAGCCCGACGTACCACTTCGAGCAAGGACCCGGCGCCCGCATCGACATTCGCCTGATCTTGAAGGGCGGCGGGTGCGAGAACATGGGCGCCCAGTTCTCCCTTCCCGACACGCGACTCGGCGCCGGGCGGGACATGACCGGTGTCGAGAAATGCATCCTCGAGGCGGTCAATCAAGCCCAGGGGAAGGGATGCGGCCCCGGGGTCCTTGGGGTCGCGATCGGCGGCGATCGCGCGACCGGGTACCTTCACTCGAAGGAGCAGCTCCTTCGCAAGCTCGGCGACCGCAACCCGATTCCGGTCCTCGCGCGCATGGAGAAGAGCGTCGTCGAGAGAGCGAATTCGCTCGGGATCGGGCCGATGGGCTTCGGCGGGCAAACGACCCTGCTTGGTTGCAAGATCGGCGTGCGCAACCGCCTGCCGGCCTCGTTTTTCGTCAGCATCTCGTACATGTGCTGGGCCTACCGCCGCCAGGGAATCATGATCGATTCCCGCGGCCGAATCCGCGAGTGGCTCTACTAAAAGGAGATCAGGATGAGACTCGATGCGCCGTTCACGGAGGAGAAGATCCGCGAGCTCAAGGTCGGGGACATTGTCGAGTTGACCGGCGTCGTCTTCACGGGACGCGACGCCGTCCATAAATACCTGCACGAGGGGAACGATCCCCCGGTCGATCTCAGGAACGGGATCATCTACCACTGCGGGCCGGTGGTCGTGAAGGAGGGGGCCGTCTGGGTCGTGAAAGCGGCCGGACCGACCACGTCGATCCGCGAGGAGCCGTACCAGGCGAGCCTGATCCAGAAGTTCAAGCTCCGCGGCGTGATCGGAAAGGGCGGGATGGGAGCCAAGACCCTGGCCGCCTGCCAGGAACACGGGTGCGTCTACCTGCACGCGATCGGAGGGGCGGCGCAGGTCCTGGCGGAGAAGGTCACGCGTGTTTCGAATGTCTACCTGATGGAGAAGTTCGGGAGTCCCGAGGCGATCTGGGAATTCCAGGTCGCAGCATTCCCGGCGGTCGTGACGATGGACGCGCACGGAAACAGCCTGCACAAGGACCTGCTCGCCACGTCGACGGCGAAGCTGCAGGAGATATTCGCGGAAATCGACAAAGCGAAGGCGTAGGAACCTCGCATTCCTCACGGGGGCACACGGCATCCCCCCGCCTCGAGCGGCGATCCCGAGCGGACCGTCGCGGCGCGGGGAGCGTCGCGCGCTTCATGATGATCCCTCGAGGGGCATGAAAAGCTCGATTCAACACCTCTGGAGCACGAGCCGATCTTTCACGACAAATGCGCGCCTCTATCTTTTCGGGACCTTCCTGATGGGGCTCGGGCACGGCGCGCTCTGGGTACACATGAACGTGTACTTTCGCACCCTCGGGATCGGGGAAGCGGCGATCGGGCGAATCCTTTCAGCCGGCAGTCTCGGGACCGTCGTGATCTCGATTCCCGCGGCGATCTGGATCGATCGCTTCCCGGCCCAGGCGATCTTCATGACGGCGGCGACTGGATTCGCACTCGCCTTCCTGACCCAGATCTTCGTCCCGAACTCCACGCTTCTCCTGTGCGCCTCCTTCGCGACCGGCGTGCTCTTCACGATTCACTGGGTCGCGGCCGCGCCGTTCTTCATGCGAAACGCGGACTCGTCCCAACGGACCGAGTTGTTCGGCATCGCGTCGGCGATCGAAACCCTCGCGACGATCGCGAGCGCGTTCGGGGTCGGGTTCTGGGCGCGAAGGATCGGACAACAGACCGGATCGGAGTTGATCGGCCTTCGCTATGCCCTCGCCGTGACGGCGGCCGCCTCGCTCCTCGCGATTCTTCCCTTCTCGCGCATCCGGAGCGCGCCCCTCGTATCCGAGAAACGGCGCGTCCGGGAATACCTGACCCACCGGGACTTCCGTCTTCTGCTCAAGATCTGCATTCCGGTCTTTCTCGTCGGCTGCGGCGCGGGCCTCACGATCCCGTTCCTGAACCTCTACTTCCGCGAGCGCTTCCATCAGGACCCGCAGCGGATCGGGATCTTCTTCCGCGGCGTCGTCATCGGCCGCACGCGCGCCGGCGATCTCATCACGACGGAACGCGCCGGATAGGGCGCGTCGCCCGGGACGCCGCTAGCCTCGCGCCCTGACGGAGCAATAGCGCGACAGCGCCCGCGTCGCGCGATCGATCTTCCGGTACGTCGGCACGCCGGCCCGCTCGAGCAGAACGACGCACGGGTCGTAGATCCTTCCCGAGTCCACGGCGGCGACGATCGGCTTCTTCGAAGCCCGGAAGACGCGGATCAGCTCCTGCGGCAGCGACGACAACGAGTAGATGTTCTCCGAGTGTGTTCCTGCCGGATCGGGCGGCAGGTCGTTCAGCGCCTGCGTGACCGGAACGGCCGAGACCACAAGCGCGTCCACGCCCGGATCGTCCAGGATCGCCTCGACGGCTTTCACAAACTGCTCGGTCGTCGCCATCGGGGTCGCGTCGACCGGGTTGTCCGCATGCGCGACGTTCGGGAGGCACTCGCCGAGTCGCGCCCGCGTCGCTTCCGAGAAGGGCGCCGGCGTGAGGCTGTACAGCGAGTCCATCGCAGCCGAGCATTCGAAGCCCGCATTCGAGATCAGCCCGACGCGGCAGCCGGACGGCATGCGGTCGTAGAGCATCGTGAACGCCTTCGTGAAGTCCTCGAACTGGTTCAACGTCTCGGCGACGATCGCCCCCGCCCCGGCCATCATCGACCGCGCCACCGCGTAATCGCCCGCGAGCGATGCCGTGTGGCTCGCCGCCGCCTGCGCACCCAGGGCGGTCTTCCCGCCCTTGAAGACGATCACCGCTCGGCCGCTTTCGCGATGCCGGCGCACGAGATCGACGAACCGCATGCCGTCGAGCGGTTGGAATCCCTCGATGTAGCAGGCGATCACCTGCACGCCGGGATCGTCCAGGTAGTACTCCACGAAATCGGAGACGGTCAGGTCCATCTGGTTTCCGTAGGAGATCGAAACCTTGGGATAGATCACGCCGTCCATGTTGCTCGAGAGCGTCACGAGATACGCGCCGCTCTGGCTGATCGCGGCCAGGTTGTCGCCGCGCGCGTCGTGGAACGGGAGCTTGTACTGAGGGAGGAAGAACGTGTTGTACTGCCGCTTCGAGACGATCCCGAGGCAGTTGCCTCCGCACAGGACCGGTCCGCCGTCGGCCTGCGCGCGCCCTCCCTCGATCGCCTCGATGATCTCGGCCGCGAGCGACATCGCGCCCGTTTCGGCGAAGCCTCCGGGAATCAGGATGATCGAGTGCGCCTTCTCCAGGCGGATGAAGTCGCGGATCGCGTCGCGCGCCGCCTCGGCCGGGACCGCCACGACCGCGAGGTCGACCTTCTCCGGCAGCGCCGCGATCGACGGGACGCACGGGATCGTGTCGATTGCCTTTTCCTTCGGATGGACCGCGTAGATGTGCCCGTACGCGACCCCTTCGGCCGTGCGCAGGTTCTGCAGGATCATCCGTCCCGCGTTCACCGCCTTGGCGGATGCGCCGACCAACGCGACCGATCGCGGCTCAAGGAGGTTCCTCACCTTCTCGATCCTCCGCCGGCGTGGGACCGTCCGTCCGCGGACGATCCGCGCGATCCCGTCAAGGGCGACCGGCGCGCGCCCCGAAACCACCGCGAACGGGTTGACTTCGATCTCCTCGATGACGAACGGCTCGTCCTCGCCCGCGTCGTTGCCGAACGTCCGCGCGAGGTCGGCCCAGCGCCGGAAGAGATCCCAGAACGCCTTCGCGTCGACCGGGGCCGTGTGGTGAAGGCGCGACGGACGGAAGAGGAGCGCGAACGCGGGGCCGAGCCCTCCCAGGTCGGGGGGATTCGCGTCCGCAAGCTTCGGATCGTGCGCGGAGAGGATCCAGGTCGTCTCCGAGGGCGCGAGCTTGCCGTACCACTCGGTGAGGATCCCGCCGATCCCGGCGACCACGACCGGCCCGAAGGCAGGATCCTGACGGAGCGACAGGAGAAGCTCGCTCCCTGGGATGTGCGGCTCGTACGCGACCCGCTCGCATAGGAGGACTCCCTCCAAGCGCGCCTCGGGCGCGCGCGTACGCACGCCCGACAGTACCGTATCGATCGCCTTGTTGATCGCGTTCGGATCGGCGGCCGCAAAAGCGATCCCTCCCGCTTCCGTCTTGTGGAGGATGTCGGGGGACTGGATCTTGACGACGACCCCCTGCATCGCTTCTCCGTTCAAGAACGCGGATATCGCCGCGCGCCGCTCCCCCGCGCTCTTCCCGGGCCCGTTTCCGGCCGGAATTACCGCGAACCGGGGCGTATCGCACCCGATCAAGCGGAGGATCTGGTACACCTCTCCTTCGAGGAGCTGCTTCCGCCCGGCGGAATCCGCCCCCTGGAGAACCGCCCGAACCTGTTCTCTGGCCGCAGAATCCATCCCGTGTCACCTCCCGCTGGGGAGAAGATATCCGGTTCGGCGCTTGCGCGAAAGCGACGGGTGCGGCATTCTCCGTGCGTGATGAACGGATTCAACCCCCGGTTCCGCCCCGCGCTCGCCGCTGCCGTCCTCGTCGGGATCGCGCTCCTCGGGGCCTCCGCCCTTTGCCGGATCGCACGAAGCGAAGCGCTCGTCGACATCTCCTGGCGCAAGTCCCTGGAACCGACCCATGGAGCGATCAACCGCGATGATCCGACCCCGATCGCGCTCAGCCTGTCCGTGGATGGGCAGGTCGGGCAGGTCGAGATCGCCTGGAAGCTGATGCTGGCGGACAGCGCTGCTGCCGCCGGGGACACACTGGTCTCCGCGGTCTCGCGCACACGCGAGATGGTCTTCATCCTGAACCTGCCGGCGATGAAGCCCGCCGACTACGTCCTCGATCTCATCGCCGATCCGCACGATCAGGTTCCCGAGAAGGACGAGGGGAACAACCGGATCCGGTTCGCGTTGCACGTCCCCAACGGGAAGCCTGTCTACATGCGCTGTGAAAGCTCGGACGGAAAGTCCTGGAAGATCCAGCGCGTCCAGATTTCCACCTCGACCGGATCTCTCTACCCCGACAAGTACGGGACGCGGCCGGACACGGCGCGATCGTCGGAGTACCAGATCGCGGTGAGCGGCGTGGTGCCCGGCGATTACCTGGGCGTCCTCTTCGCACCGAGCGTCAACCGGCAGCCGATCCTGATCTCATCGGGATCGTTCGAGATGCCCGACCCGCCGGCCGAGATCAAGGTCGCATGGCCGCGCACGACCCCCTACTTCCAGGGGCGCCCGAGCATCAGCGGCGAGATCGCGACAACGACGGGGGGCGAGGCCGGCGCGCCGCGCTGGAAGGCAAACGCGCAGGTGCATCTGCGTGGATCCATCAGCAACCCGACCGATCGCACCGCGGACGTCCAGTGGCTGATGCGCTTCCTGCCGAGGCAGGAAGGGATGCAGATGGTCGAGCGGGACACGCTCCTGACCCTGGGCGCGCTCAGCACGGAGACGTTGAGCGTGACCGGACGCGTTCCGATGGACGAGGGATACTTCCTCGTACAGGCCGAGGTCCGCGTGCCGTGGCCGAGCGGATTCGAGGACCTGGGGGAAGAAGAGCGCGTCGCCTCGGCGATCATCCCGATCGGCTGGATCGAGGTGCAACGCTAGAAACGGAACCGCGCAGCGTGCGGGCTGCGCGGCATCCTCTGCCCTGCGGCGGGGACCCCGCCGCTCTTCCTCATCGAGGAGGCGTTCAGCCTCCGCCCCCTGTGGATCCGCATCCTCCGAACGCTGCCCCCTCGCAGCCGCGCGATCCCGCGATGCTCGCGCTCACGCGCGGCAGCTCGCGCCGGACCTTCGCGTGGCCGCACACGGGACACGCGGCCGGCGCGTCCCGGTCCGCAATTGCGCGCTTCAGTTCGAATCTCTCGCCGCAACCGGCGCAGCGGTAGTCATAGAATGGCATCGCGATCGACTCCTGTTCTCTGGATTCGGCTCCGGCCGCCCGGATCTTGACCCATCCGGGCGTGGCTTCGCCCCAACCTCAGCCCTTCAGCTCCTGCCATGCCCAGCGCGGCAGCTTGGCGCGGACCTTCAGGGGATTGCAGAGGACGCGCAGGATCCCCGGGACTCTGCGGTCCGCGACGTGGAAGATCACCTCGACGCCCCGCTTCTCCTCGATCAGGATTCCGCAACCGCGGAGCACGCGCAGATGCTGCGCAAGCGTGGAGACCGGCACGCTCAGGTCCCGCGAGATCATCGAGCCGGTTGCCGGTTCGCTCAAGAGGCCGCAGACGATCTTCAGGCGCACCGGGTGCCCCAGGACCTTGAGCAGCCGGGCGGCCTCACCGAAGTCCTTCCCCTGCTTCATGGTACCCATCACTTTCCGTCCGTTTCCGGCCCTGCCGGCTGGGCGGGGGACGCGTTCTTCGGGGTGGCGCACGCCGATCCGCCGGATCGGCCCAGGAGGCCCGATCCTCACGTGGGAACCCCGAGCTTCGGCAAGATCACGGAGGTGAGCAGGACGTATCCCGCGATCAACAGAACCATCCAGATCACGTCGGACCCCCTTGTCCTTCCAAGAATCCTCATTTACCAGAAATTACGAAAGGTGGATCCCCGTGTCAAGCCCCTCGACGGCCCGCAAGTGGGAGGGCATAATGGCCTTCCCCGCGTCGCCGGGGGGCATCGTCACAACGCCCCATGGAGGTGAACATGACCGTCGGGAAGCTTCTCGCCATTGGATCCGCCGTTCTGCTTGTCGCTACTGCCATCTCGATCGCCGCAGGCGAGGGGGGCTTCAATCGAGCCGCCTTCGATGACGCGATGCAGGACAACTCCAAGGCCGCCCGCGTCATCCTCGGCGGTCTGGCCATGGGGGACTGGGCAAAAGCGCAGGCTCCGGCGGAGGCGATCGCGAAGCAGGCGAAGCAGCTCCGCGCGATGCAGCCCCCTCAGCAGGCGCAGCGGATCGCCGAGTTCCGGGCGGACGCGGACTCGCTGGGCGCTCACGCGACCCGGATCGCGGCGGCGGCCAAGACGATGAACGGAGACCTCGCCGCAAGAGAATTCGGCGCGATGGTCGCCACGTGCACGAAGTGTCACCTCGTTTTCCGTAAGGCCGGGTCCTAAGGGTCGATTTCGACCATCCCGATCACGAAGGGAGGAAATCGCATGGATCGCAAATCCCTGTTTCCCGTGTTCGTCCTCCGCGCCGCGCCCGCCTTCCTCCTGATGGCATGCGCGTTCGCGCTCCCCGCCGCGTCCCGTCCGCTCTACGCGGCCCGCACCGGCATGGCCTGTTCACGCTGCCACGTGAATCCGGCAGGCGGCTGGATGCGGAGCCCGACCGGTTTTGCGTATGCGGTGAACAAACACACACTGACGCCCGCCGAGGAACCGGAAAAGACGATCGAGCCCAAGATCGCCGACGGCCTGCGCCTCGGCGCCGACCTCCGCGGGATGTACCTGCAGGGCGCGCACAATCCCGCCAACCGCCAGTCGAGCTTCTTCCTGATGTCGGCCGTCCTGTTCGTGGAAGCGGACGTGAATAGCCGCATGACGATCTACTACTCGAACGATCAGGGACGGACGTTCGAGACGTACGGCCTCTGGCGCGGCAGCCTGCCGCTCGACGGCGTCGTGAAGTTCGGGAGGTTCCGTCCGAGCTACGGCTTGAACGAGGAGGACCATTCGGTCTACACGGAGGACTCGCTCGGCATCGCGGGGAGCTTCTCCGAGGACGTCGGTCTCGAGCTCACGATGACCCACGGGATCCACCATCTGACGGTTGGCGTGGTCAACGGCCAAGCCGCTTCCACCATCGACTTCAACCCCCAGAAAGCGGTCGTCGGACGCCTGTGGACGTACAACTCCCGCGCGGGGATCGGCCTCAGCGGGTACGCGAACACGCCGCGGTCGCGACATCGCGTTTATAGATATGGCGTCCTCGGCAACCTGCACTTCGGCCCCGTCGTCTTCCTCGGCGAGTACGACCGCGGGGAGAACCGGGACTTGACCTGCACCGCGCATTGCCGGGAGACGGTTCGCGTCGAGGGGGGCTTGGCCGAGGTCTCCTACCAGTTCGACGACGGGCCGACGGTGAAGTTGAAATACGATCGATTCAACCGGGACATGGATGTTCCGGATGACGCGCGGGATCGGCTCGGACTATGGCTCGAGACCGACTTGGCTTCGCTGACCCGCTTCGCGGCGTCGGTCCGTGGAATCCGCCCGCACGGGAAGGTCGAGCGAACGGTCTACGAGGTCACGGGGCAGCTGTACCTGTTCTTCTGATCTCAGGAGCGGATCCTGCGGCGAGCGCCGCGTCGGCGGCAAGGGCGGTGAGGTAGACGATCCCTCCCGCCCAAATCACGTCGGACAGGAAGTGCGCGCCCACCGCCACCCGCTCAAATCCCATCAGCGCGCCGGCGGCGAGACCGACGGCAAGGCCCACGCGCGCAGCGCGCGGGCGGCGTCCCCGCCACAAAATGTACAAGCTCAGCCAGTAGAATCCGATCGACGCATGGCCGCTCGGGAATGCGTGCCCGCCCAGCCGGACCGGCAGGCCGACCGGAACGAACGGCTGCGTCCCGCCGAACTCGATCAAGTCGCGCGGGCGCGGCCGTCCCCAATGGTCTTTTCCGATCCCGTTGACGATGAGCCCCGGGCCGATCGCGAGAACCAGGACGAGGAAGAGGCAGGTCCTCCGGTGCCGGCGCAGGGCGCGCGCGAACAGGGACGCGACGAGCAGGACCAGTGAAACAGCCCCCGCGGCAATCCCCGGAAACGATCCATAGCGATAGAGGAACTCCCAGGGCTGCCGATCCACCCCCCACCACGGCGGCGTCCTCCAGGAATCGTAGAACCGCCGCGCCACGGCTAGATCGAGGCCCGCCGCGCGGATCCCGATCGAAATGACAACGAGGCCGGCGAATACAACTCCGGCCTCGGTCAAGGTCTTGCGAGCGGTTCGCCTCGTCAGATCTTCTCCGAGACGACCCTTCGCCGGAGCTTCACGATCGCCTCCGTCGGATTCAACGCCTTCGGACAGGCCTCCACGCAGTTGAAGATCGTGTGGCAGCGCCAGAGACCGAACCGATTGTCGAGCATCTGAAGGCGCTCCTCGAGCCCTTCGTCGCGTGAATCGAACACGTAACGGTACGCCTTCAGGATCGCCGCCGGCCCCAGGAATTGCTGGCTGCTCCAGTAGACGGGGCAGGATGACGTGCACGAGCCGCACAGGATGCACTCCCACGTCCCGTCGATCAGCTTCCGGTCCTCGGGGGACTGGAGACGCTCCTTGTCGGTCGGCGGGGTCCTGTGGTTGATCAGCCAGGGCTTGATCGACTCGTGGCGCGCGAAGAAATCGCTCTGATCGACGACGAGGTCGCGCAGGACCGGAAACGACTTCAGCGGCTCGACCGTGATCACGCTCCCCTTGCATGCCGAGACCTGCAGCTCGCACGCGAGGTCGTTCTTGCCGTTGATCGTCATCGCGCACGAACCGCAGATCCCGTGCCGGCACGAGCGCCGGAACGCGAGCGTCCCGTCCTGGCGCCACTTGATCTCGTTCAGGGCGTCCAGGACGGTCCACGCGTGCTGGACCTCGACTTCGTAGTCCCGGAACGCGCCGCGCTTGGGATCCTGGGGGTCGCTCCGCCAGATTCGGAATGTCCGCCGCATCTTCATCCCCTCCGTTAGTACTTCCGCTCTTCCGGCTGGAAGCGGTTGATCACGACCGGTCGGTAGGCGAGCCGGACGTCCCCCTTCGGGTCAAGCCAGCTGAACGTGTGCTTGAGCCATTCCGTGTCGTTGCGGCCCGGATGGTCCTTGCGCCAGTGCGCTCCGCGGCACTCGTTGCGGGCGAGCGCCCCCGCGACGGTCGTGACGCTGAAATCGAGCATGTGCCCGAGCTCGAGCGCCTCGATCAGCTCGGTGTTGCACCGCGGATCGTGATCGGAGACGCGCACCTTCGAGAAGCGGTCGCGCAGCGCGCGGACCTCGGCCAGCTCCGCCTCGAGGTCGTTCGCGTTGCGGAAGATCCCGCAGCGATCCGTCATGCCGACCTGCAGCGCCTCGCGGAGGTCCGCGGGGACTTCGCCCTTGCCGTCCTTCGAAAGGAGGCGCTCCATCTCGGCGCGCGATTCGCCGTCCGGGTCGGCCGGAAGCGGCGCCGCCTCGGTCGGGACCGATCCCAGGTACTCGAGCATTGCGATCCCGGCGCGGCGCCCGTAGACGCAGCACTCGAGCGTCGAGTTCGTCCCGAGACGGTTCGCGCCGTGAACGGAGACACACGCGCACTCGCCCGCCGCAAAGAGCCCGGGAACGACGGTCGCGTTCTCGTCCAGGACGACGCGCGTGTCGGTCCTTGTCGGGATCCCGCCCATCGAGTAATGCGCGCTCGGCTGGATCGGGATCGGCACCTTCGTGCAGTCGAGCCCGCAGAACTTGAGCGCCAGCTCGTGGATCTGGGGCAGGACCTCGAGGATCTTCGCCGCGCCGAGATGGCGAAGGTCGAGGTTCAAGTACGGCTTGCCGTTCACGCCGCGCCCCTCGTCGATCTCGCTCTGCTCGGCGCGCGAGACGACGTCACGCGGGGCGAGCTCCATCTTCGCCTTGGCGTACTTGTCCATGAAGCGCTCGTTCAGGCCGTTATAGAGGAGTCCCCCCTCGCCGCGCGCCGCCTCCGAGACGAGGATCCCGTGGGGGTAGATCCCGGTCGGGTGGAACTGGACGAACTCCATGTCCTCGAGAGGCAGCCCGGAGCGGAGGACGAGCGAGAGTCCGTCGCCCGTGTTCGCGTGGGCGTTCGTCGTGATCTTCCAGGCGCGCGCGTAGCCGCCGGTCGCGAGCAGGGTCGCGCGCGAGTGGAAGACGTGCAGGCCGCCGCCCTGGAAGTCCCAGGCGACGAGCCCGAGGCAGACGCCGTCCTTCATGAGGAGCTGCGTCATGTAGAACTCGTTGTAGAAGCGGACGCCGTGCTTCACGCACTGCTCGTACAGGGTGTGAAGCTGCGCGTGACCGGTGCGGTCGGCCGCGTAACAGCTGCGCGCGATCTCCCCCTTGCCGAAGTTCGAGTAGTGGCCGCCGAATGGGCGCTGCGCGATCTTCCCCTGCGGCGTGCGCGAGAACGGCATCCCCAGGTGCTCCATCTCGTATATCACCGGGACCGCCTCGCGCACGAGGATCTCCTGCGCGTCCTGGTCGCCCAGGAAGTCGCTCCCGCGCACCGTGTCGTAAAGGTGCCACTCCCAGGAGTCCTCCTGCATGTTGCCGAGCGATGCCGCGCAGCCGCCCTGGGCCGCGCCCGAGTGAGAGCGGGTCGGGTAGACCTTCGAGACCACCGCCGTGTCGTACCGCTCGCTCGCCTTCAGGGCCGCGTAGAGGCCGGCGATCCCAGCCCCCACGATGACCACGTCGTGCCGATGCCGTTCCGAAGCCGCCGCCATCTTTCCCCCCTCCTACCGCAGGCCCGCGGCCATCGTAGGTGCGCGGAACGGCAGGATCGTCACCGTCCCGAGGACCGCCAGCGCCGCGCCGGCAACGAGCACCAGACAATAGATCGAGACCCGCAGCCACGGCCGCTGGATCCCTTCCTGCACGATGATCCAGACCCCGCGGAGTCCGTGATAGAGAACGACCAGCAGGAAAAAGATATCGATCAGCTTCCACCACGGGCTCGCGAGGCGCTGGGCGACCATGTTGTAATCGACCTCGGCCTTGTGGAAGCCCCCGACGAACGCGTAGTGCGTGACCCAGACGTGGACGAGGACGACCGGGACCAGGAGGACGCCAGTCAGGCGCTGCAGGAACCAGTCCGCCATTCCGCCCGAATTCAGTCCGCGGATTCCGTTCACGCTCATCGCACCACCTCCGCCATCCGCGCGCCGCCGCCGAACGCCGCGATCAGGATCGGGTACGCGCCGAAGACGAAGAGGACGACCCCGATCGTCATCACCCACCAGAAAAGCTGTTTCTGAACGCGATAGCCGGTTCCCCACTCCACGCACAGGAGGCGCAACCCGTTCATGGCGTGATAGAGGACCACGCCGAGGAGACCGATTTCCATGAGATCGAAGATCGGCTGCTGCATGACCTTCATCACCTTGTCGAATCCCTCGGGACCCTGACTCAGGTGATGGATCACCCAGATGTGAAGGATCAGATAGAACGTGATCGCGATGCCCGTCAGCCGGTTCAGCAACCACGCCACGTAGCCGAGATGCCATCGGTAGCGCATCGTCCGCCTCCCCTGAAGCCCCCGCTCTTCCCGGCGCACGATGCGCCACGAGCAGGTCCGTGGGGATGATGCCATCCCGATGGCCGGCGCACAACGGCCGCAATATGCGCACATCTAATACGCTGGGCCAACTTGTCTACTCGCGACGACGCCGCGGGACGCGGCGCCCACTTTCGCTTCCTCGAGTTCGGGATCGAGACCCGTCCGGCCGGCAAAGGTGGTTTCCGGCGTCCCCGCGACGGGCCCCCGGAACAGCCTAGACATTTCCACTCCAGACACTTATACTTTCAGCGCACTTGGCTTGGACCCGCGCAAAATCGATGAAGGAGCCGCGATGAGATCCCATCCTGCCTTCTGGGCCGCTTGTCTCCTGGGTGCGTCAGCGATCTGGAGCACGTGTGCCGCGCGCCCGACCGTCCTGACCTGCTCTCCCCCCGGTGCGCCGAGCGTCGCCTCCACACCCGCTGACGACGCGCGGCAGCGCGGCTGGCCGTTTCATCTGAACGAACCGATCGCCTCCCCGTTCTTTCATGACGTCAACGGGGACGGAATCGACGAGGTGATCATCGCGGACGGCTCGCGCGCCTACGTCCTGGATGCGACGGGGAATCCGCTCTCGGGCTGGCCGCGCGCAATCCCCTACCGCGCGGACAACTGCGGCGCGGCCGCGGACCTCGACGGCGATGGCGCGGTGGAGATCGCCTTCGGGATCGAAGGGGCTCCGCCGCTCCTCTACGTGTACCAGGCAAACGGCGCGAACGAACCCGGGTGGCCCGTCCAGCTCCCCTATCGATACTGGATGAACTGCAGCTCGCCGGTGATCGCCGACTTGAACAATGATGGCGCCCTGGAGATCGGGATCGGGGTCGAGGTCGGCGTCGCGTTCTTCGATGCGCGCGGTCACTCCCTCCCGGGCTGGCCGTTCACGTGGTTCACGACGCAGAACCTTGCCTGGTCGGCGCCGGTGGTCGGCGATATCGACGGGGACGGCCGGAACGAGGTCGTGGTCGGCGAGAACACGCTCGGCTCCTCGGGCGTGTACGCGATCCGCGCGGACGGCACCTTGATGCCCGGATGGCCCAAACAGACCAGTCCGGTCTTCTCATCGCCGTCCCTCGGGGACATTGATGGCGACGGCGTCCTCGAGATCGTCGCCCAGGACGGCGATCCCACGTGGATGGGCTATCACCTCTACGTCTGGAACGGCGACGGGAGCGATGTGCCCGGGTTTCCGATGTCAATCACGACCGAATGGAACGGCTCCCGCGCAAACCCCGCGATCTCGGACGTCGACGGGGATGGGAGTCTCGAGATCGTCACCGTCACGAGCGACGGTTACCTCCATGTCATCCGCTCGAACGGGACGGACTATCCCGGCTATCCGAGAATGCTCCCCGGGACCGACCTCATCAGTTCGCCGCAGACCTCGGACGTCAACGGCGACGGGCTCCAGGAGATCTTCCAGACCTACATCGCGAGCGGCGGCGCGCAGTACGTGAGCGGGTGGCGCCTGAACGGGATGACCCTGCCGGGCTTCCCCAAGCTGCTGCTGGCCTCCTCGCAACTCGCCGTACATGGATCGGCGCACGTGAAGGATATCAACGGCGACGGCGTCTTCGAGATCGTCGCGTGCGGGACCGATTTTTCCAACGGGAGCTGCTGCCTCTTCACCGTGGATCAGAGCCACTACGACCCGATCTCGACGCGATGCGAGTGGCCGAAGATCCGGCGCGACCCGATGAACGGTGGCATCCACCCATGGAGGAACCCCGCCGGCGCCGCGGGCGTTGCCGACATCCACGCGTTGCCCTTCCGGATCGGACCAAATCCGGTCGTGCCGGAAGCCGAGTTCAACTTCTACATTCCCGGTAACGCGGCGGCGCAATCGGGTCGCATCACGATCCTCGATGCGATGGGTCGCATGATCGCCGATCGCGAGATTGCCCTCGGCGGCGCAGCGGGCGTCGTACGCGGCGGGCCGTTCTTCAACGGAGCGCGGCCGGCCGCCGGGATCTATTTCGTTCGCTTCCGACCGGCGGGCGCGGGAGAGCCCCGCGACGCCCGCCTCGTGCTCTTGGGCAGATGACGGACAAGTCAACAGGAGGCCCCACCTCATGAACCGGATCATCATCGTCCTCGTACTGCTGCTGGCGTTGCCGGTGCTCGCGCTCGGGACGGGCATCCCGCAGCCTTGGCGGATCGCCGGCGCGGCGGCGTCCGGCCCGCGTGCGTGACGGCAGTGACCCCAACGACGACCGGCGGCATCGAGGGCGCGCGGGGCGATCGCGCATGGCCGCAGTCCACGCGGGAGATCATCGCGACGCCCATTTTCGCGGACGTGAATGGGGACAACGTCCCCGAGGTGATCGCGGCCGACGACATGTACATCTATGTGTACACATTGACCGGATCGCTCATGTGGTCGTCGAACATCGGCAACGTCCAGATGAACGCGGCGGTCGCCGACATCGACGGCGACGGCCGTGCGGAGATCGCGATCACGTCCACACTGCCGAGCGCGCGGCTGTGGGTCCTCGACGGACAGACGGGCAGCCCCAAGCCGGGCTGGCCGGTCTCGATCCCGTTCGTCCAGATCACAAACCTGACCTGCCCCGTGATCGTCGACCTGAACGGCGACGGGCGCCTCGACGTCGGGACCGCCGGCGAGAAGGGCGTGTTCTTCTACAATTCGAACGGCACGCCGCTTCCCGGCTGGCCGTTCATCTGGAGCGTCCCGATCAACAATCCGCAGTGGTCGGCGCCTGCAGTCGGGGACATCGATCACGACGGCCAGATCGAGGTCGCGGTCGGCAACGCCGACTACCCGAACTGGGGCGTTTACGTTATCCGCTCGAACGGGACAGTGATGCCGGGATGGCCGAAGGTGATCGAGCCGGTCTACTCGTCCCCCGCCCTCGCGGACCTGGACGGTGACGGGCGACTCGAAGTGATCGCGCAGGAAGGCGATCCTGGCTCGCAGGGCTCCCACATGTATGTCTGGCACTACGACGGGTCCGTGATGACCGGCTGGCCGAGAACGATCGCGGCCGAAGGGTACTCCTCGCGCTCAAACCCCGCGGTCGCGGATGTCCAGGGAGACGGCACTCCCGAGATCGTGACCGTTACGGCAGACGCAAAGTTGCACATTCTCCTGCCGAACGGCACGGAGATGGCCGGCTACCCGAAGACGATCGCCGGCACGCAACAGATCTCTTCCCCCTCGGTCGTGGACGTCAACAATGACGGGAACGAGGAGATCTTCCTGACCTACTGGCAGTCTTCGGCGCAGTACGTTTCGGGATGGAATCTCGCCGGGAGCGTTCTCCCCGGATTCCCGAAAACCCTCTACAGCCCGAGTGACCTGAACTCGCACTCGTCGACCCACATCACGGACGCGGACGGCGACGGCGTCTTCGAGATGTCGGTCGCAGGATCCGACATGAACGGGCACGGAAGGGTCTACCTCTTCGAAGTCGACGGGAGCATCGCGACCCCGACCTCGCGGATGGACTGGCCCAAGATCCGGCAAAACGTCGAGAACCACGGTCGCTACCTCGGCCGCAATCCGGCGGACGTCGCGAGCAACGAGGATATCCGCGCGCTTCCGTTCCGGATCGCGCCGAACCCCGTCCTGCCCGGAGCGCGCATCATGATGTGCGCCCCGCAGGGTGAGGCGGGAAGCGTTGTGGTCTGTGACCCGTCCGGCCGCGTGATCGGGCGGCAGACGCTTGCCGGTACGTCGATCGTCGGTCTGCGCGATCTGATCGGCGGCGAGCGCTCGAACGGGGTTTATTTCGTCCGGTGGCGGCCCGTCGCAGGCGGCGCGGCCCAGACGAATCGCATCGTGGTCCTGGGCAGGTAACTCGGGATCGCCGCGCCGGCGCTCGCGGGAGGCCGCTACCGGATCAGGATCAACCTGCCTCGGCGGGACCGCACGCCGTCGCCGACGGTGACGAAATACGTGCCGGCCGGGAGCGTAGACCGGAACGACATCTCGCCCGTCGCGAGGACTTGCCGTTCGAAGACGAGCCGGCCCGCCGCGTCGGCGACACACATGCGCGCGTCGCGCGCGCCCGGGATACTCCAGTGGATCACGGCCTGCCCGTCGCTCGCGGGGATCGGCGCGGTCACGAGCGTCCCTGCATCCGCGAAACGGCCACCATCCTCGACGCTCGAGTTCCCCGCCCGGTGGCCGGGCGCGACCCAGGTGCCGTAGGGCCCGTACCCCGGGCGCGTGTCCTGCAGCACGATCATCGGGCTTCCATCCGGAAGCGTCGCGATGTTCGGGCTGCCCGATCTGCCTCCGCTCGCATCGTCATCGACGCGGAGGATCGGGGACCAGGTCGCGCCGGCGTCATCCGAGCCGCGGAAATAGGCGTTCCAGTCGGTCGTGTAGCCCGACCACGAGGTGAGGATGTCGTTGTCGATTCCGAGGTCGAGGGCCACGGCGACGTCGCATCCGATCACCGGATCGCTCACGCGGGCGCTCGCACCCCACGTCGCGCCCAGGTTCGTCGAGCGGCTGACGCGCATGTCCGGCTGGCCGACGTAGTCGTCGTTGTACCAGCCGACGGCGATCACCCGCGACGGCGCGATCGCGACCACGTGCTTCGAGACCTGCTGGTAGCCGTCCGTGACATCGTTCACCATCACATTCGGGTTCGTCCAGGTCAGTCCTCCATCGGTCGAGCGGGCAAAATAGACATTCGGATACCTTCCCCCCGGGGCATTTCCGCGCCAGTCGTTCCAGGCGCAGAGGACCGGCATGGGGTTTCCACCGCTCGAGCCGTCGATCACGAGACTCGGGTCCCCCGCCACCGGCTGGTATCCGATCTCGTCGGAGATCCGAATCTCCGGACCCCAGGTGAGCCCCTCGTCCGTTGACGTTCTGCTGTAGACCTGGAAGAAGGGGCCCTCGCGCCAGTCGCTCCACGCGACGTGCACTCGTCCGTATCCGACGGCAACGCTCGGGTGCATGTAGTTCGACACGTCGTTCGTGCCGCCGGCCGTGTTGACCCGCACCGACGGGCTCCAGTCGAGCCGGCTCGAGCCCGCGTTCCAGACGCCGCGTGAGAAGTAGACGTTATCGACGCCGCCCGAGGAGCGCGAATCCTCCCAGACGGCGACGACGTCGAATAGCCCGATCGGCGACAGGGTCACGAACCTCGCCATCGCGCCGGCAGGCGAATCATCGACCCGCTGGTCGGTGAGCCAAGTGGTTCCGCCGTCCGTCGAGACGGAGGAATAGATCTTGTAGGTGCCGGTGCGGTCGTCCATCCATGCGGCGCAGAGACGGCCGCCGCCGAAGCGGACGATGTCCTGCCACACCTGCTGCCCGCCCTGGCTCACTCGAACGTTCGCGCCGAAGGTCCAGCTCGTGCGCTCCCCGCCCAACGCACCGCCCGTCATGGCCGCGGACGGGACGGGATCATCGGCCCGCCACACGTTCGCCTCGGGTCGATATGTAAAAGCCTGCGCCGTACCCGCCAGAGACAGGATCATGAGGACCACGAACGCGACTCTCATCGTCACCTCCCGGGAAATCCATGCCCCACGCCGTTTGCGGCAGCAAGATTATAACAGAAAGGCGGCGCCTTCAGCCACTCGGGCCGTCAGCGCGCCGTCAGCGACCTTGACGCTGGGGCCGCAATCGGCAACGCTATGGCCCTAACCAAGGAGGGAAAGATGCCGCTCGTACCGATGCGCTGTCTGCTCGACCATGCCGCCGAGCATGGCTACGGATTGGCCGCCCTGAACGTCAACGACATGGAACAGATCCAGGCGATCATGGCCGCCGCGGAGAAGACCGACTCCCCGGTCATCGTTCAGGCGTCGCGCGGGGCGCGCTCCTACTCGCAGGACGCCTATCTGCGCCACCTGATGCTTGCCGCCGTCGAGTTGTACCCGCGCATCCCGATCGCGATGCACCAGGACCACGGCAACTCCCCGCAGACCTGCATTTCCGCGATCGAGCAGGGCTTCACGAGCGTCATGATGGACGGCTCGCTCATGGAGGACGGCAAGACGCCGTCGACGTACGAGTTCAACGTCCGTGTCACGCGGGAAGTGGTCGAGTACGCGCACAAGCGAGGCGTGACGGTCGAGGGCGAGATCGGAACCCTCGGCGGGATCGAGGACTCGCACGGCGCCGGGCTCTCGCAGGAAGAGGCGATGAAGCACCTGACCGACCCCGGACAGGCCGAGCAATTCGTCAAGGACACCGGGGTCGACGCGCTCGCGGTCGCGATCGGCACGAGCCATGGAGCATACAAGTTCAAGAGCAAGCCGACCGGCGAGGTCCTGAAGATCGATATCATCCGCGAGATCCACCGCAGGATCCCGCAGACGCACATGGTGATGCACGGCTCCTCGTCGGTCCCGAAGGACCTGATCGACGAGATCAACCGCTACGGCGGGAAGATGCCGGAGACCTACGGCGTTCCGGTCGAGGAGATCCAGGAAGGAATCCGGAACGGCGTGCGGAAGGTCAACGTCGACACCGACAATCGGCTCGCGATCACGGGCGCGATCCGCAAGGTCTTCTTCACAAACCCGGCCGAGTTCGATCCGCGCTCCTACTTGAAGCCCGCGCGCGATGCGATGCAGAAGGTCTGCGAGGAGCGGATGATCGCGTTCGGTCAGGCGGGGAACGGGTGCAAGATCAAAGCCGTAACGCTGGAGGAGATGGCTCGCCGGTATCGCTAACCGGCAGTCGCAGACGGACAGAACTAGAGGGGGATCCCCCTTTTCAGCGTGACCACGCTGGAATCGGGGACCCTCTTCCATGAGGTGCACCCGATGCCGTCGAGCGGTTCGGAGGCGACGACGCGCAGTCGCGGGCCGCGCCCTTCCCAGAGGGCATGGTATTCGCGGAGCCCCTTGTTCGGGTGCCTTTTTGCAGTCGCGAACACGGCGTCGGTGTTCGCAAGAAACATCATGAGCGCCGTGTAGTCGTCGATCCGATCCAGACTCGCCACCAGGGATCGCTCCAGATCCGCGCCCTCGAGATGATTCAGGACGTGATGGAAGAGGAGCTCCGAGTCCATCGACCCGGCCGGCACGAGGCCCATCGCGGGGCGGAGCTGTCCGATGTTGTGAATCGTCCCGTTGTGGCAGAAGGCCCACGGCCGCCCGTCGTACTCGACCAGGAAGGGGTGCGTGTTCTCGAGGCTGACCGTGCCCGGGCGGGACGCCCGGCGGGCGTGCAGGACGAGGAGGTCCGTCTCGAAATCGTGCACCTCATCGAAGAGCGGATCCTCGAGGCATGAGTGGATGCTGTGCCGGACGCGCAGGGTGTCGCCATCCACCCAGGCGGCCCCCCAGCCGTCGTCGTGCCGGTACGCTTCGCCGAGAGCGCGCTTCTCATGGGTGTGGGCGGGGTTCCGGTTGGCCGCCATTTCCTTCAGCGCGGCCGCCAACCGGGCGGGGTCCAGATCGCCGATCGCCGCGATCATCCTGCACATCTCTCACCTCCGATCGCTCACGGGCGCCTATGGAGCAAGACTCGAGAGAGAGCGGCCTGCGAAACAAGCTACCCCCGGGACGGTCCCCTGTCAAATCGCTCAAGCCCGCCCCGGCCCGGTGCTATGATGCCGGCTCATGGAGTGCGCGGGATGACGCTCAGGATCTGCTCGCTTGCGAGCGGCAGCTCGGGGAATGCGACCTACATCGCGAGCGACCGCACGACGATCCTCGTCGACTGCGGTACCAGCGCCCGCGAGATCGAGGCGCGACTCGGCGCGATCGGCGTCGATCCGGCGCGGCTCGACGGCATCCTGATCAGCCACTCCCACGTCGACCACTACCGATCCGCTGGGACGATCCATGCGCGGCACGGCGTTCCGGTCTACGCGGATCCCTCGGCGGCCCGGGCGCTCGCGCACCGCGGGATGCGCACCTCATGGAAGCGGCTCCGGGAGGTCCGACCGATCCCCGAGCGGATCGGTGAGATCGAGATCGAGGCGCTCGACACTTCCCACGGGTTCGGCGATGGGGAGGGACGGACGGTCGCTTTCACATTCCGCCACCGCCGGTCGCGCGCGGCTGTCGTGACCGACCTCGGGATCGTGACGCCGCGGATTGTCGCGGCCCTGCGCGGCGTCCGCGCGATCGTCCTCGAGGCGAACTATGACGAGGCGCTGGTCCGCCACAAGCTATCCGAGCCGGCGTACGCGCCCGACTGGCACCGCCTCCGCTGGCTGTTGAGCGACCGCGGCCACCTGTCGAACCGACAGTGCGCGGAGGCTCTTGCGGCAATCCTCACGGACGAAGAGACGCACGTGTTCCTCGGTCATCTGAGCGCCAACCACCTCGATCCGCGCCAGGACAATAACGGCGTCCGCGCGGCCGTCGAGACGGTCCGGGAGGTGCTGACTCGCGAGCGCGTTCCGATGCCGATCCTGCACGAGACGCACCGGATCGGCCGGCGCGCGCGCGGCCCCAGCGACATCGTCGATTTCTGAACCTTCGTTCGGATATCTCGGATATCGGAAGCTCAATCGCGGCTGGAATCTGAACGGCGTTTCTTGATATCCAGAAGCCGACGCATGAGCCGCCGCCCGGATTCCATCCGGTAAAGCCCGCGGCGCACGATGATGAGATTCGACGGAAGGCTGTGGGTTCCGAATGTCTGCTTGAACCGGCGCGATCCCTCGTGTCCGCCGCTCGGGTTGAAGTCGTAGTGGACGAATCCGTTCGCGCGGGCATCCCGAATGATCGTGTCCACCAGGTAGTCCCGGACGCCGCAAGCAAAGAACTCGCAGTCGTAGGCCGCGTGCCACTCGACGCAATGCCGGCTCTGATACAGGTTGAGATTGCCGCCCAGGATGCGGCCATCCCTTGCGACGACCCAGAGGCGCACTTTCGGTCCCCGCGCCTCGTAGAAGGCCCGGAAGAGGGCGATCGGATAGGAGCTGGACGCGCTCTGACCCCATTGCTGCAGGCGGGCTTCATAGATGCGGTAGTACTGTTCCCACTCCTCCCATTTATCGGAGACCCACGTCGCGAGACCCGCGCGGCAACCTTTGTTGATCTGCTTGCGGGCGCTGTGCCGGTAGTGCTGGCGTAGATCCTCGTCGTCCACGAAGGTCTGCAAGTCGAGCACCTCCGTAGTGTCCTGGATCGTGGAATACGGTTCGAGGAGATCCGCGAAGGGATCGATCGGGTTGATCCTCCACGCGAGATTCCGGGCGTCCTTCAGAATGAACCGGACAATCGACGCTGCGTGGTCGTTCGAAAGCTCCCGGTCGGCGATCCACCCGCCGTAGCAGAAGGCGGCCGTGCTCTCGGCGGATCGGAAGAACCCGCCGATCCGTTTCCGCTCTAGGATTGGAAACACGGCCGTCGCACCGTCCTCGAACCGGAAGACTCGGGTGGCGATCCGTGACGTCGGATCCATGCCCCTGAAGATCTGGAGCCACAGGGGCGTATGGAAGAATGTCGCCGACGGAGATGCGTCGGCGATCGCCTGCCACTCTTCGGGATCCGGATTCTCGACCGCCTCGAATGGGATCGGCCCTCGCTCCGTCAGACCCGTATTGCGAATCCGGAATGCCATGACGTTGACCTCGCTCGCGCGGAAGATGATGCATCCGAGCGTTGTCTATCATATCATGGTTCTGTCCACCGCACGACCATGCTCCTGGCCGGAAGGGGGAGGCGGCTCTTGTCGATCTTCGGTATCCGCTCCGTGCTTCGACGAGCGGTTCGCAGTCTGCCCGCCCCCGTGCGCCGCCGGATCCAGGCGTTGCGTCGGGCTCATCCGGCCCAGTTGCATGCATTGCTCCCGCTCCCTCTCCCGGAGACGATGCACATCGACCCCGCAAATGTCTGTAACTTCCTCTGCGCCTTTTGCCCGACCAGTGACAAGGAACTGCTCCGTTCCGTCGACCGGCCCTCGGGCGTGATGGATTTCGACTTGTTCGTTCGCATCGTCGATCAGCTCGCGGAGCTGACGCAGCGGCACGGGCGCCGGCTCTCCATCCTTCATCTGTACAAGGACGGCGAACCGCTGCTGAATCGCCGCTTCCCGGAAATGGCCGCCCATGCGAAGCGAGCGCGGGTCGCCGATCTCGTCTCGACGACGACGAACGGATCTCTTCTGACCGAAGATCTGTCCCGAAAACTGCTCGACAGTGGAATCGACCAGATCAGGATCTCGATCATTCATCTGGGATCGGATCGTTACCGGGAGCTGACGAAAAGCTGGTCCGACTACGAGAGGATCCGTGCAAACGTCGCATTCCTTCACGCAGAGAAGAAGCGCCTCCACAGGGGGACGCGGATCCTGGTGAAGATCAACGACACGGCGCTCACGGAAGAGGAGCGGCGGCGTTTCAAGGCGGATTTCGAGGGGATCTCCGATGATCTTCGGATCGACTCGCTGATGGGCTGGTCGCTGTCCGAGTCGAAGGACTTCACCCTCGGGGTCGCGATCTCGACGGGGATGGATGGAGTATCGCCCCTGCAGCAGCGAAAGGTATGCCCCGAGCCGTTCTCGAGGTTGGCCGTCAACTTCGACGGACAGGTATCGGTTTGTTGCGTGGACTGGAGCTTCGGCACGATCGTCGGGGACTTGCGACACGAGAACCTCGCCCATGTCTGGAATGGCGAACGGCTGAAGCGTTTTCGAATCAGCCACCTGACCGGCAACCGGTCCGCGATCCCCGCCTGCGCGCGGTGTCAGTATCTGCTGGGCGCCGCGGCGTGGCGCGACCTCGACGCCCATGCGGAGCGCCTGATCCCCCTCTTCTAGACTGATCCAGAGCGCGACCCACTTTATCAATTCTAGATAACGTGAAATCATTCACCATTAGTTCTTGTGCACTCGGTATATATCGGCATCACAAAGGGATAAGATAATCGAGCCAACGGTCAATATTCCCTTCGCCTGTTGCCACGCCTGGAGGTTCCTTCATGCCGACTTCCGTTTTTTCATTTAGTGTGTTTCCCCGCCCCCTCGGGGCTTCCGGGGAGCGAGCCGGATCACGATCTACAACACGGCGGCTGTTTCACGCTGCCATCCTGTCCGCGGTACTCGGCGTACTGGCTGCGCCATCCGCACCGGCCACAACATTGATTCCCGGAGGCAACCTGGACGGCACGTTGACCCAGGCAGGGAGCCCCTACGTGGTCACGGGCGCTGTGACGGTGTCCACCGGCCTGACGGTGGAAGCGGGCGTCGTGGTGCGGTTCCGAAACGGAACCTACATGAACGTGAACGGCGCCCTCACAACCCAAGGAACCGGACCCCTGCCGGTGATCTTCACGGCCGACGCGGATACGACAGGCGGACATCCCGCCACAGGGACTTGGCTCGGCATCTTCCCTACCGGGGGCTCCACGATCGCCTTTGCTACGACATTCATCCGCTACGGCGGGCAGAATGGGTACGCCAACCTTTACTCGACGGGGAACTCAGCCTCTTTCACCTGGAATGGAGGGGGTACCACGTCGTCTGCCGGCGACGGGATCCGCCTGGCGGCGGCGACGGCCAGCCTGACGGGTCTGACGGTCCAGGGTAACGCAGGGAACGGGATTCGACTCGTGACGGCGAGCAGCCCGACCCTGACGGGTCTGACCGTGCAGGGCAACGGGGCGAACGGAATCGACCTTGTACCCGGCGCTCCCCCCGTTCTCGATCAGATCGTTTCGAGCAACAACGGCCAGCGCGCGATCACAATCTCGCAGAATCCGGGATCCTTCCCGGGCACGCTGTCCGGTTCGGGCAATGGGACGAACGGGATCTATGTAACAGGCACGTTGGGAGGCGGCGTTGCGAACAGGAGATGGACCTGGGCGGCGAATCCGAACTTCCCCTACGTGGTGGACATCCTGGCAGTGCAGAACGCGGATAGCCTGGAAATCGCGGCCGGGACGGTCGTGAAGTTCTGGTCCACCACGTCGTACATACAGCTCTACGGGGATGGTTGTTCGCTGAACACATCGGGAACATCCAATAACCCGGTCTGGCTCACGTCGATCAGGGACGACACGCAGGGCGGGGACACGAACGGCAATACGAGTTTGCCTGCGCCGGGCGACTGGTACGGGGTCTTCTGCGACAACGGATGCAGCGTGTCGCTGGCTCATACCTGGATCGCTTACGGCGGAAGTGGCGGCTGGGCCGATGTCATGACCAGCTCCGGGAGGGTCTCGTCGCTCAACTGGAATGGCGGGGGTGCGAAGTCATCCGCAGGCGACGGGATCCGCGTGACGGCGGCGACTGCCAGCCTGACGGGTCTGACGGTGCAGGGCAACGCCGCGAACGGGATCCGACTCCTGACAACGGGCAGCCCAAACCTGACGGGTCTGACC
>Ga0209777_10000094_pt1 | contig 146809 bp, 133 predicted proteins | sample FrelakmetHBP12HB_FD_187147 | JGI IMG/M metagenome (GOLD analysis project Ga0209777, IMG submission 187147) | Freshwater lake sediment microbial communities from the University of Notre Dame, USA, for methane emissions studies -HBP12 HB (SPAdes)... | ecosystem: Environmental > Aquatic >... | reverse complement strand
GAACACCTTCGAGGGCTGGCGAACGGGGATGGACAGGACGAATCGGTTCTACTTCACCGAGCCTTCCGACTCCTATGCGGAGAAGGTATTTGCCGATGCTTCGGCGATGGGAACGATTGCCCTCGCTGTGTACATGGAAAGGCCCCCTGAAATCCTCCCCCACTCCGGGAAACCCTCCCGTCTGAAAGAGGCCCCCGCCGGAGCAGCGGCCAGCCCTCCCAATGAGAGCCGTTCTGCCGATCGGGCCGAACAGAAGAAAAGCGAGGAGGCGGGGACGGGATTCGGTGGGACGACCCATTCTCCTGCCTACCGCGTGCAGTTCGAGCCAGAGCATCTCCCTGCCGAAAAGATCGTCCTGAAATACGAATGGCGGTCAGAACTCTGCAGGAAAGGAATCCTTCGATGCGGCCCGAAGAACCGATTCTGGCCTGATGACCAGGAATTCGCTCCGATCCCCCGGGATTTCAGGGGATGACGGGGGACGGAAAAAGGGGAGAGGCGCTCCTGAGGTGACCCCTTCGGCGAAGTAGTTCTTTCGTAGGGATGCGCCATCGCCGACCGGTCCGGAGGGCATCCAGCCCCCCGGCAGGCTCACGAGGGCGGCCGCATAGGGCCGCCCCCCAGAGAAGGCTATTCCGCTTTCATGGTACGTGCCTGCACGCCGGAGTATCTACCGATGTCTGGCGGTGGCATGCCGTTTCGACACGCAGGCGCGGGTACCCCCGGCCCTGGACGATTCTGCGAGCCAAGAGCCCTGCTGCTTTCCTCTTACGGTTTGAGAGGCGGATAGTCCCGTGAGTAGACGGGCTGCTTCAAGAATTCCTCGGGTTTGTATGTCCAGAACTGTGAGACGTTAGGATAAGTCTGAATGACTGTGTTTTGAAGCTCTCCTCCTACCCGCTCCACTTTTCGGACATAAATATTTTGAATCGGATTCATATACTCGTCTAACTTCATAGGGCCCCGGGGGACATCCTTCAGTTCTACCTTCTTCAAAGCCTCCAGGAACTTCCCTTTGTTCTCTACGTCCCCATTGATGGCCTTGATAGCCTCCACAATCCATCGTCCCCCCGTATAGGTGCCTTCCGAATAATAGGAGGCGGCCTTCTTCGCTTTTTCGCGGAATGCCTTCACGAACTTCTTGTTCGCCGGGTTGTCGAGGGCCTCGCTGTAATGAAGGGCGGTGACGATTCCAAGGGCCTCATCGCCCATGGAGGGAAGGACATGTTCATCTGTGATGGTCCCTCCGAGTACGGGGATCTTTCCCTTAAGGCCGTAGTCCTGACATTGCTTGGCAAACTGCATTGCTGCGCGCCCGGAGAGCACGGTGAATATCGCATCAATGTCCTTCGGAAACTGCGGGATGAAAGGACTGAAATCCGCGACCGTGATAGGAACCCATATTTTCTGACGAATCTTTCCTCCCAGTTCTTCAAAGGTTCTCTGGAAGCCCCCCGCACACTCCCATCCAAAAGCCATGTCGAATCCGATGATGCTCACATTCTTATATTTCAGGACTTTATAAACGTACTCTGCAAAAGGATGATAGGGCTGGCTGCTGGTCCACCCTGTCCGGATGACCCATTTGGACCTCTTCCGTTGAGTCAGGTCATCCCCGCTCGTGACAGGAAGGGTCGTGGGGATCTCTTTGGAGTCGACGTAGGGAGCGAGGGCATAGCCGCTCGATGCCGCAAGGAGCCCTGTGACAATATGGACACCATCCTTCTCCACGAGCTTCCTCCCTTTGGTCAGGGCCGGCCCCGGGTTCGCTTCATCATCTTCCACGATGAGCTCAATCTTGCGCCCCGCCACCTGGTATCCGATCTCATCGAGGTAGACCTGGAGACCGGACAACATGTCTTTTCCATTGGCCGCCACAGGGCCCGTAAGAGTCGTGATGAAGCCGATCTTGATCGGACCCTTTCCCTGAGCCCACAGGGCCGAAGGCCCAATCATTGCGAGACCCACCGCCACCACAACCAAAACTCCCATCCATAACCCTTTCTTCATCACTTCTTCCTCCTTTCCTATTTTTGATGACCACGGTGCCACAATCATTTCTTTGGAATGATCGGCAAAAGCACATAAGACTCGCAGCCGCCACCAGCATAGAGCGTTACCTTACCACCGAATACCTCCGGAGGCCGATCATCCGGGTCTGCGTGTGTCATACCACCCGTCCCCCTAGTGGCATAATAAAACTCCTGCCCGAACTTCTCCACGTCGCCCTCATATTCGTAGTCCTTGCCGCGCACGGAGAGCGCCACCCGCCACCCAGCCGGGAGAACGACGCAGGTCGGCAGGATCTCCACATCGCACTCATAAACGTCGCCGGGCGTAAGAGGCTCAACCCGATCGTGCGGATGGTACGGCTGGTAGGGCTTACTCCGCTTGGGGTCCAGTCGACGATGGGAGGCCCGCAGCCAGCCCTGGGCGATCGGCGTGTTCGGATCCAGTGCCCCTTGAAAAGTCAGCTCCTTGCCGTTCGGGTCGAAGACACGGACGATCAAGAAAAGGTCTGTATCCTTTGTCGATGAGGAGATGAAAAGCTTGGCGGCGATCGGCCCGGTGATTTCGGTCTCCTGATCGAGAGGCAGCGTCGAGAAGGTGAGGCCTTTGCCGAGGGCATCGTACTCAACCTTCCCTTCCTGTGCGGCCGGCTCCCGACTGAGGGCCATTCCTGATGGATCAAGGTAGAATTTCGTCCATCGGGTCCGCGCCAGTGGCCACTCGTTCTCCATCCGGAGGACGAACTTCTCCCCCGGGTGGCGGATATTCAACTGGACCCGCGGTTCCTTCCCCCACCCGTTCTCGATGCCCTTCAGGAAGTAGTCGAAGAAGCGCTTCTGAAGCGCCAGACCGTAGCCGCTGGAGAAGAGTGACCAGTGGGTGTCGCCGTGCGCCTCGAGCCACTTCTGTTTTGAAGGGGCCTCCACGAACCCGTTGAAGTTGCCGCGCGGGTGAATGCCCTGGCCGCCCCAGTTGGCGCACGAAAGGAAGGGCGTCGTGACCTTTGATAGGTCAACCGTACGCGCGCGCTGCCATTCGTCGTCGAGTGGGTGGGCCTTGAGCTGAAGGAATGGGTTGACCCTGTTCTTCGCCAGCTCCTCATCCGGGAGCGTGACCGGTCCCGCGATCGACTCGCCGGTGTTCGGGTTCTTCTTTGCCCGCTCCCCCAGACCATACTGCACGTTCATCACCTGGATGGTTGCCCAGCGCTTCATAAACTCGCACAGGATGCCGCCATGATAGGCGGCATCCCGATAGTTGTCGTTGAAGCCCTCCCAGGGGATGATCGCTGCCAGATGGGGCGGATGCTTGGCCGCGACGTGCCACTGATTAATAGAATAGTACGAGATGCCGAGCATCCCCACCTTGCCGTTGCTCCAGGGCTGCGTCCCCGCCCACTCGATGCACTGGTAAAGGTCGTCATGCTCCCGCGGGCACTGAGGATCCAGGAAGCCCGGCGACCAGCCAGCCCCCCGGGAGTCGACGCGCATCACAGCGTACCCGTGGGGAACCCACCGCTCGGGGTCCGTTACCTCCCAGGCCTGGTACTTGTTGGTCGAACCCTCCAGGATTTCCGGATGATCACGGACCATCTTCTGCCACTGCATTGGATAGCCTTCCTGATAGGAGAGGCCTTTTGCGTAGACCCCGTAGGACAGGATCACCGGATAACGCCCGTCCGTGATGGGCCGGTAGAGATCGGCCCGGAGAACGATGCCGTCGTCCATGGGGATCAGCACGTTCCATTCGATCTTCATTCCATCCCTGATCTCAGTCTTCTGACTCATCTTCTCTCCTCCTTCACCGTCTCTGTCTCGTTTCCCATCGGGAGATGGGTTTCCTGTTTAGAAACATAACAGGCACCCTCACCGCCGCTTATAAGAATACATCACCACTAATGTTTTTGCCTTCTTCTTGCCTATGCTTCTACCCCTGTGAGAAGAAGTGACCTCGGCCCGACTCATCGATAGATCGCCGTTTCATTTCCCTGACGGCTGCCATTGCGTTGCCGCCCTAAGAATCGCCGGGAAATCGTTGTCCACCTTCTTTTTGATGCCCTCCAGATTATGCCCTGCGATGGGATGTTCCGTAACCACCAGGTCCATCTCCGGAACACCCTGGTCCTTAATCAAGGAAATCATCGTTTCATTAAACGCACTGGTCACAACGGATACCGTGGGAATTCCCTTTTTTTCCACGTTGAGCTGGTCAACTACCAGCCATGAGGTGCAGCTCCCTCAGTCCGCCTGGGCGGCGATGACCAGATCCGGTTTCAGCTTGGCAACGGCTGCTGCCACCAGCTCGCTTGCCTGCAAATCTTTGGAAATCCCCGCTGTGCTCTTGTCCACTTCCCACAGCTTGAGGATCTTCACATTCTTCACCTGCTTGGCAAGAACCTCTCCCACCTGGGTGAGATATTTGTCCCCATTAAATTTTCCGTTCCAGCGGAGCAGGACGGTTTTTCCCTCCAGGCTGGCCGGGTGCGGGTTCAGCTTTACGGGGCCAACCTTCGGGGCTTTCTCTTCTTTAGCTTCCACAAAGCTCGATAGGGCCGCAACCAAAAAGGATACGGCCAACAGAAAATGCAGTACCTTTTTCATCGTACTTCTTTTCCTCCTTTACTTATTCTTCCCCTCGGTCTCGTGCAGCCATTAAGCTACCCGTTTACCGCGACGTCGTCTTGCCTGATAAAGTCCCTTCTCTCTAATGAACCGGAGAGCAGACGCAGGAACCCGTTTACCGACTGGACGTCCTTGACTGATCCTTTCACGAACCATGGTTGAGGAAAGCGTGGAGAATTTTGAGGAGAGGGCGAAAAAAGAAACCTTATCCCTGTACCTGTTGTTCTCTCGATGATGGAAAAGCTTTAGAAAGGCTTCTCTCTCCTGGGGGCCACGATTCGCCACGAGGAATCGACACTGCTCAAACAGTTGATCCAATGCCCTTGTGCGATTCCTATAGTATTTTTTGTCCAGGACGCGAAGGATGGTGTCAAAACCGACAATGAAAACGGATTGAACCGGAGGGGGATACAAATCCCTCAAAGGCTTCAGTTTCTCAAGGAAGCGGCCGCGGTTTGAAAGGCCAATGGAGATCTCTGGATCTTTTTGAAAAACCATTTTCACCATCTGCAGGCGGTCCTCGAATTTCGCTTCCCCGTGCCCTTTGTCCATTGCCCGCACATCGAGAAGGAGGAGGATTTCATCCAGGTGGCTTATCTTCTTTGCCTCACGAATCAGAGCAAGATGTGCCATCGTCGGAGGATTGAACGAAGCCGGAAAAATTCCGAGGCGACCCTTTTCTCTCAAAATCCCTCTCGCTGCCCTGTGGACCAACAAAATGGTTGACTCCTCGGTCTCGATCGTCCTCCTTATACAATCCGCCATTCGTAATTCGCAATCCGCGGTTCCAGGGCACAGCTTTTCATAAAGCAATTGAAGAGCTCTTTCCGCTGCCTGCTCTTTGATCTGCCGGCGGTTCCCTTTGAAGCGCTCTTTGATTGCGAGGGAGTTTTTCTCATCGGAAAACCCGATGAAGACAGTTCCTACGGGCGTATTCCTGCTCCCCCCTGTGGGACCCGCGACGCCTGTCGTGGACAGGCCATAGGTCGTCTGAAAGGCTTTTCGGGCCCCTTCAGCCATTCTCCTTGCCACTTGTGGACTTACAACTCCATACCTCTTGATCAAACGGAGGGGAATATCGAGATGCCGGGTTTTGGCCTCAATGCTGTAAGAGACAATGCCTCCCTTAAAATAATCCGAGCTCCCCGGGCTGTCGGTGATCCGATCACTCACCAATCCCCCTGTACAGGACTCCGCGACAGAAAGGGTCTGGCCCCTCGCTCGCAAAAGACCACCGATCTTCTTTTCTAATTTCATGACTGAACCCGGTTGGCCCCCTCACCGCAACCCTCTCCTCGAGGGGAGAGGGAGTCTGGCAATGATGCCTCGCGATCAGCCCAACCCGAAGGTTGCAGCGACAGACGACATTCACTTCACTATCCAATACAGAATGTGCAGGACGATGTTGGCATAGACTCCTGCCAAAACATCATCCAGAACGACTCCGTATCCTCCATTCACCTTTTCAAGGCGCCGGATCGGGGGTGGTTTAACAATATCAAAAAAACGAAAGAGAAGAAAACCGGCGATGATCATCAAGGCTGTCTTCGGCACCCATAGCATTGTGATGAAAAACCCCATGATTTCATCGATGACGATCCTCCGGTCGTCTTTTTTTCCCCAGTACTGCTCGGCTTTCTCTGAAACGAAGACCGAAAGGAAGAAGAAGGCGACAAGCGTGATTTCGTAAGCAGGGGAGAGGATGTGGGAAAGGAAGTAATAAATCGGAACGGCGACGATGGTTCCCGCAGTTCCAGGGACAACAGGAGAGAACCCGGCACCAAAGCCAGTGGCGAGGAGAAGGAGGAAGCGATTCATATTTGCGGATTGCAGATTGCGAATTGCGAATTGCGGAATGAATAAGGAAGACCTTACTTCTCCCGAAAACAGGAAGAAGATGAATTGAAAGACAGTTTATTCCGAAATCCGCATTCCGAAATCCGAAATTAAAGTCTGACGGTGACGCCCTTCTCCTTCAAATAGGATTTGACCTGGGCGATCGTATATTCCCGGTAGTGAAAAATGGATGCCGCAAGGACGGCATCGGCTTTTCCAAAGACGAACCCTTCGTAGAGATGTTCGAGCGTTCCCACCCCTCCTGAAGCGATGACGGGAATGCCCACCTGCTCTGAAATCGTCCGCGTCAGTTCGATATCATAACCATCCTTCGTCCCATCCCGGTCCATGCTCGTGAGGAGAATCTCTCCTGCTCCCAGCTCCTCCATTCTTCTTGCCCAGGAGACGGCATCGATCCCTGTGGAAACCCTTCCTCCGTGAGTGTAGACCTCCCAGCTCTCCCCCTTCCTCTTGGCATCGATGGCAATCACGATGCACTGGCTCCCGAAACGTTTCGATGCCTTCTCGACAAAGATGGGATCTTTCACCGCAGCCGTATTGACGGAAACCTTATCGGCGCCGGCCTTAAGAAGCTTTCGAATATCCTCAAGCCTCCTCACTCCGCCCCCTACGGTAAGGGGAATGAAGATCTCTTCCGCCGTCCTCCGGACAATGTCCATGAGGATATCTCTCTTCTCGTGAGAGGCCGTAATATCCAGAAAGGCAACCTCATCGGCGCCCTGCTCGTCGTAGACCTTTGCAATCTCTACCGGGTCTCCGGCATCCTTCAGATTGACAAACTGCGTACCCTTGACGACCCTTCCATCTTTCACGTCGAGACAGGGAATGATTCGTTTGGCTAACATGCCGGTCTCACTATCGGGTAGTGGTGGGCGGTGCCCACCCTACACCTGCTACGGTGGATTCGCTACGCTTAATCCACCCTACTTTTGTCCTTCTTCTGTCTTTCACAGGCATCATACTGTGCTCCACATGTCTTTACGCTATGCGCCATGCGCTACGCCCTATGCGCCTTTTCCCACTCGGATGGCCTCCTGCAGATCGAGACGACCTGTATAAAGGGCTTTCCCCACAATCACCCCGATCACTCCGTCCGCTTCAGTCTCTTTCAGCCGTTCAATGTCCTCGATCCCCGAAACCCCTCCCGACGCAATCACCGGCGTGGAAGTGGCGCGGGCAAAGGCCTTTGTCATTTCCCAGTTTAATCCTTTCTCCATCCCGTCTCTCTCGATATCGGTGAACACCACTGCAGAGAGGCCCATCCCCTCGAACTCTCTTGCCAGCTCCGTCGCTTCTCGGGAAACCATTTCATTCCACCCCTGAATCGCCACCTTCCCTCTTCTGGCATCGACTCCGAGAATGATCCTTCCGGGAAAACGAAGGCACGCATCTGCGATCACGGAAGGATTTTGAAAGGCTGTTGTCCCGAGGATCGTCCAGTTCACTCCGGAGGAAAGATACTCTTCGATCGTCTTCAGATCTCGAATGCCGCCCCCGACTTCCACCGGGATATGAACCGATCTGGCAATCTCCTCCATCAAGGACCGGTGAACCGGGCTTCCCGAAACGGCTCCGTTGAGATCGACGACATGGAGCCTTTCCGCCCCTTTCGACTCCCAGTACTTCGCCATCTCAACAGGATCTTCACCATAGACCGTTTCCCGTTCCATCCTGCCTTGAACGAGTCGCACGCATCTCCCCTCTTTCAGGTCAATGGCGGGGATGATGATCACTTCTTCTCCTCAAGCTCCTGGGGGCTTGGCAAAGCCTTTAATACCTCGCCCATCCCCACGCTCGCCAGTTCGTCCGCCTTCACCCATGAAGCCCCTCTTCGAAAGAAGGAGCCGATTTTCAGGACGTTTTCGCTGAGCGGTTTCTGGGTCTCGTCAAATTTCGTCGTCCATACGATTCTTCCATCCCTCACCCGCAGTAGGTGAAGATCAAACCCCACGGAGGCAGGCTTTTCAACCCCCAGGGAGGACCCGACTCTCTCCTCAAACCGAAAGAGAAATCCGAAGAACATAAAATCTGCCCCTACCGCTTTTCCCAGCTCTGGGGCCAGGGCCAGGGTCTTTTCCTCCAGTTGTTTCCTGCCCATGTGGGAAACCGCTTCTTCAACTCTTTCCACGGGAACGATCCTGAATGTCCCGGCGGTCTCCATCTTCTGGTACAGGAGGCGATCGAGAACATTCTCAGCGCCCGGCTGTACGATGCCTGATCGGTAGGCTCCCTTACAGATCGGGCAGACGGCTCCCCTCGACGGATCGTCTACCCTCTCCACGAAAAAGGGCACGATGGCCAGGCCGGGCTTCACCTGGGCCCCCGCTTCACCAACCATTGCAACCGCCCATCCGATGATCATCCCGAGCAACAGAAGGCTTCCCGACGGCTTCGTTCCAGGAACTCTCTTCATCTCCTCCTCACTTTCTGGCGCCGATCTTCTTCGCGTCCTCCAAGAATTGGGCAATCCCTTTATCCGTTAAAGGATGTTTGATCATCTGATCCAACACTGCAGGAGGAATCGTGACGATATCTGCTCCGATTAATCCCGACTCAATCACATGGATCGGATTTCGCACGCTGGCCACAACGATGCGGGTCTCGATCTCCTCGTAGTTGTCGTAGATTCCCCGGATCTGCTCGATCAGTTCCAGGCCGTTAAAACTGATGTCATCGAGCCTTCCGAGAAAAGGGCAGACATAGGTCGCCCCTGCCTTGGCTGCCAGGAGCGCCTGGCTGGCGGAGAAGACGAGTGTCACGTTGGTCATGATTCTTTCCTCGGAAAGGATCTTCACGGTCTTCAGTCCTTCATGGGTGATGGGAATCTTGATAACCATCTCATCCCCCCATCTCGCCATCAACCGGGCTTCTTTGACCATCTCGTCACACGTCGTCCCGGTCACCTCCACATTGACCGGGCCTCTCACCTCTTCCGAGATCTTCCGGATGAGGCTCTCCATCTCTTCTCCTTCCTTGGCCAGGAGCGTGGGATTGGTCGTCACACCGTCGAGCAGGCCAAGGGCCTTTGCCTTCCGGATCTCGCTGAGATTTGCTGTATCGATAAATATTTTCACCGCTCACCCTCCTTCCTTGATCTTCCATCTGCAATCCACAATTAAATCAGGCGATCTCCCAACTCCTGACCATGTCGTGAAGGGTTTTTACCTGCCGGAGGAGTTCTTCCATTCGATGAAGGGGCATCATGCTTGACGCATCACAGAGGGCCTTGTCAGGATTGGGATGGGTCTCAAGAAAGAGACCATCGCTGCCCACAGCCACTGCGGCCTTGGAGAGATAGGGGACATACTCCGGACTTCCACCTCTCGGATCCTCGCTCGGAATACCATAATTCCTGACCACGTGGGTTGCATCAAAAATCACCGGGCAACCGATCTTCTGCATGATGGGAATCGAGCAGATATCGGAGATCAGTTTATTGTAGCCGAAACAGGTCCCTCGCTCGGTGAGAAGAACCTGATGGTTTCCCGTACTGCGAACCTTCTTCACCGCCCCTGCCATGCCTTCCGGAGCCATAAACTGGCCCTTCTTGATATTCACTACCCTTCCCGCTTCACCCACCTTCAGAAGCAGGCTTGTCTGCTGACAGAGAAATGCAGGGATCTGAAGGATATCGAGAACCTCTTTCGCCTGGTCAACATCCTCCATCCGGTGGATATCCGAAAGAACGGGGACGCCCACCCTTTGCTTCACTTTGGCGAGGGATTTCAGACCTTCTGCAAGGCCAGGTCCATTGTACGATTTCTCCGAGCCCCGATTGTCCTTTTCATAGGAAGCCTTGAAGATGTAAGGAATCCCGAGCCCGGCGCAGATCCTTTTGAGCTCTTCTGCAACTTCGAGAGCCATGGCTTCATCTTCCAGAACGCAAGGCCCCCCAATCAGCACCATGGGGTTCCCCTTGCCGATGCGAATTTTCCCTACCTGGACCTCTTCCATCAATTCCTCCTCAGAAACCCACAAAGCGCACAATGCATTGCACCCTGTTCGGCTGACCGCAAGGGGTCGCCTCTACCGAATCAAAATCCACCCTCATAAAATGCCTTCCCGCCTCCTTTTTCCAAAGGGAGGAGTTGTTGCCCCCCTTATGACAAAGCTGACATCAGGGGGGCGGAGAGGATTCAGCATTAGATCGATCTTACAAAGTTTTGTAAGATTTGCAAACCTTTTTGTTGACTCTTCTCGGGATGGAACTGCGTGGCAAAGATGTTCGCCCGGACGACGCTCGAAACAAAGGGCCTTCCGTAAAGGGTTAAAGTCGCGATCCCGTCCTCCTCTTCCGGTACGACATAGTATGAGTGGACGAAATAGAAAAAATCTCCACTTTCAACTCCCTTGAGCGGAGGAACTTCCTTCTTGATCTCCACCGTATTCCAGCCCATGTGGGGAACCTTATGCTCCGGGTCGGGTCTGAATCTCACGACCCGTCCCCGAATGAGGTCCAGTCCTCTATGGGAGCCAAATTCCTCACTCTCGGAGAAAAGGATCTGAAGGCCAAGGCAGATGCCCAGATAGGGTTTCCCCTTTTCGACCGAACGAAGGATGGGTTCTATCAATCCGTACTTTCCCAAATTGTCCATACAGTCTTTAAATGCTCCGACACCCGGCAATACGATAGCCGAAGCTCCTGTGATCTCCCGCTTGTCCCGGGTCACCCTCGCTTGAGCCCCTATTTTCTCAAAGGCCTTCTGGACATTTCTCAAGTTCCCCATTCCGTAGTCAACAATAACAATCCTTTGCCCCACCAGCCTCCTCCCTATTTCAGATTTGAGATTTCAGATTGCAGACTTGAAAATCTGTAATCTACCATCTGCAAGCTAACATTACAGCACTCCCTTGGTTGAGGGAACCTGGGAGAATCGGTCGTCGAGGGAGACCGCCTGCCGAAGGGCCCTTCCCACTCCCTTGAAAACGGCTTCGACGATATGATGGCTGTTTCTCCCATAGGAAAAATTGATGTGAAGGGTCATCCTGGCATGGTTGGATAGGGCCTTGAAGAATTCCTCCACCAGCTCGAGATCAAAGTTTCCAACCCTGAGCCTTTTCAGCTTCACATGGAAGACTAAAAAGGGCCGCATCGATAGATCGAGTGCTACAGATACGAGGGTTTCATCCATTGGAAGCAGGGACGCTCCGTATCTCTGGATTCCTTTCATCTCTCCCAAAGCCTTACGAATCCCTTCGCCGAGGCAGATGCCGACATCTTCCACCGTGTGGTGAGCATCCACCCCGATATCCCCTTTGGCCTTTACAAAGAGGTCGATGCCGCTGTGGTGGGACAGGAGAGTAAGCATATGATCGAAGAAGGGGATGGCCGTTCGGATGGAAGGGTTCCCGGAACCATCGAGATCAAGCCTTAGAGAAATGTCGGTCTCTTTCGTCTTTCTCGAAATTTCGGCTTTACGGTGTCTTCTCATGCCAGCTCCCCGTCCTTTAAATGTGTCTGTGATTTTCGATTGCCGATTTCCGATCTGTACGTCCCCGCTCTTGTCCGAACCGGTTCATCAAGGCGAATGCCCTGAGTTACATTCTTAAAATCCAACAACCCTTCTTCTCTTTGCAGTCAACTCGGAAATCCAATTAACCGAAAATTCAATTCCCCAACCTTATTCGGACTGCCTCGTAGTGACCTTCAAGACCTTCCCACTCTGTAAATCGTCTCACATCCACGTCGAACCGTGCCAAGGCATCTTTTCCGAATTGCACAAGGTTCATCCTCTTCACAAAATCCTCCACTCCGAGGGGCGATGAGAAACGAGCTGTCCCGGCGGTAGGAAGGATATGGTTGGGCCCGGCCAGATAGTCTCCAATGGCCTCGGGCGTGTGCACCCCGAGAAAGACCGATCCGGCATGTCTCACCTCCTTCACCAGAGAGGACGGATCCGAAACTGCCAGTTCGAGATGCTCCGGCGCAATGCGGTTTGCCACTTCCACTGCCTGGCCGAGGTCATTTACAATCAGGATGGCTCCCCTCCGGTCGAGACTGCCTTCCGCGATTTTCCCCCGCCTCAGTGAGGAAAGCTGTCTCGCCACTTCCTTCCTGACTTCCCTTCCCAGTGCTTCCGAGGGCGTTATTAGAATGGCCCATGCCATCTCGTCGTGCTCAGCCTGGGAGATGAGATCTGCCGCGACATAGGAGGAGGGAGTCTTCTCATCGGAGATGATCACAATCTCGCTCGGCCCGGCCACCATATCGATATCCACGCTTCCAAAGACCAGCCTCTTGGCTGTGGCCACATACCGGTTCCCCGGTCCAACGATCTTATCTACTCTCGGAATGGAGGTTGTCCCATAGGCCATAGCAGAAATGGCCTGAACGCCCCCAACCTGATAGATGCGATCGATTCCGGCCAGATCGGCTGCCACAAGGACCGCCGGACTGATTCCACCCGGGCGGGGAGGCGTTGTCATAATAATCTCTCGGACTCCCGCAATCTTGGCCGGAATCGCGGCCATGAGAACGGTTGAAGGATAGGAGGCTTTTCCACCCGGTACGTAGATCCCGATTCTTTCCAGAGGTCTCAACACCTGCTCCAGGCGAATGCCTTTTTCAACGAGGGGACGTCTCGCTTGCCCGAGCGAGAGGCGGTGAAACCTTCGAATGCGGCGGCAGGCCTTTTTCAGCGTGCTCAACAGCCCTTCGGGAACCTTTTGATAGGCCTTTTTCACTTCCTCCTTTGTCACCAGGAGTTCCGGGATTGAAATTCTTACACGATCGAAAACCCGGGTATAGTGAACGAGGGCCTTATCTCCTCTCCGTTTCACATCGTTCGCAATCGACCGGACCTGCCTTTCGATGCGAAGACTCTCCTGAATGCCTCTCCGATCTACCCGAGCAAGGTAGTTATTAAACCCCTCCTCCCCTGCCCGAAAGACCTTCACTCTTCGCCCTCCTTCACCCGTTTGACCTTGGCGCCAAGTTTTGACAGCTTCTGGTCAAGGCCTTCGTAGCCGCGATCGAGGTGGTAGACTCTTGAGACCTCGGTCACACCTTCCGCAGCCAATCCGGCTAAGACGAGGGAGGCACTTGCCCTCAAATCCGTTGCCATCACCTGGGCACCACTCAAGTTCTCAACGCCCTGGATGACCGCTGAGGTTCCCTGGATTCGAATATCGGCTCCCATCCTTTTCAACTCGCTCACGTGGATGAATCGATTCTCAAAGATCGTCTCGCAGATAACGCTCAATCCTTTGCCGAGGGACATGAGGACCATGAGCTGGGCCTGCATGTCTGTGGGGAATCCCGGATAGGGAGCCGTCTTTACATCGATACTCCGGATCCTGCGGGCTCCCACGGCCCTCACCCCGTTTCTGTCCGGATCGATCTCCATCCCGGATTCCCTCAGCTTACTGACCATGGCCTCCATGTGGTGAAGGGGACAATTCCGAATCCTGATGTTGCCGCGGGTCAGTCCTGCAGCCACCATCAATGTCCCTGCCTCAATCCGATCTGGAACGATCGTATGGTCAATGGCCTGAAGGCTTTTCACCCCTTCGATCTCGATCACAGTCGTCCCTGCACCCTTGATCCTGGCCCCCATCTCATTCAGAACATTTGCTAGGTCGACGACCTCCGGCTCCATGGCAGCGTTCTGAAGCGCGGTCTTCCCTTCGGCGAGGGAAGCAGCCATCATCAGATTCTCAGTGCCGGTCACTGTCGGCGTATCGAAGGAGATCGGCGCTCCTTTTAAACCATCGGCCCTTGCGTAAATATAACCGTGTTTGATCTCAATTTTTGCACCCAGGGCTTCGAGCCCCATCAGATGGAGATTCACCGGCCGGGCCCCGATGGCGCATCCTCCCGGGAGGGAGACAATCGCTTTTCCCAATCGGGCGACCAGGGGCCCTAAAACGAGAATGGAGGCCCTCATCGTCTTGACCAGGTCATAGGGAGCCTCGTGGCTCGTCACCTCGGAGGCATCAATCCTGTAGACCTTCTCTTCTCTCCCGATCTTAACCCCGAGATTGCTGAGAACCTTGCCAATCGTCTGAACATCCCTCAGGTCCGGGACATTGTGCAAGGTATTGACTCCGCCTGTAAGGAGGCATGCTGCAAAGATGGGAAGGGCAGCATTCTTCGAGCCTCCCACGTCCACCTCTCCGACGAGCCTTTCCCCTCCTTGAACCACGATCTTATCCATCTTAACCCCTCAAATCCGAAATTCGAATATCGAAACTCGAAACGAATATCAAATTCAAATGACCACTTTTCCCAAACGTTGTTGATTCTCAAGTTTTGATATTTGAATTTTGTGCTTTGGTCATCCCAATATGTTTGGTGTTTCGGATTTCATGCTCCGAATTTCATATTTCCTTTGTGCTTTGACCACCCTCTCTATCCCCGAGAAATCTTTGAGAAGTTCAGGCTTCAAAAATTCTCCTCTTTCACTTAATAGCTCTGTGATCCGCTTGCCCTGCCCCTGCCCCAACTCGAGAAGAAGCCAGCCCCCTTTTCGCAAATAGGACGAGGACTGCGTCGCGATATCTCGATAAAAATCGAGCCCGTCCTCTCCTCCATCCAAAGCAATAGTCGGTTCATGCTCCTTTATCTCTCTGGGAAGCGCCTTGATCTCCGGGCGGGAAATGTAGGGAGGATTCGAAAGGATCAGATCAAAAAGCCCCCCCTCACCTGGATGAAATGGCCCGAAGAGATCTCCATTCACAAAAGCGATTTCACGAAGGACGCCCATTTCCCTCGCATTCTCCTTTGCGAGAAGAAGGGCCTCGAGGGAAATATCGGTCGCCACCATCCGAATGGTCTTCACCTCTCTCCGCAGGGATATCGCCACCGCTCCGCTTCCCGTTCCTATCTCCAGAACGGAACGGGCCCTTCCGGCTGGTAGGGCGCAGAGGAGCGAGATGGCCTGCTCCACCAGAATCTCTGTCTCAGGCCTTGGGATGAGAACCCGAGGGTCCACTTTGAAGTCGCCGGACCAAAACCCCTGCTTTCCGCGGATGTACTGAAGAGGCTCCCCTGAAATCCTTCTCTTTACGAGCTTCTCTAATCTGTCTTTTACCTCGTCTGAGAGGTGATCTTTCAAGTGAACATAGAGCCCTTCCCTACCGAGAGTTAGAGAATGGGACAGAAGGAGTTCTGCATTGAGGCGTGGATTCTCAACCCCCTGATCCTCCAAACAACGGGTCGCCCAGTTCAGGAGTTCAATCACCGTCATCTCCACACACCCAGAACTTCAAACCTCAAACTTCTTTGCCCTCACCCTGTTTGTCATTGCGCGTCCCGCTAAAAGCGCGAAGGGGTGAAGGGCACATCGTCACCTGGAACTTGACACCTGAATTTTCTGATCTTCCCACGATCCTTTCAAGGCTTCCGTCTGGTCATGGGTTGTCAACCCGTCGATGATTTCATCGATCTCCCCTTCAAGAATCGCTTCCAGGCGATAAAGGGTCAGCCCGATCCGGTGGTCTGTGACCCTTCCCTGTGGAAAGTTATAGGTACGGATGCGCTCGCTTCGGTCTCCGGTCCCAACCTGGAGCCTCCTCTTTTCCGAGATCTCGATATGCTGCTCTTGCCGCGCCTTATCCATCAACCTGGCTCGAAGAATCTTAAGGGCCTTCGCCTTGTTCTTATGCTGGGATTTCTCATCCTGGCAGGACACCACGATTCCCGTGGGAAGATGGGTGACGCGCACCGCAGAATCGGTCGTATTCACGCTCTGGCCTCCCGGCCCGGAGGAGCGAAAAATGTCAATTCGAAGGTCACCCGGGTCGATTGCCACATCCACCTCTTCTGCCTCAGGAAGGACCGCCACCGTCACCGTCGAGGTATGAATGCGGCCCTGGGACTCCGTTACCGGAACCCTCTGGACGCGATGGACCCCGCTCTCGAATTTCAGCTTGCTGTAGACGCTTTTTCCCTCAATCAGGGCAATGATCTCTTTGAAGCCTCCAACACCCGTATAATGGCGGCTCATCACCTCCATGCGCCAGCGGTTCTTCTCTGCAAACTTCGCATACATGCGAAAAAGATCTCCAGCGAAGAGCCCGGCCTCGTCCCCTCCTGTCCCTGCGCGGATCTCGAGCAAGATGTTCTTCTCATCGTTCGGGTCCTTTGGAAGGAGGGCCGTCTTAAGACTCTGCTCCGTCTTTTCCCTCTCTTCGAGGAGGCGCGTGAGATCATCTCTGGCCAGTCCCTTCATCTCCTCGTCCTCTTCAGAAGAAAGGAGTTCCCGATTCTCCTTGATCTCCTCGTCCATTTTCTTCAGTTTCCGATAGAGGTCGACCAGTCTCCCCAATTCTGCATATTCCTTGGCGGCCTTCTGAAGCTCGGCCTGATTATTGATCACTTCAGGCTGGCCCAGTTGGTGATAAAGGGTTTCGTAGCGGCGCTCGACCTCGTCCAATTTTTCAAACATCTTCTCTCCTTGAAATAGAACCGATCAGGTTAAGCCTAAGGTTGAGGCCGGGAAAACCATTTCATCCTCTGTCGATAGAAGTCGTGTTGAATCTCAGCCTTAGCCTCAAGCTCAACCTTCTTCTATTTTTTTTTCTCCAACGCCAGCACTTCCTCGAGGGCGCGAATGGCCACCTCGATCTGAGAGAGAGACGGCTCGCGGGCCGTCATCTGCTGGAGCCAGAGCCCCGGCCTGATAAAGTACTGCATCCCCCACCTCTCGCGCCTCCGATCCGCAAACCGGATGATCTCGTATGAGAGCCCTGCGATGAAGGGAATGAAGACCACCCGGGAGGCCACCTTGTATCCAAACGGGAGGTGGTGAGGAAGGAGCGCGAAGATCAGGATGCTGACCACCATCACGATGAGGAGAAAACTCGTTCCGCACCGGGGATGGAGGCGGCTGAAGTCCTTCACGCGATCAGGCGTGAGCTCGGCACCGGCCTCGAAGGCGAAGATCGACTTGTGCTCGGCGCCATGATACTGAAAGATGCGCTGGACGTCCTTCAAAAACGAGATGGCCCAGAGATAAGCAAGAAAGATCATCATCCGGATCACGCCATCGACCAGATTGAAAAGGAGCCCACTTTGTGTGATGGCCGGCAGGATGAACCGTAATCCTCTCGTCAAAAAGAGGGGGACCAGAAAAAAGAGAAAGATGCCGAGGCAGAGGGCTATCGTGAAAGTGAATCCCATGGCCCACGGACCTGTTTCCTTCTCTTCCTCGGCGAGGGCTTGATTGGCCGAGAAATTGAGGGCTCGAATCCCCAGAACAAGGGCTGAGAGCAGGGTCAGTATTCCTCTCGCCAGGGGAAGTTTCCCGAGGCGGGTCTTCTCTGAAAAGAAGGTCAGGGCCTCCCGTTTCACCACGATCTCGCCATTCGGCTTTCGGACGGCCACCGCCATTGAACTGGGAGATCTCATCATGACCCCCTCAATGACGGCTTGCCCTCCGACCCGGATCGGTTCCTTCCCTTGTCCGGAGGCAGTGGGAGCGCATAGAGAATGGCCCTTATCGGAACACGTCCTCTTCCAGAACATTTGAATCCTCCAAATAAACTAATAATGGGTATCCGTTTCTAAGAGAAGGATGATCGGAATGGCAGAGAGATGCATCGCACCCTTGGATTCATCCCACCACGACAAACCCATGGGCATCCGCAGAGAAGGAAGTGAATCGAGTGAATCGATGGACGAAGGAGAATCAGTCCTACTTATCCGCCGTCTTATCCGCTGTTTGACCATATTTTCTCTTGAACCGCTCAATCCTTCCAGCCGTATCTAAGAGCTTCTGCTTCCCCGTGAAGTAGGGATGACAGTTGGAGCAGATCTCGACACGGATCTCTTTCTCTGTGCTCTTCGTCTCAATGGTTGCTCCACAGGCGCATTTGATGACCGTATCGAATACTTTTGGATGAATATCCTTTTTCATTTCCAATTCCTCCACCATCTATTTTAACCATTTCTTCCAGATTTTCAACACCTTCGGACAATAAAAATCCAAAATCCGAATCAAATTCAAAGAACAGAGAAAATGTCCTGCTGAACTCAGTTCAGCATCTAAGGAAATCTATGACTTACGAGACCCTGAAACAAGTTCAGGGTGACGGGACAGGACTTCTTGCGAGACCATCACCTCCTGAATTCTGGTCATTTTGGATTTGTTTCGAGTTTCGTGTTTCGAACTTAGAAGCCACCTTCCGGAAGAAGGATGGTCATCCTGGGCAAACTCTCTGCAGCGGTTGCCCTATTGGTTCATCGAGTCGAGAAATTCCCGGTTGCTCTTCGTGGCCTGCATCTTCTCCAGCAGGAATTCCACGCTCTCCACGGTGTTCATCGGCTGGAGCACCTTTCTCAGAAGCCAGATCCGATTGAGATCATCACGATCCAGGAGCAGCTCCTCCTTGCGCGTGCCGGAACGCTGGATATCGATCGACGGAAAGACTCGGCGGTCCACAAGGCGACGGTCTAAGTGAATCTCCAGATTTCCCGTTCCCTTGAATTCTTCGAAAATGACCTCATCCATACGGCTCCCGGTATCCACCAGGGATGTAGCGATAATGGTAAGGCTTCCACCCTCCTCGATACATCGGGCAGCCCCAAAGAAACGCTTCGGCCGCTGCAGCGCATTCGCATCGATTCCACCGGAAAGGACCTTTCCACTCGGAGGCACAACCGTGTTGTAGGCTCTGGCAAGCCGGGTGATGCTGTCGAGGAGAATGACGACATCCCGTTGATGTTCCACCAAGCGCTTCGCTTTTTCGATCACCATCTCTGCCACCTGGACATGCCGCTGGGCGGGTTCGTCAAAGGTAGAACTGATCACCTCTGCGTCCACAGACCGCTCCATGTCCGTCACCTCTTCCGGCCGTTCATCGATAAGGAGGACGATCAGCGTGATCTCTTTATGGTTGGCCGTAATGCTATGCGCGATATTCTGAAGGAGCATCGTTTTGCCGGTCCGGGGAGGTGCAACGATGAGGCCTCTCTGTCCCTTTCCAATGGGCGTGAGAAGATCCATGACCCGTGAAGAGTAATTCTCCGAATCCTTATCCACTTCCAGCAGGATCTTCTCCTGGGGATAAAGAGGGGTCAGGTTATCGAAGAGAATCTTGTCCCGCGCTATCTCCGGATCCTCATAATTGACCAGCTCCACCTTGAGCATGGCGAAATAGCGCTCCGTATCCTTGGGCGGCCGGATCTGGCCGGAGACCGTGTCCCCCGTGCGAAGATTGAACCGACGGATCTGGGACGGAGAGATGTAAATATCATCCGGGCCGGGCAAATAGTTGTAATCCGGCGCTCTCAGAAACCCAAATCCATCCGGAAGGATCTCGAGCACGCCTTCACCAAAAATGAGCCCGTTTTTCTCCGTCTGGGCCTGAAGGATGGCAAAGATCAATTCCTGCTTTCTCAACCCGCTGGCTCCCTCCACGCTGAGCTCCCTGGCAATCTTCGTCAATTCACTGATCTTCTTCTTTTTCAAATCCTTGATGTTCATGATCTCTCCTCTGTTCCTCCTTTTTGATAGAAACCCTTCCACGCGGCGCTTTGATTTGGACTAAATTTAGCAAAGGGCGATCTTCTTCAATTCCCGAAAGATCTCCTTTGTCCTCATTCTGGTCTCTTCCAGTGACCCTTCATTGTGAATGATGAAATCGGCCACCCTCAGCTTTTCCTCGAGAGGCATCTGGGAGGCAAGGACCTTGCGTGCTTGCTCTTCCTCGACGTCATCCCTTTTCTTCAGCCTCTCGACCTGTTCCGCCGCGCTGGACGCAATGACGATGACCTTGTCCATCTTCCGATAGTCGCCTGTTTCGACAAGAAGAGCTGCATCGATAACCACGATGGCCTGGGGATCGTTGTCAGCAATCGCTTTTAAACGATCCTCGACCTCCTTCCAGATCCGCGGGTGAAGAATCTGATTGAGGACGTCTCTCTGTCTGGGATCCGAAAAGACTCGGGCGGCCAGTTTTTTCCTCTGGATGGAACCGCTCTCGTCGACGATTTCGTCGCCAAAAGCCTTCCTGATCTCATCCCATGTCGCTGTGTGAGGCTGAACGAGCTGCCTGGCGATCTGATCCGCATCAATGAGATAGGCCCCCTCCTCTCGCAGGATCTGCGAAACCGTCGTTTTTCCGCTCGCCACCCCTCCTGTCAGTCCAACCACGAGCATCCCGCAACCCAGGAAAATCCGAAATTCGAATATCGAAATCCGAAACAATTCCAAAATCCGAATGTCAAAACCTGGCATCCATTCAGCCCTTTCAAGAGCCCTCCCGCACAGTGATACTTAAGGGGTTTCGGCTATATCATTCGAAATTCGTGCTTCGGATTTCGAATTTCTTGAGCGCCATGGTTCGTTCGCCCAGGAGTCTCACAAGAAAATGTTCAGAGTCGAAGATGCAGAAGTCTGTGCTTAAATATCGAGTCTTTGTACAAAGAGGGCGTTCTCTTCAATAAAGTGGCGCCTCTGTTCGACCTCATCCCCCATGAGGACACTGAAGATCTCATCCGCCTCGATGGCATCTTCGACCTTCACCTTAAGAAGGGTCCTCGTCTCGGGATTCATCGTGGTCTCCCAGAGTTGATCAGGATTCATCTCTCCGAGCCCTTTGTACCTCTGGATCGAAAGCCCTTCCTTGCCAATCGCGTTCAAAGAGTGGAGAAGTTTTTCCTCCTGATCAATGGTCATCTGGTTTCCTTTTTCGATCAGGAGGTAAGGGGGGGGAGCCATCTCCCGGATATCCTGGTAGGCCTGTATCAGCTGGCGATATTCGACCGAAGCGACGAGCTCCCAGTGAACCCGGCAGCGGAGATCCTTCCTGCCATTCGATTCCTGAACGTCGAAGCCGTAGAGGTTGTGCTCCTCGTCCCTGTAGAACTCGGAGATTTCAAACCCGGCTTTCTTCAGCTCCCTCTGGAGCTCCGCAATCTTCTCCTTATCTTCAAACGCCGCTCTCATCCGAATCCCCTGTTCGAGGAGAAGATTCAGGAGCGAGCGAGAATACCCTTTGTTCTGGAGCCGTTGCATGACATCGTGATAAAGGGATATTTTTTCAAGGAGCGCGGCCAGTCTTTTATCCGTCAGCTTTTTGCCGTTTTGCTGGACGATCACCTCGCTTTTCGCTATCGCCCGGTTCATGAGGTAAAGGGTGAGAGCATGCTCGTCGGTGACATACGTTCCCTGCTTCCCTTCGGTCACCTTGAAAAGAGGGGGCTGAGCGATGTACAGATGACTTCTCTCGATGAGTTCGGGCATTTGGCGATAGAAGAAGGTGAGGAGAAGCGTCCGGATATGAGACCCGTCCACATCCGCATCGGTCATGATGATGATCCGATGGTAACGGAGCCTTTGGATATCATACTCCTCTTTCCCGATACCGGCGCCGAGAGCGGAGATGAGGACTCGAATCTCCTCATTGGTCAACATCTTATCGAAGCGGGCTTTCTCCACATTAAGGATTTTCCCCTTGATGGGCAGGATGGCCTGAAACTTCCTGTCCCGGCCCTGTTTTGCAGAACCCCCTGCGGACTCTCCTTCAACGATGAAGATTTCGCTGAGCATCGGGTCCCGTTCCTGGCAGTCGGCCAGTTTTCCCGGAAGGGAATCCCCCTCCAAAGCCCCTTTCCTTCGGCTGAGCTCCCGTGCCTTCCGCGCTGCCTCCCTGGCCCTGGCCGCGTCGATCACCTTGCCGATGATCTTTTTGGCCACCCCGGGGGTTTCCTCAAAGTAACTCCCGAGCTTTTCATTCACCAGAGCCTCGACAATCCCCTTGACCTCGCTGTTGCCGAGCTTGGTCTTCGTCTGGCCTTCGAATTGGGGCTCCCGGAGCTTGACGCTGATCACCCCCACAAGTCCTTCCCGAATATCCTCTCCCGTCAGGTTTTCCTTTACGCTTTTGAGAAGGTTCGCATTCGTTGCATATTGATTGATCGATCTTGTAAGGGCACTCTTGAAGCCGATGAGGTGGGTTCCGCCTTCATGGGTATTGATATTATTCGCAAATGAGAAGAGGCTCTCACTATAGCCATCGTTATACTGAAAGGCGATCTCCACTTCCAGATCGTTTTTCGCGGCCTGGACATAGATCGGCTTGGGATGAAGACAATTCTTATTTTTATTGAGAAACTCAACAAACGAAACAATCCCCCCCTTATAGAGAAAATCGTGTCTTCTTCCCGATCGTTCATCCAAGATGCTAATGGAGAGACCTTTGTTCAGAAAAGCGAGTTCTCTCAAACGCTGGGAGAGAAGATCGAAGCTGAAAGAGAGGGTTTCGAAAATCTCGCTGTCCGGTTTAAATCGAATCTTCGTTCCCTTATTTTTCGTTTTCCCGGTGATTTCAAGCTTTGTTTTCGCATCTCCCCGCTCATAGACCTGCTCGTAGACCTTTCCATCTCTTCGGATCTCCAATTCGACGCACTCGGATAGGGCATTGACCACGGAAAGACCCACTCCGTGAAGACCTCCGGAGATCTTGTACGAGAGGTTATCAAACTTCCCGCCGGAATGAAGTTTCGTCATGACGACCTCGACGGCGGGTCGATTCTCTTTCTCGTGAAGATCGACCGGGATACCCCTGCCGTCATCTTGGACGGTGACGCTGTTGTCAATGTGGATGATGACTTCGATCTGATGACAATAGCCTGCGAGCGCTTCATCGATGCTGTTATCCACCAGTTCGTGGACCAGGTGGTGAAGCCCTTCTGATCCGGTATTTCCAATATACATGGCAGGTCTCTTTCGGACCCCTGCCAGTCCATCCAGGATCTTTATCTGTTCCGCTGTGTATCGCTCTTCCATTTCCTCCATAACTTTCCCTTCGCTGCGCTGATCACACCAATTTTTTAGAAATCTGTGTAATCCTTCTCTAAATTCGCATCGGCATGATGATGCAGATCTGATTGGAGGTCTCTTCGACAACCGATGGTCTCAAAAGCCCTGGACTTCCTTCATCCTTCACCTCAAGAACGACCTCCCCCTGGTCGATCGCGTTCAAGGCCTCGATCAGGTATCTTGCATTAAACCCAATTTCAAAGGGAGCGCCTTCGTAGGCTACTTCAATTTCCTCCTTTGCGTCTCCAAAATCCTGATTATACGAGGAAATCTCCATACCTTCCTTTTTAAACGCCAGTTTGATTCCTTCGACCCTCTCACTCACCATCGTCGAAACCCTTCTCAAGGTTGAATAAATCTCTTCTTTTCCCATCACCAGTCTTTTATCATTCTCTTTTGGAATCACCTGATCATATTCTGGAAATTCACCATCGATCAACCGGATGATGACAAGAGACTTGCCCAGTTTCAAAAAAGCATGGGTTGGATCAAAATAGACCTCCAACCTTTCTTCGCCATCCCTATCCCCCATGATCTTCTTTATCTCCATAACCCCCTTCTTTGGAAGAATGACGCCCTTCTCTATACCCCGGATGGCCGGACCCTCCCGATCTATCAAGGAAAGACGGTGCCCGTCTGTTGCAACCATCCTCAAAAATTCCTTTCCCTCCTTTTTTCGCTGTACCAAGAAGACCCCATTGAGATGATAGCGTGATTCCTCATTGGACGCGGCATATACTGTCTTCTCGATCATTTCGAGAAGAACGCTTTTCGGAACCTCTGCAAAAAATTCGTTACTATAAGAAGGCAGGGAAGGAAATTCATCCGCATCCAACCCGGCAAGATTAAAGGTTGACTTTCCACATTGGAGTCTCACCCAGTGATTCTCTTTCTTCTGAATTTGTATCGTCTTTTCCGGAAGTTCTCTCACAATTTCATACAGTTTTTTTGCTGAAACGGAGGCTTTCCCTTCCTGGTGAACCTGAGCACTCACTTCTTCGCGGATGGCGGTTTCGAGATCCGTTCCAGTAAGGTAAAGGGACCCATTTTGCCATTCCATGAGGACGTGGGAAAGAATGGGAAGGGTTGTCTTTCTTCCCGAGACACTCTGTACCGGATTGAGTCCTCTTAAAAACTCCCTTTTTTCGATTTCGAAGTCCATGGTCCCTCCCTCCTAAGAATGACTTAATAGTTATTTAAATATTTCCGTCATCGTCATACGGAGCTGTGGATATGATGATAACAAGTGATAACCTATGAAAATGAAGAGAATTGTCATGTTCAATTTTTTTTAAGAGCATGGGGAAAATGGTTTTATTTTTCTGGCACCCGTTCTCATATCGATTCTTTGATCAGCCATGAACAGGATTTCAACGTCTATTCCTCTGGAATCCTCTATCGTATGAACCATAAAATTTCAACTTACGACTTGATCCGATTGTGAAGATTTTGGACCGTCTCCCGAAAGGAAGCCTCCTTCTCCATCTTCTGTTCGATTTTTTTAATAGAGTAGAGGACAGTGGAATGATCCTTTCCTCCAAATTTATCGCCGATTTCAAGCAATGAAGCAGGCGTTAATTTCCGAGAAAGATACATGGCGACCTGGCGCGGAAGCACATAGCCCTTATATTTTCGTTTCACCCTCAAATCAGAAAATTTGATATTGAAGAACTGGGACACCACTTTTTGAATCGAATCGATGGAAATGAGTTCTTCTTTCGGTTTAATGATATTCTTGAGTACTTCCTTTGCGAGCTGGATATCGATCGGAGTTTTTGTCAAAGAGGCATAAGCCCCCATCCTGATCAGAGACCCCTCCAGAATCCGCACGTTCGAATCGATCTGCGAGGCCAGGTAAAAAGCGACATCATTGGGAAGGGATATCTTTTCGCTCTCCGCTTTTTTGCGCAGAATGGCGACCTTTGTCTCAATGTCGGGTGGTTGAATATCCGCAATAAGACCCCACTCAAAGCGCGACCGGAGTCGTTCTTCAAAGTCCGGGATATCCTTAGGAAATTTATCGCTCGTAACAACGATCTGCTTTCGCGCTTCATAAAGAGAATTGAAGGTGTGAAAGAATTCTGCCTGCGTTCTCTCCTTGCCCGCGATAAATTGAATATCATCGATGAGCAAGATATCCATTTTTCTATATTTGCTCCGAAACTCATCCATTTTCTCAAATCGGAGGGCATTGATCAACTCATTCGTGAATTCCTCAGAAGATACGTAGCAGATCTTCTTAACCTCGGGAAGAATACGGTGTTGGAGAATATGGTTTCCGATCGCGTGGAGAAGATGGGTCTTTCCAAGGCCAACACCTCCGTAGATGAAAAAAGGGTTGTAGTTCTTTGCTGGCTGGTCGGCGACAGCCAGACAGGCAGCGTGAGCAAACTGGTTGCTGGAACCTACAACAAAATTTTCAAATGTATATTTGGGATTGAAGATCGCACTGGGTGCGGGAGTTCCTTTCTGCTCCCTCTTTGGGGAGGATGGGGACGGCAGCAACTTCTCATCGGATTTTTGGTTTCCAATCCTGAAATGGAGAGTGCAATGCCTCTCGGTGATAAAAGAAAGAACCTCCTTAATGTGGGTGGCATAGTGTTCCGCGATCCAGTCCTTAAAGAACCGATTCGGAACCTGAAGTTCCACATTCTCTCCATCCATCGAAAGGAACTGTATTGGCTTAATCCAGATATCAAAGTTTTGAGGTGTGATTCTTTCTCTTAAAGAATCGGTCACCTTAGACCAGAGATTTTCCATGAATGTGACCCTGGTGGACTAAGATGCTGAGCGAAAGGGGGCCACCGGACAGACAGGAATGGCCAAAAAAAGAAAAATCTTTCATTATCAATAGGTTACAAGTCTCTTTTCACAATGTTTCCACAAATGTGGATAATTGAAACTTGAAGAGGGGGATATTCTTTGAGGAAAAGAGCCGTATCGTGTTTTAAATTCCAAATATCATAATAACGCCATTTCCCCCAAAAATCAATCCATTTTTTGTGTGGGCAATTTTTCTCGGCCCCTTTACTCCTTCTCGGCGAGCTTGGCTACGGCGACCACCCGCTCTCCTTCTTCAAGGTCAATGAGCCTCACCCCCTGAGTGCTCCTGCCTTGAAGACGAATATCGGCGGCCCGCAAGCGAATAATCTTCCCTTTGCTGGCGATGAGCATCAGCTCGTCCTCATCAGCCACCGTCTTGATACCAATGACATTTCCTGTCTTATTCGTCCTCTTCACCGTGAAGATGCCCGTCCCTCCCCTGTTCTGAATACGGTATTCCGACGCCTGAGTTCTTTTTCCGTAGCCGTTCTCTGTGACCGTCAAAATCTGAATGTGTGGCGCAACGACTTCCATCCCTACAACCTCATCACCCTTCGAAAGCCGGATTCCTCTCATCCCGCGAGCGGTGCGGCCCAACTCCCTCAACTGGGATTCGGGGAAATGGATAGCCTTCCCGAGTTTCGTCCCGATAAAGAGATGCAGCTTCCCATCAGTCAGTTTTGCGGAGATCAATTCGTCTCCCTCATCGAGGTTAATGGCAATGATTCCAGCAGTTCGAGGGTTACTGTAGGCTTCGAGGGAGGTCTTCTTGATGACTCCTCTTTTTGTCATGAAGGTGATGAATTTGCCTTTGGAGAATTCCTTGAGGGAGAGGATGGTCGTCACCTTCTCTTGTGGCCCCAGGTTGAGGAGGTTCACAATGGCTTTCCCCCGGGTCATTCGGCCCCCCTGAGGAATCTCGTGAACCTTTCTCCAGTGAATCCTCCCGGCGTCCGTGAAAAAAAGCATGTAATCATGGGTGGAGGCGATAAAGAGGTCTTCGACAAAATCCTCCTCCTTCACATTGATACCGACTTTCCCCTTTCCCCCTCGATGCTGACTCCGGTAGAGGCTGATCGCATTTCGCTTGATATAGCCCGTATGAGTAATGTTGACGACCATGTCCTCTTCGGCAATTAAATCTTCAACCCGGATCTCCGGAGCCACATCCACAATCTCCGTGCGCCTCTCGTCTCCAAAGGCATCCCGGATGGAAGAGAGTTCCTCCTTGATGACGTTGAGAATCAGCCGTTCGCTCGAGAGGATCGTTTTCAACTTGTTGATCAACTTGATCGTCTCCTCATATTCCTCCACGATCTTGCGCTGCTCGAGATTGGTCAGCCGTTGAAGCCTCATGTCGAGGATCGCCTGAGCCTGTTCGTCCGAGAGGGAGAAACGTTCCATCAGGCGTTCTCTGGCTTCTTTGGGCGTTTTGGAAGCCTTTATCGTAGCGATGACGGCGTCGATGTGGTCAAGGGCCTTTTTTAAGCCCTCCAGGATATGGGCTCTCGCTTCAGCCTTTTTCAGATCGAAAATCGTCCTCCGGGTGACTACCTCCTGACGGTGCTGAACGAAGAAGCGGAGCATCTCCTTCAGGGGAAGAAGTCTGGGCTGGTTCTGATGGATCGCCAGAAGGATGATCCCGAAGGAAGTCTGCATCTGGGTGTGCTTAAAGAGCTGGTTGAGAATGACCTCGGAAACCTCATTGCGCTTCAGCTCAATGACGACCCTCATCCCTTCACGGTCTGACTCGTCGCGGACATCCGAAATCCCTTCGATCACCTTGCCCCGAATCAATTCCGCGATTCTTTCGATGAGTTTTGCTTTGTTTGTCTGATAGGGAAGTTCCGTAACGACGATATTCTCTCTCTCCCCTTTTCGATCCCTCTCAATGATGGCCCGGGCCCGGAGCTGAATGACTCCCTTTCCTGTTTCATAGGCCGCCCGGATTCCCTCTCTCCCATAGATAAATGCACCTGTGGGGAAGTCCGGCCCCGGAACATGGGTCATCAATTCCTCCACCGTGATATCCGGAGTATCGATCAGGGCAATCAGGGCGTTGACCGTTTCGACGAGATTGTGGGGAGGGATGTTGGTAGCCATGCCTACCGCGATTCCTGAAGAGCCATTGATAAGAAGGTTCGGGAACTTCGAAGGGAGAACCGTGGGCTCGGTCAGGGACTCGTCGTAGTTCGGGACGAAATCGACCGTCTCCCTTTCGATGTCGGCCAGAAGTTCGCTCGACAGTTTGGACATGCGGATCTCCGTATACCGCATGGCTGCAGGCGGGTCGCCATCGATTGAGCCGAAATTCCCCTGGCCATCGATCAAGGGATAGCGCAGCGAGAAGTCCTGCGCCATCCGGACGATGGAATCGTAGACCGCCATATCACCATGAGGGTGATACTTACCGATCACGTCTCCGACGATTCGAGCCGACTTCTTATAGGGTTTATTCCAGTCATTGCCCAGGTCCTGCATGGCGAACAGAATGCGGCGGTGAACGGGTTTCAGGCCATCTCTCACGTCGGGAAGGGCCCGACCGATAATAACGCTCATCGCGTAGTCCATGTAGGACTTTTTCATCTCGTCTTCAATGTTGACAGGTATGTTTTCGCGAGCAATGTCCATAGATCTTCCTGAAAGGGTGTCTCAATTTTTACAGAAAATTAATATAAAAGTTCTTCCTCTGTCAATAAAAAGATTTGAAGGAAATCTCGGGAGGAAAACGGGGAAGAAACAGGACCACTATAACATAATACTCCGCACATAGCACGTCCGCTGAGGGTAAAAAGATGGGGCTAAAGGCAATGCTGTTCAGTTAGGCAAAAACCGTTCACCCTGAGCCTGTCCTTCGACTTCGCTCAGGACATCCGGGGGAAAACCGATCTTGGTGAGCCTGTCGAACCACGAAGCACGAACGGCTTATGTGAACATCATTGGGGGTAAAGAATGGGGGGTAAAGAAATTGACAGGGGGTCCCATAAAATGATATAAGTGTAACAGATTTTATCCTTTGCCCTTTCTTCTCTGGTCTCCGTTCAGGTGGAAATGATGGGCTCTGATCCCCTATCGAACCTGTGCCAGTTCGTATCGACAATCCGCATCGAAGATCTTGATCCTTCCCTGGTTTCTCACAGCCGCCTCGTTTTGGTTGACACGATCGGCGCAATCATTGCCGGAAGCACCGGGGAGGTAATCCCTGAGCTCTTGGCCCGGCTTCCGAGGGAAGGGGAACGCCGGTCATCCTGTCTCGGGAGACGAGAGCAGCGTTCTCCCCTCACGGCTGCCATGGTCAATGGCATCGCCGGGTCAAGCCTCGAATTTGAGGAGGGCAATAGCTGGGCCTATGGCCATCCCGCTATCCAGATGGTTCCTGCTCTGGTTGCCGAATGTGAAAGTCGGAGGGTCTCTGGAAAGGAACTGCTGGCAGGATTGATTGGCGGTTATGAAAGCGCCGCCCGGGTGAGCAGGGGTTCAACCCTCCGCAGAGGCCTCCACCCGAACGGGACATGGGGGACTGTAGGCGCAGCCCTGGGGGTCGGTCGAGTTCGCCGAAGGACGGCGGATGAACTTTACCAGATCGCAAACCTCTCCGCCTCCTACGCGATCTCTCCTTATGTTAAAAATTCCTTCGTCGGAGAGAATGTCGCCTCCACCTTTGCCGGAGTCACCAATTACTTCGGTCTTCTTGCCAACCTCTTCTTTGATTGTGGAATTCGTGCAGAAGAGGCGAGCCTCAAGATGACCTTCTCGCGGTTTGTATCAGATCGATTTCAGGAAGAGGCCCTGGATGAGGGACTGGGCAGGGATTACTTTATCGCGGCCAACTATTTTAAGCCTTATCCGAGCTGCCGGTTTACCCATTCCCCGGTGGATGCCCTTAAGGCCATCGCTCAGGAGAGATCCCTGCGGCCGGAGGACATTGACGGGATCACGGTTGAAACCTTTCAGGCAGCGATGCACTGCGATACCAAATCCCCTTCCAACCCTGAGGCGGTCCGGTTCTCCATTCCCTATATCTTCGCTATCCTAATCTTTTATGGCGATCTCACCCTGGAGACGATGGAAAAAGCCTCTATGGGAGATCCTCGGCTTAAGACCCTGGCCGAGAAGGTGGAAATAAAGGTCCTTGCCGAGTTTGAAGACATGAGACCCCGCCATAATCCCACACGGGTGAGAATTCGGCTCAAGGACGGGCAGGAACTCACCCATGAAGTCATGAATGCCTTAGGGGATGCCCTCTCTCCGCTGGGCGAGGAAGGCCTTTTTAGAAAATTCATCTCCCTGGCAGGCCCTGTCATCGGTAAAGACCAGGCTGAGACTTTTTGGGAAAAGTCGTATGAGATGGAAAAAGTGGAAGATGTCGAGCCTCTTATCGGGTTATTGCGCCGTTCAAAATAGAGGCATGATGCAGAGAATGGAAAGCCCTGGGTTAGGGTCGGGGTAAAGATGCAGTGGAGTTAAGAGGTGAGTTGAACGGGCTGTAGATGTTTGGACATTACCCCTTAACCTTACACCAAACTGGCATCCTAACCTTAACCCAAAAAGGATCGGGAAATTTTCCAAATGAAGCAAGGGTCCTCGATAAAAGCCCATCAGCAGAAGGCTCTTAAGAGCATCGGGTCGAAGATCCGGATGGAAAGAAAAAGACAGGGGCTCTCGCTCGAAACCCTGGCCAAGATGGTGGGGGTAAGCAAGATGACCCTTCAGCGGATCGAAACAGGGGCAACTGCACCTTCCATCGTCCTTCTCACAGAGGTCGCCTTTCATCTGAAAAGGCCTGTTGAATCCCTGATTCGCGAGGGAAATGCCAGGGTTGTGCATCTCAAAAGGGGCCAGCAGGATACCCTTTTCGACCAGGCGAGGAAATTTCGGGTGGTCGGTCCGAGGGGCCTGATTTCAAATCGAATCACTCTCACCTATTCGGAACTGGAAAAGGACACGGTCATCGAGACGCATACGAATAAGGGTTTTGAGTGGACCTTCTTGTTCGAAGGAAGCGCACTGGTCGATGTGGATGGTAACGAGTACCTATTTGAGTCAGGGGACGCGCTCTTCTATGATGCCCACTACCCTCATTCCCTTCAAGTGAAACAGAAGATTCGATACGTGGGACTTTTCTTGCGTGATGACTGAAGATCGAGCAGAATGATAAAGATTGTTACATCAACAGCGGGAGAACTTCGCGCTCCCACCCGAGACGGGGATAGGAAGGCCAATGGCAGACGCTAAAATCCAGGTAAAAGGGCTCTGGAAAACGTTTGGACTTCCTGAAAAACCTTCCGCCGGCACCGAGGTCTTAAAGGAGATCCATTTTGAGATCCGGGATGGAGAAATTCTCTGCCTCCTGGGCCCGAGTGGTTGTGGAAAAACGACGGTTCTCAATATCATCGCCGGATTCCAGAAGCCGACTCGGGGCGAGGTGTTGGTCAATGGCAAGGTGGTGGATAAACCAGGGCCGGACCGGGGGGTCATCTTTCAGGAACATGGACTCTTTCCCTGGAGAACAGCCCTCCAGAACATCCTCTTCGGGCCGGAAATGATGGGGAAGAAGGACCAGGAGAGCCTTACTCTGGCCGATCAGTATATCGATCTGATTGGCCTCAGAGGATTTCAGAACCATTACCCCCATGAGCTCTCCGGAGGAATGCAGCAAAGGGTCTCCATCGCTCGGGTACTGGTAAACCGACCGGATATCCTTCTCATGGATGAACCCTTTGGAAAACTGGATGCCCAGACCCGTGCCACGATGCAGGTGCTTCTTCTCGATGTGTGGGAGAAAGTTCGTCCAACCATCCTCTTCATCACGCACGATATCGATGAAGCCATCTTTCTTGGAGACCGTATCCTGGTGATGTCCTGCCGCCCCGGCACGGTTGTGAAGGAGATCGAAGTCGGACTGAACCGGCCGAGAGATTATGATGTCATCACCGCGCCGGAATATTTGGAAATTAAACGGACGATTCTTAATCTGTTCAAAGGAATGGCCCAAAATCAGCTTGCTGGACAGGAGTGTAGGACGCTCCCATGATGAGAGGGAAGCCTCTTTACGAAAATCCATATCTGGTTTATGTTTTTTCTCTGGGCGTCTTCTTCCTGGGCTGGTTTATTCTCGCTTCACGAACGACACCGCTTTTCTTTCCATCCCCACTGCTGGTTCTCCGGGCTTTTATAGAGATGATCCGGGACGGGAGCCTCTGGGGACATATTTGGATTAGTTTTTTCCGGATCTTCGCCGGATGGGCAATCGGGAGCGGACTGGGAATCCCATTGGGCCTCTTAATGGGGGATATCCGGTTTTTCAAGAACCTGCTGAACCCCTATATTCAGTTCTTCAGGTTCATTCCTCCTATCTCTTTTGTAACCCTTTCCCTCATCTGGTTCGGTATGGGAGAAACCTCGAAGGTGGTTCTGATCATTTATACGACGATCTTCATCGTGACGGTCAATACGATTGCTGGTGTGATGAGTGTCAATCCCATCCACGAGCAGGCAGCACGATGTCTCGGTGCCAATCGCTTTAAGATCTTCACAAAGGTGATCTTTCCCTCGACCATACCCTTTCTTCTGACCGGTATGAGGCTGGCCATGGGAAACTCCTTTATGACGATCGTTTCAGCGGAGATGATTGCAGCGGAGAAGGGGCTTGGATTTCTCATCTTCACTTCAAGATTGTTCATGCAGACGGAGAGAATCTTCGTGGGAATCGTCTCATTGGGAATGCTCGGGTTTGTGGTCGATAGCGTCTTTCGTTTCGGTATCCAAAAACTCGCCAGGCAGTATCTCTTCTTTTTCAAAGAAAAATAGAAAGGAGGATGTCGTATGAAACGCTGGATGGGAATCATTCTTTTTTTCGGAATCATTTCTTCGTGGTTGCTCGGGACACCGGTCTCGGCTCAGCAGAAGTTCAGAATCGGCACAGGAATCGACCCGGTCTACAGCAACTATTATGTTGCAGAAGCCCTCGGTCTCTACAAGAAGTACGGAGTGGATGCAGAATTGAAACTCTTTTCAAGAGGAGGGGAGGCGCTCGATGCCCTGATGGCAGGTGAGATGCATGCCACCTCGAATGCGGAGTATCCGAATATCCTTGCCGTTGACAGGAATCCAGAAGTGGTCATTGTGGGGATCTCTTGCGTCGCTCCCCATACGATGAAGCTTACGGCCCGGGCTGAGATCAAGAGAGCGGACGACTTTATCGGCAAAAAGATCGGTTCAGCACTGGGCTCCGTGACCGATTATTGTTTTGACAAGTACTTTGAGAAGAACGGAGTGGACAGATCAAAGGTGACTTATGTCAATGTAGCTGCGCCGGAATCGGTACCGCTCCTCGACAAGGGAGACATCAGTGCCTTCTTCTTCTGGGAACCCTGGCCATCAAAGGCCGTGGAGGTGAGCGGCACCAAGATTCATATCCTGGGATCCTCCGCTCAACTGGGCGTCTATGCAGCAAAACTTTTTATTGCTGTCCCGAGGGTTTATGCTGAGAAGAATCCTGAGACGATCAAGAACTTCCTGAAAGCTCTGGCGGAAGCGGGGGAGTATATTCATCAGAATCCCCAGGAGGCCTACAAGATGGTGGCCAAGAAGATTCCCACCCTCACACCGGAGACGATTGCCAAGATGGCCGTCGATTTCAGCCACCGGGTTCGCTTTTTGAACGAGGACATGAAAAACCTCGATGATGTGGCCACCTGGGTTGTGAGCAAAGGAAAGATCAAGAAGGTTCCTGACTGGAGTAGAGCGATTGATACGAAATATTTGAAGGCGATGAACCCGAAGGCGGTGGATCCGGGATTATAAGGCCTCCGCCTGGTTTTGAAGGGTGGAGATAGGGTAGGTGCGGGGAAGCCGGTTGGTTTAAGGTCAAAAGGTAATGGCAGATGGTGTAAAGCACATTGACCCAACCTTTTGGCAAAACTGGCATCTTTACCCTTGCTGTCGTCCCTTTTTGTTTGTCATTCCGGCGAAAGCCGGAATCCAGTCTTTTCTTGCAGGTTCTGGATTCCCGTTTTCACGGGAATGAAAGACTTTTTTCAAAACGCTAAACTGTTACGATTTTATTGACAGGTGTCCAACGGGGCAGCCCCCGGGGCGCCCCGTTCGGTCACGATCAGAGCGCTCGAAGTCTTCAATGAGGGCAGCGAATGGTTACTCTATTCAGAAAGAGCGGAAACCTGGAGGTGAAGCTCCCTGAAGCCTGGAAGATTCTGCAGACCCTATTTAGAGAAGCGCATAAGGGTAGAAAGCCTGTGCGGGATCTCCTCGACCGGGCCCTTGAGAAACCGGTCGATTCACGAAGGCTGGGGGGGATCCTGAAGCAGGGAGCAAGTGTGGCCATCGTCGTAGACGATATCACCCGCCCTACGCCGATCCGGGAACTTCTCCCTCCTCTCCTCAAGCAAATTCATGAATCCGGTATTCCGGAAAAGAATGTGGATATCGTCATCGGCGTGGGAACACATCGAGCCCTGACGGAGGAAGAGATCCGGGCCCGATGCGGAGAGGAGATTGCAGGGACCTATCGGATAAAGAACCACGATGCGCGATCTGCAGATCTTGTGAGGGTTGGAGAGATCCCGGGTTACGGACCGGTCCTGATGAACGCCACGGTTGTACGGGCCGATGTGAAGATCACCGTTGGATCCATCCTTCCCCATCCCCATAACGGATTCGGCGGAGGTCCCAAGAATGTGATGCCTGGCATCTGTGATTTCGACACCATCCGGAGGCATCACCTGAGAAACGTGGTCGATCCCCGCTCGATCCTGGGAAATATCGAAGCCAATCCCTTCTATCTGGACTGCTGCCAGATTGCGGAGTTGGCTGCCATTGACTTCTCCATCAATTGTCTTTATGACAGCCTGGGAAAGATCTACGACGTATTAGCTGGAAATCCCTTTGAGGTCCATGAGGTTGGGATCCAAAAGACCAAGGATGCTCTGGGCGTAGCGGTGTCCGAGAAGGCCGATGTCACCCTTGTCTCTTCTTTTCCTTACGATGAGGGACCCCAGATCGTCAAGCCGGTTCTTCCCGCTGCCATGGTCACCAAACCCGGAGGGACGATTCTTCTCGTGGCTGAAATACTGGCGCCGCTGCCGGAGTTTTTCCTTGATAGCTTCACAAAGATCAGGGAATGCGGAGCAGCGGAGGCAGAGGCCCGGATCAAGGAGAGGCTCCTCTGCGTCGAACCGATTATCGAAGGACCCATGGATTTTAATATGGCCCTGATTCTCATCTTCTTCGCCTCAAGAAAGTTCCGGGTTGTTCTCATTGCAGACAAGATCCTGCAGGAGGCTGCAGGCCGGATGGGATTCGACTACGCTTCCGACCTCTCCGTGGCTATTGAAAAGGAGAGATGGCAGAGAAAGACGGCAACGGTCAATCTCATCCCTGCGGGAGGATATGTTTTTCCGATGGTCAAAGAGGAGTTTCGCCTGATCGACGGATAGAGCCTAAGAAACAGCATCGGGCATAAGCGATAGGGTGAAGACAAAAGTAGGGTGGATTAAGCGTAGCGAATCCACCTTTGAGCTTTGGGCGTTGTGAAAGTACCCTATGAAACGTCTCCTCACTGGTAATGAATCAGCAGCCACGGCAGTGAAGTTCAGTCGAGCCCAGGTGATCGCAGCCTACCCCATCACACCTCAGACGAGTATCGCGGAGAAGCTCGCCGAGTATGTGGCCAGAGGCGAGTTGAAAGGCCGCTACATGAAGGTGGAATCCGAAACCGCAGCCATGGCAGCCTGCATTGGCGCTTCGATGGCCGGTGCCAGGGCCTTCACCGCGACCAGCTCCCAGGGCCTTGCCCTGATGCATGAACTCCTCCACTGGGCCTCGGGTGCAAGGCTCCCCATCGTTCTCGTGAACGTCAACCGATCGATGGCAGCGCCGTGGTCGTTGGGAGTCGACCAGAATGACAGCCTCTCTCAGCGGGACACAGGCTGGATGCAGCTCTACTGTGAAACGGGGCAGGAGGTCCTTGACTCCATCCTGATCGCCTTCAGACTGGCAGAGGAAACGCATCTTCCGGTGATGGTGGCGATGGACGGTTTTCTTCTCTCTCACTATTTCGAGCCGGTAGACATTCCGTCTCAGGAGGAAGTCGACAGGTTTCTCCCCAGGCGGAAGGCGAGGTTTCGCCTCGACCCGAAACATCCCTCCACGTTTGGGGGAGGCGTGAGCTCCGGAGTCCTTTACGACCTCCGGAGGAAGATCCAGGCCGATATGGAGGCAGCAAGTGAACATTTTGAGAAATTGTGCACAGGCTTCTCCAGGGCCTTTGGCAGGAGCTACCGTCCTGTGGAGACATTTCAGACCGAGGGAAGCGATCTGACCCTGATTACCTCGGGCACCCTCACAGGCACGGTCAAGGCCTTTCTGAAGGGGAACCGACAGGGACCAAAGGTGGGGCTCGTGAAGATCCGTATGTTCAGACCTTTTCCCGGAGAAGAGATAAGGCGGGCGTTGAAAGGTCTGAAGCGCGTGGCGATCCTGGACCGAAATCTTTCTCCTGGTGCTGGCGGCATTTTCTCTCAGGAGATCAAGGCCTCTCTCCTCGGCTTGGAAGGGGCTCCCTCGGTGGTGAGTGTGGTAGGGGGCCTCGGTGGAGTTGATATTACTCCAGAGCATATCGAACGGCTGGTAAAGGAGTTGCTCAGCAGAAAAGGATCGCCGGTCGAAACCCTCTGGATGGAGGCATAACGGATGGAATGCCCAAGACTCCATGAAGAGCTGGTAAGCCCCGGCCATTTTGCCTGTCCCGGATGCGGAGAGACGATTGCCTTTCGTCACGTGCTTCACGCTCTGGGAAAGGATACCGTTGTCGTGACGAGCGCTGGATGCGGATCGGTCGTGGATGGTTACTATCCGACGACCGCCTCAAAGCTTCCATTTTTTCATTGTTCCTTTGGCACGGCTGCGACGACGGCGGCTGGAGTGAAAGCCGGTCTCGAGATGCAGGGGAACCGAAGGACGACGGTTCTTGCCTGGGCAGGCGATGGGGGGACCTTCGACATTGGCCTTCAGTCCCTCTCCGGAGCAGCAGAGCGAAATGAGGATATCCTCTATGTCTGCTACGATAACGAAGCTTACATGAACACGGGCGTTCAGCGAAGCTCGGCAACGCCAAAAGGGACATGGACGACAACGACACCCAAAGGCGCCCTTGAGGACCGTCCAAAGAAAAACCTGATTGCCATTCTGGCGGCCCACGAAATTCCCTATCTTTCCACGGCGACCGTGGCCTATCCAAAGGACCTCGAAGGGAAGATCCGCAGGGCGAAGAAGATGAAGGGATTTCGTTTCATCCATATTCTATCCCCCTGCCCTCCCGGATGGGTCTATCCCCCGGAAAAGACCGTCCGCATAGCGAGGCTGGCTGTGCTGTCCCGGATATTTCCTCTCTTTGAAATCGAGAATGGAAATGAGTACTCTTTGAGCCCCATGGAGGAGAAAATGCCGGTGACGGAGTATATCCGGGCTCAGGGACGCTTCAGAAATTTCACGGAAGAGGATATTGCCGCTCTTCAGAAGAACGTAGACCGGGCGTGGGAAGACCTGGTCGCCAGGTCCAGGCCTGCGAGAGGGAAGGGATGATCGAAATCAAGATATCGGGCCGAGGAGGCCAGGGTGTTGTGCTGGCCTCTCAGATTCTCGCTGCCGCCTTCTTTAAGAACGGGATGTGGGTCCAGGCCTTTCCGTCCTTCGGAGCGGAGCGGAGAGGAGCCCCGGTTTCAGCCTTTGTCAGGGCAGACCGGGAGGAGATGACCCTCCGATGCGGCGTCTATCGTCCGGAGTGGATCATCGTCCTTGACGCCCAGTTACTTCAAAACCCTGTGATACTTTCAGGGCTTAAAGAGAACGGTTCCATTCTCGTCAACGGAAAGGAAATTCCTGAGGGATTTCAGAAACCGGGGGAAAGCCAGGTTTTCATGGTCGATGCCGTTGCCATTGCTCATTCCTGTCGTCTCGGAAGCGCTTCGTTCCCGATCGTGAATACGGCCATGGCGGGGGCTTTTGCGAGGGCTTCAGGCATGATCCCCCTTGAAAGCGTTCTTGATGCGGTGAGAGAAACGGTCCCGGTCGAGCAGGAGAGAAACGAGGCCGCGGCCCGAGAAGCCTACGAACGAGTGAGGAAAGTTTAATCGGTCCCGGAGGCGCTTCAAGAAATCTATCTATTTGGTCATTGCGAGCGAAGTGAAGCAATCTCGCCATCAATAACATAGGGGCTGGATTGCTTCGTCGTCGTAAAACTCGGGCCTCCTCGCGATGACCGTGTAAATAGCAGAGGCAGACTACACGGACCTCGGAAACTCTATGACCAAGAAGAAAGAAAAGCCCGAACCGATTCTGGCTATATCTACTCAGTCTACCGCGATCAATCGAACAGGATCATGGCGATATGCGAAACCTCTCTTTCTGGAGCAGATAGCTCCCTGCAACGAAGCCTGTCCCGCAGGAGAGGATATCGAAAGAGTGATGTTCCTTAACAGCCAGGAGAGGTTTATCGAGGCTTATCAGAAGATCAGGGAAGAGAATCCCTTTCCGGGGATCTGCGGAAGGGTCTGTCTTCATCCGTGCGAAAAGGCCTGTAATCGCGGATTTTTTGATGAAGCGGTTTCAATCCGAGGATTGGAGCGTTTTGTTGCGGACCGGGCAAGGGAGAAAGACGTCGGAGCGGAAGTCACGGGCAAAAAGACCGGGGGGAAGATCGGAATTATCGGAAGCGGTCCTGCAGGGCTCTCCTGCGCCTACTTTTCAGCCCTTTTAGGGCAGGATGTGACGGTCTTCGAAGGCGAAGGAAAGCCTGGCGGGATGTTTCGATATGCCATTCCTGAATACCGGCTTCCGTCGGACATTCTCGATTGGGAGATTGAGCAGGTTCTCTCTCTCGGGATAAATCTTCGAGTGAATACCCGTGTGGGTCGGGATCTTTCCACGGAAGATCTCCACGAATTCGACGCGGTCTTTATGGCTCCCGGAGCTTCGAGGTCCGATTTAAGCCCGGGTATTCGCGGCGCGGTGCAAGGAGTCTATAAAGCTCTTGAATTCCTTCTCAGGGCAAAAGAAGGAAATCGATTCCCCCTGAAGGGATTGGTCGTTGTGGTGGGTGGAGGAAACACGGCCATCGATGCAGCCCGCGTTGTAGCGAGACTGGGCGGCCAGCCCCTTGTCCTCTACAGGAGATCCCGGGAGGAGATGCCTGCTACGGAAGAGGAGATTTTACAGGCAGAAAAAGAAGGAGTCGCCTTTAACTACCTGACGGCCGTTTATGGAGTTCTCGAAGAGGAAGGCCGCGTAAAGGCTGTTTCATGCATAAAGACGGAACTCGGCGAGAAAGACAAAAAAGGCAGGAGGCCCTTCAAGATCCTTGAAGGAAGCAACTTTGAGTTGAAGGCAGAGAATGTCATTTTTGCCGTGGGACAGAGCCCTGACCTTTCCTTCCTTCCAGGGCGAATCACGACACAGGATGGATGGATCACGGTTGACAGCTCTTTGGAGACGGCAATGAAAGGGGCCTTTGCCGGCGGCGATGCAGTCAGTCAACCGAGAACCGTGATCCACGCCATTGGAGCAGGGAAGAGAGGCGCCCTGGCGATAGATCTTTTCTTAAAGAAGGAATCCGCCCATATGCTCACAGAGGTGGCTGTTGGAACCAAAGGGTCTCTTTCAATGGCTGCTTATCGAAAACCGGAAGAATTGCAGGGACGGTCGATGAAAGAAGTCGTTCCCTACGAGGCCCTCAATCTCTACGATTTTCGGAAATCTGCAAGGGTTCGAGTCCCGGCTTTGTCTTGCAATGAAGCGTTAAAAGGATTTAAGGAAGTCAAGGGATCTCTGCATCGGCGCCAGGCCGTCATGTCCGCGAAACGGTGCTTCAACTGCGGCATCTGTTCCTTCTGCTCCAACTGCTACGAGTTCTGCCCGGACCTCGCCATCCATCTCAATGAGCGCTCCATGGAGCGTGAGATCGACTACGATCACTGCAAGGGCTGCGGCATTTGCGTCGAAGAATGCCCTCGGGCCGCCATCAAGATGGTTCAGGAATAGATTCCCGCTGATTCTTAACCGTCTTTGGGCTAATCCGCAGAGGCACCGGGACGGAGAAAGGGCAACTTTCTTATTTGGAGGTTCGAAGGTCGGGGTGATATTGACCGCGGGAGAGACCGCTCCCGGGAGGCGACGCCTCAGATTGCTTAGAAACAGGGGGGGGTTGAAACCCAGATCACTTCAATGGTACTCTTGCCCAGTCCTTTCCAGGAGTGGACAAAATGGGCGGGGAAATAGATGGTATCGCCCTTGTGGAGCCGGTGAACTTCATTCTCGACTTTGACTTCCAGGGAACCTCTGAGAACCATGCACAATTTCTCGCCCGGGGGATCCTTCATCGGCTCGTCACCGGAGGTTTCATTTGGGTCGATCTTCATATAAACAGCCTCCATGTGACGCCTCAGGTCGGAGGTCAAAAGTTCGTAGATGACCTTCGCGCCTGGTAAAGACAAGGTTTTACGGTGATCTGAACGGACGATTTTCACATCGCTGACGTAACTCTGCTCCTTTTCTACCTCTTCCTTGAAAAGAGGAAAACGGCCGTAACTGGCATTCTGATGGTTCGGCTCTGCAAAGAGGTTGACCACACTCATTCCGAAGATATAGGCGATTTTTTTAAGGGATGTAACCGAAGGCTGGCATAGACCACGTTCCATTTGACTCAGGAAGCTTTTGGAGAGCCCCGTTTTTTGCGACAGTTGCTCAAGAGTGAGATCCCGCCTTCGTCGCTCTTCCCTGATATTGAGACCAAGCATCATCATAATATCATCTTTCTCTTCCAAAAAGATTGGTAAATATCAACCAGAGGTGAATTGTGTCATATTCTTCTTGCATAATCAATTTTTCACTGTTACAAAAAAAGTTCATCTCAGGTGAACAAGATACGGCAGCGGATTTTTTGACCGTATGCAGCCATGCCGGCAGTTTATGCTTAATACCTGAATTTTGCACCCCAAAGGTTCTACTCTTCCCAAATCCAGTAAAAACGGGACTGATAAGTAGCTTCTTCATGCAACAAGTTGTCATAAATAGGTTAAATCCTTCTCCTAAAAAGGGCTTGAAATCAGGGTGCTGAAAGACCCACTGTTTATTAGGGTTTTAAATGCATCCCACAATTCTCGTTCTTTAGCCCCAGTGTTTAAGTGGATTTTTACGTGCAAAAAATATTTTGCACGTAATTCTAATAAAAAATGGCGCAAAATTCAGGTAATAATCAGAAGGTTACTGGAGTATGATAATGCCCATTGAGAAACAAATCACAAGGTGTTCTGTATCATAGAAATTTTTTCTTGACAGGTGAAATATTTTGTGTAAAATGGCATGAACTACATGTCCTATTAGTTGGCGATTTGAAATGGTGGGAAAGGAGGTTGAGTATAGGGGAGGTCTTGGACAGGAGATCCAACGTTTTTCCGTAAAAGAGCCGGTGTGACGAGGGGAGGGATTGAAATGGTACAACAAGGAGTGAGAGAAGATACAGGTAAAGGTTGGCAACCTCTCAGATTTCAAGATGAAAAGAGATTCCCCCCTCTTCAGAAACTGATCATCTTATCCACCGCGATATCCTTACAGACTTGGCTCAGGTATATCCCCGAAGAGTGCGACTGGATTCTCGAAACGGCAGGCAGGAACTGGGTTCCTACGGCGGTAGAAGGCATGCTCCCCGGCCGCGGTCATGTTCGTGCGGGGACGGAGGATGTACTTTACGTGTATCCACACAAGGACGGCCTCATCAGGAGCTCCGTTGAAACGGGCACGAAAGAGAGAAGAATTGCCGAGGAGCTGGGGCGGGAAATCGCAACGCCTCACGAAGCGCGTGCAATTCTCGGGCTAACAGGTGTTGGAGGCAATGAAAAAGGCACCAAATCTGGCATGGACGGCTCCTTAATAAGAAGGGACAAGGCGTAGATGGCATGCTTAAGACCTCCTGCCTTGAAACGGGGTTCCTTCCGCATCCATCCATTGCAAGTCCATCGAGAGATTCTTGAAGCCATGGAAAAGAGAGATGTCTGGGCGCTTGTGGATGCGGTGGAAAGGCACCTGACTCTAGCGTATGACATGCTTTACAGCAGTAAGGGTGACCAATCCTCTCCTTTACTATCGAGGATGGAAAAGGGGCTTCACGCTTCACAGTAGGGCCACAAGAGAGAGGCACCTGTTTCCATTTGTTCACCTGGGCAGTAGCTGGTATTAGACTTCAGGAGGGAGGCTAAGCATGGAGAAAATCTTGGACATGATATCCTTGGTGGTAAGAAAGGGAGATCACGAGCAGGCTGTCAGGTTAGTGAAAGAAGCTTTAAACAGTGGCACGCGGCCCGCGGATGTTCTGGAGAAAGGCCTCGTGCAGGGCATCCAGGCTCTTGGCGAGCTCTTTAAAGACGGGCAGGTTTTTCTCCCCGAAATACTCATTTCCGTGAGGGCCATGAACCGGGGACTTGAGGCACTAAAACCTCACTTGCTTGATGCGGACGTTCCCAAGAAAGGGACGATCGTGCTGGGGACGGTTGAAGGCGATCTTCATGACATCGGAAAGAATCTTGTGAGGATGATGCTTGAGGGTAATGGTTACCAAGTCGTTGATCTGGGTGTTGATGTGAAGATTGGTAGTTTTGTCGATGCGGCGCGGAAGCACAAAGCCGATATTCTGGCGATGTCGAGCCTCCTCACGACAACCATCCCGGGCTTTAAAAAAGTGATCGAGGCGGTGAATCATGCAGGACTGAAGAATAGTCTCAAGGTGCTGGTCGGAGGCGCACCTGTGACCCGGTCCTATGCCGACGAGATTGGGGCTGAAGGTTTTGCGGAAGACTGTGTGACGGCGGTAGATGAGGCGAACCGATTGATAACGCTCAGTTAGAGGAGGTGTTGCATGAGTACACTAGCCAAAGAGCGGTTCTTGGATATTTGCCATTTCAGGAGACCGGGTGATCTCTATTTATCATCTGGTTTTAATTGGTTTTATCAGCAGACCTTAATGGAATGGGTGAAGCAAGGCGCCCCTGATGGTTTCGAGAAGGAAAGTTTTTTTTTAAATTTCAAATCCCGTGTTAACGATTACTTTAAATTGGAGCCTCTGCGGTGGTTATATGAGATCAACTCCGGGGTAATCTATGTGTCCGATGTTTTGGCTGCGATCGGCGGGTCACGGCTGGCCGTGCCACATTTTGAGCCCAAGGTTCTCGACGAGGATGAGCGTACCATTACCCGCCTGAATCCCGCCGGTCAGACCACTAAAATTATCAAAGAGGCGGTTGGTTACGGCATGCCCCTGTTCTTGGGCTGGCCTGTGAAGGACAGGGCTTCATGGGAGGAACATAAGAAGAGGCTCGATCCTTCCAGCCCAGGGCGCTACCCGTCCGATTGGAATGCCTATTTTCAGGAAATCAACGGCTTGAGCTGCCCGGTGTCATTACAGGTCGGCGGCTTCTTTAGCTTCTTGCGCGAGTGGGTTGGGCAAGAAACGCTGCTTTATTTGTTCTATGATGATCCGGGTCTTGTAGAAGACATGATGGATACGTTGCTCTATCTGGAAACGGAAATCGTTAAGCGAGTTTCAACCGATATCAAGTTTCAGATGGTGACTTACCATGAAGATATGGCATATAGGGCCGGTCCCATGATCTCTCCGGAGATGTTCCGCAGGTTTATGATGCCACGTTATAAGAAGCTTAATGAGATGATTCATAGCCTCGGGGTAGATGTCATCTATGTGGACTGCGACGGGAAGATTGATCTGCTCGTTCCTCTCTGGCTGGAATGTGGCGTAAATCTGGTCTGGCCTCTGGAAGTGGCTGCAGGCAATGATGCAGTTGCCCTGAGGAAGAAGTACGGCAAGGATCTGATTATGGGTGGCAACATTGACAAGCGGGCGTTGGCCAAGGGAAAAGAGGCCATCAAGCAGGAGGTCATGTCTAAGGTACCATTTCTGCTTGAAAAAGGGGGCTATTTCCCAAGTGTAGACCACCTGGTCTCGCCTGATATACCATTTGAGAACTTCTGCTACTTCTTTAATCTCCTGCGTGAAATTGGGGGGCTTGAAAAATTGGAGTTATAGCAGTTCGATCATTAGCAGTGGACAACGCAATGCAGCGAAACGGAATCTGACAAAGCGAAGGGGGGTGGGAGCCAAAAAGACGAATCGATTTCCTATCCAAATCATCTTTCTGTAGTATCAACGCCGGCAGGGTGGAGGTTCTCTACTTCGAAGGAGCAATCACTTTTTGTACTCACTCAAGAAAGGAGGGTTAACGATGTCTCCATTAGCTACCTTTAGTGTGATTATCGCAGTTTATTTAGTCTTGGTTTACGCCATGTATCGTGAGACATTACCTGCGATATGGGGTCTCATGCTCATGAGTGTGCTCACCGTAGCTATTGTCGCAATAATGCGAGGTGGAGTTACCTATAAGGATTTTTACGCATTAATGGCTCAAGGAGCTTACAGGGTTGCTCCAGCCGTTTTTTCGTTCATGTTTGCCGGTGTCTTCGCCAGATCACAGATCGACACAGGGATTGTTGAAAATGTGGTGAAGCGTGCAGCCGAACTGGGTGGAGATAGGCCACTCATCGTAACCCTTTTACTGGGTTTAGCGAGCGCTTATGTGACCCTAGGGGCTTTTGCCGGGGGAGCATTTGTTTGTCTCGTTATTGCTTTGCCAATCCTCCTCAGTCTCGGATTGAGTCCGATCACAGCCACCGTTATACAGGCTTTTGCAGTTGGTCATGCCGGCATGTTATGGGCACAGCACTGGGCCTATTTCAATTCCTTTGCGAAAGTCACGCTCAACGAAATGTGGCCTTTTTTGGTGGTTTACCAGCCCTTTGTCACTGCCACGTGGATTGGCTTGGTCATCTATCAGTTCAAGGTCAACAAATTGCCACTGCGGTGGTCCGTGCCCGCAAAGAACCTGTTCAAAGTGGAGAGGAAGGTCCCCCTTTATGCCCTTCTCTGTCCCCTCCTTCCGCTCTTCTTCATCCTTGTCTTAAAAATGTCGGATATCATGTCCTTTATCTTGGGCAGCGTCGTCGCCGTCATTGTCACCCAGCCCGGAAGCGGTCGAAAGTTGTCTGAGTATCCGGGTCTATTCAGCAGGATCTACATAAATGGCATCAATGACATGGCCTACCTTATCGCCATACTGGTTGGGATCGGATATATTACGAGGGCTGCGGATTTTCCATTTGTTAAGGAAGTGCTGGGACAGAGCCTTCAGTCAATTCTACCGTCTTCTTCCATTGGGTTCATTCTCTTTTTCAGTGTATTTATGATCTTTTTCGACTTATTCCGGGGCCCAGGTCAACCGTGGGGGATGGGCGCGGCAGTTTTTGGTGCCATTGTCGGCCTTGGCAAGTACCCGCTTCTGGTTACAGGGGCGTTGATTGCAGCCTATGACAGCTTTTGTCTCGTTGGAGACCCCACTACAGGATATGTAGTCTATGCCTGTGCCCTGACAAAGGTATCAATCATTGATTATTTCAAAAAAGTTTATGTGTCAGCCATTATCCTTGGGGTTATAGGGATCGTGCTTCTCACCATATATCACGGTATGTGGTAAAATCTGCGCCTTTAGGATCACCTCCAATGCAAACGATGGTTTTGGTGTTGTCGCCCCTTTGGATCAGATGCTTGTGTCAAATGTTTTGGGGAAAATGAGATAAATCTTTAGCACATCAAGGGGGTATTCGGTGAGTGTGAGTAAAGGAAAAGTGAGAATCGGAATTGATGTGGGAGGCACCTTCACCAAGGCCGTGGCCGTGGACGTCGGGACCATGCAAATCGTTGGAACGTCGGTCGTCCCAACAACGCACTACTCAGAGAAAGGTGTTGCCCAGGGGGTGGTGGATGCATTGCAGAAGCTTCTCCATCAGGGGGATATCGCCGCAGAGAGCGTGATTTTCGTAGCTCACAGTACCACCCAGGCGACGAACGCTCTTTTGGAGGGCGATGTCTCCCCTGTGGGGGTTGTGGGAATGGGAGCTGGAGGCATCGAAGCGTATCGGGCTAAGAAGCTGACCATCATGAAGGATCTGGAGATCGCTCCCGGTCGATTCATTTTAACCAAACATACTTTTGTGGATACGGCGAAGGGTCTCAGCAAAGATCAGGCCACCCAAGCAGTGAAGGGATTGATGGAGCAGGGAGTGAGTACCATTGTGGCGAGTGAGGCGTTCGGAGTGGATGATCCCACCCGAGAGAAGCTTGTTATGGAGGCAGCGGCAGAGCTGGGGCTCCCTGCTACGGGAGCCCACGAGATCAGCAAACTTTACGGATTAAAAGTGAGGACCCGGACCGCGGTCATCAATGCAGGCATTTTAACGAAAATGATCGAGACGGCTGAGTTGACTGAAAAGAGCGTCCAGGCCATGAGCATCAAAGCTCCCCTGATGGTGATGCGGGGCGATGGCGGAGTCATGGGCATCAAGGAAATGAAACGGAGGCCCATCCTGACGGCCTTATCTGGTCCAGCAGCGAGCGTGGCCGGAGTCCTTTTCTATCTGAAAGTATCCGATGGGATCTACTTTGAAGTCGGAGGTACGAGCACCAACATCGGTGTGATCAAAACGGGTCGCCCAATGGTAAAGCATGCGGAGATTGGCGGTCACAGCACCTACCTTCACTCCTTGGACGTGCGGGTCCTGGGTGTGGCCGGTGGGAGTATGCCCAGGGTTCAAGGCAATAAGATTGTCGACGTAGGTCCAAGGAGCGCACACATTGCCGGCCTCCACTACGCTGCTTTTGCCCGCACGGAAGAGATGCAATCGCCCAGGCTCATCTTTTTGAAATTAAAAGAGGGAGACCCGACCGACTATGTAGGCATTGAAACTGCCAGCGGGAAACGCTTCGCCCTGACCAATACCTGTGCCGCCAATGTCTATGGTTCAGCAAAGCCCGGGGATTATGCTTATGGTAACCCCGAGGCGGCCCGAAAGGCATTCGTCCCATTGGCGGAAGCCCTGGGGACAAGTGTAGAGGAAGCCGCACGCCAGATATTGGATGTCTCCACAGGCAAGATTATCAAGGTCGTGACGGGTTTGATCGATGAATATAAACTGGATTCAGAGGGCTCGGTTCTCGTGGGGGGAGGAGGAGGAGCAGCCGCCCTGATTCCCTATACTTCGAAAAAAACGGGCCTTCGGTATCAAATCTCGGAAAAGGCGGAGGTGATCTCTTCCATCGGTGATGCGTTGGCAATGGTGAGGGAAACAGTTGAGCGGACGATCGTAAACCCCACGCCAGAAGATATCCTCCGGGTGCGAATCGAATGTGAGCAAGGGGCCATGGCTTCAGGAGCTCTTTCAGGTACGATCGAGTGCTACGTCGAAGTGGATACCGTAAAAAACCGGGTCGTCGCAACGGCTGTGGGAGCTACCGAATTTGTGGTCAAAGACGTAGCCGCCAAAAAGGTTGATCAGGCTGCCCAGAGAAAACTTGCGGCAGATTCGATGCGTGCAAACCCCGATGAAGTGGAGGTCGGGGCCAGAACCAAACACCTTACGGTATTTCATTGCCAAATGAAGAAGCGCGGGCTATTTGGGTTTACACGCAACAGCTACAGGCCAATGAGGGTACTTGATGAATATGGGGTGATACGTTTGATCCTGAAGAATGGAGTTGCGTTTTCTACCACCGTAGGTGATGCGGAGCGAGTCCTTCTTGAACATGGAGAAAAACTGACCAAATATACGGATGGAGGGGCTGTCATCCCTCCAGCGTACCTCCTGTATGAGGCCCGCGTGTTCGATATGTCCGGGTTGAAGAATTTGGAGGAGTTCATCGCGATGAGCCGGGTGGAGGTCCAGGGGCTGGATAAGGATCTCCCTGCCGTGGTGGTCTTTTCAACGGAGTAGCCCGTTCAACCCTGGCCCCACGCGTACAGGATGAAACCAGTTGTTGTGAGAAGGGAGCATGATCCGTGGGGAAAGAGGTTCCTCGGGAGCAGATCATCGACTTATTCGAGAAGGCCAGGAACGCTCAGGCCATGTGCGAGCTCATGCTTGACATGGACTCGACAGGCAAGCGCATTCCCTCTCAGGACCGGCCAGGATTGATATCCATGGCCTTAGCAACTGGAAAGGGTTGGGCAACCGAGCTTCGCAATCAATATCCTGCGGGAGACATCGAGTCTGTAGCACAAGAGATGGGGGTTAAAGTTGAGATTTCCGATCAACCGAACCAAGTTGGCACTATGCTCATTCGGGCAGAGTACTATGCGCAGCCTCCTCGAGTGATCGTCTTCAGGCAATCTGTCAAAGTCCTGCAAGATCTGATGGAACGGGTCGGGCTCACCGACCTGTTGGCCCCCGAGCTAATCATACCGATTCATGTCGTACACGAGATCTTTCATCATGTTGAGAATCTGAAAAAGGACTCTCTCGCAAAGCGCTATTTCGTGACAACGTTCCGTTTGGGGCCATTACGATTGAAATCAGGGGTCCGTGTTTTAACGGAGATGGGGGCTTATGCCTTCGCTCAGCGCTGGCTGAATTTGGATTGGTATCCGTTTGTCATTGACCAGATCGACAGGCTTATGGCAGAGGATGCGATCAGTCCAGTAGAAAAATGGAACGAGCTTATGAGAAAAAGGGGACTGGGGCGAATCCTCCCGCGATTCTTTTCTGACAAGGATCAAGCCGGAAAGGAGAGAAGAGATCGATGAATATCAATAATCCATTCGATTTTACTGGGAAAACGATTATCTTGACTGGCGCTGCAGGTGGGTTAGGCCGCCCGATTAGCATTGCTTTTGCCAAAGCTGGGGCTGAAGTGGCAATCTGTGATCTCAACGAGCAGGGACTCGCCGTTATCGTTGATGAGATCAAAGCATTTGGCGGACATTATCTCACCAGGAAAGTGGATCTATGCTCGCAAGGAGAGGTTGAAGACTTCGTAAGAATGGTTCACGAGAAGTTTCAGAAGGTTGACGTGCTCGTCAATGTGGTTGGGGGTCTCATCCGTAAGCTCGCGGTGGAATATCCGCTTGAGGAATGGGAGCGCGTCGTCGACATGAATTTAAAGGCATGCTGGCTTTCCTGCCAGGCGGTGGGAAGGATCATGGTTGGCCAGAGACGGGGGCGGATTATTAATTTCACATCCAATGCCGGGACCCACGGAATTCAGAACAATGCGGCTTATGGTCCGGCCAAGGCCGGCGTCATTGCACTCACCAGAGTTCTTGCGGTCGAATGGGGGCCCTACGGGGTCTCCACGAATGCTCTTGCACCCGGTTTTGTGGCGACACCCATCAACGCAGACATCCTAACCAATCCAAAAGCGATAGAGCGCTTCGTGGCGCGCATGCCCCTTGGTGGCCAAATACTCCCCGATGACGCACCGGTGGGACCGACATTATTTTTGGCGTCTGATGCGGCTCGCTGGATCAACGGCCATACCCTCTACGTGGATGCGGGCTTTAATATCACATAGCAGGGAGTTTCCCAGAGATTCTGTCTGAAAAGAGGGGTTGATGATGGGTATGCATAATCCATTTGATTATACGGGAAAGACCGTTGTTTTGACCGGCGCTGCAGGTGGGCTCGGCCGCCCTATTAGCATTGCTTTTGCGAAGACTAGGGCTCGAGTCGTCCTTTTTGATCTCAATGAAGAACGGCTGGCAAATGTTGTCAACGAAATAGGTATCGACGGTCTTGTTTCTGCTGCCAAGGTGGATCTTTGTTCACTCCAAGAGGTGACGGACTCTGTTGATCGGGTCCGGGAGAGATTTCAGAAGATCGATGTGCTTGTCAATCTTGTCGGAGGAATTATCCGCAAGCCTTCGCTGGATTACCCTATTGACGAGTGGCAGCGGGTCGTCGATATGAACCTAAAAGCATGCTGGGTCTGCTGCCAGACGGTGGGGAAGATCATGGTTCAACAAAGACAGGGGCGCATTGTCAATTTCACCTCTAATGGTGGTTTACACGGACTTCCAAATTATCCAGCCTACGGTCCTGCCAAAGCGGGAATCATTGCTCTCACAAGGGTCCTTGCGGTCGAATGGGGGCCCTACGGGGTCTCCACGAATGCGATCGCCCCCGGTTTTGTAAGGACACCGATCAATGATGAACTTCTAAACAATCCAAGAGCCATGGAAGGCTTCTTGACACGTATGCCCTTTGGGGAAATACTACCTCCTGACGCACTGGTGGGGCCGACGTTATTTTTGGCATCGGAGGCAGCCCGTTGGATTAATGGCCATACCCTTCACGTGGACACGGGTTATGACATCACTTAGCGAAGAAATGGTTCAAGGATTATTCTTAGGTAAACGCGTTGTTTAAGAGAATTTGAAAGACTCTTGAAGAGAATGATTCTGGAAGAGGAGAGAAAGATGATGACGAAAGAAAAATTACTTGAGATGTATGAGAAGATGGTGAAAATTCGCTTTTTTGAAGAAGAGGGGGTTCAGCTCTTCTTCAAGCGCATTCTTCCTGGCAACGTTCACCCTTCCATCGGTCAGGAAGCGATCCCCGTGGGAGTCTGTTCCGTACTGAGGGAGGATGATTATATCACCAGCACCCATCGGGGCCACGGAGATATCATCGCGAAAGGAGCGAGGGTCGATCGAATGATGGCCGAACTCCTTGGCAAAAAGACGGGTTATTGCAAGGGCAAGGGAGGATCGATGCATGTCGCCGACCTTGATCTCGGGATCCTGGGTGCCAACGGGATCGTCGGGGCAGGTCTTCCGATAGCCAATGGAGCGGCCCTCGCTTTCAAGATGGCAGGAACGGACCAGGTCTGCGTTAGTTTTTTCGGGGATGGCGCTTCCAATACAGGGTCATTCCATGAAGCCCTGAATCTGGCATCGGTCTGGAAATTGCCTGTTATTTTTGTCTGTCAGAACAATCAATATGCCTTCTCGACCCCGCAACGGACCCACCAGAACATCTGTGACATCGCCGTGAGAGGAACAGGTTATGGAATTCCCGGACTCTGCATTGACGGAAATGATGTCCTCGCCGTCTATGAAGCCGCGACCGGAGCCGTTGAAACGGCAAGGAAGGGCGAAGGCCCCACGCTCCTTGAGTGTAAGACCTATCGGTGGACGGGCCACTTCGTGGGAGATTCGGGGACAACGTATCGAACCAAGGAGGAGGTCGAGGACTGGAAGAAAAGGGACCCCATCAAACTTTACCGGGAGAAACTTGTGGCGATGGGAACCTGCGGCGTAGACGAGCTTGAGAAAATAAACCAAAGGGTAAAGAAAGAGATCGAAGAAGCGGTCGTTTTTGCCCAGAACAGTCCCGATCCGAAGCCTGAAGACGCGCTCGAAGATGTCTATGTGGATCGTTATATCCCCTGAAGGAGGAGCAAATGAGAGAAATCACGTATCGGGAGGCTGTGAGAGAGGCCTTAAGGGAAGAGATGAAGCGCGATGAGAAGGTCTTTCTCATCGGTGAGGATATCGCAGATCTGGGAGGAGGGTTCAAGGTCACCGCGGGCCTTGTTGAAGAATTCGGTCCGACCCGGGTGAGAAACACCCCCATTTCAGAGGCAGCGATCGTGGGAGCGGCTTTAGGAGCCGCCCTGATCGGGATGAGGCCGGTAGCCGATTTGACCTATATTGATTTTACAACCATTGCCATGGACCAGATCGTCAACCAGTCGGCCAAGGTTCGTTACATGTTTGGCGGGAAAGCGAAAGCCTCACTAGTCATCCGTGTGATGGCAGGTGGGGGGCGGTCTACCGCTGCCCAGCACTCCCAGAGCCTGGAGGCCTGGTATACCCACGTACCCGGGTTGAAAGTGGTGATGCCTTCCACCCCATATGATGTGAAGGGCCTTCTCAAGGCATCGATCCGGGAAGATAACCCGATCATCTTTATCGAACATATGCTCCTTTATAATGAAAAGGGGCCTGTTCCGGAGGAGGAGTATTTTGTCCCGATCGGGAAGGCAGAGATCAGGAGAGAGGGAAAGGACGTGACCATCATTGCCACTTCGCGAATGGTCTTAAGGAGTCTCAGGGCCGCGGAAGTGCTTGCCGGGGATGGGATCGAGGCTGAAGTCATCGATCCGAGGACCCTCGTCCCCCTCGATGAGGAGACGATCCTCCAGTCCGTGAAGAAGACAGGCAAAGTGGTCATTGTGCATGAAGCATGCAAACGATCCGGCTACGGGGCGGAGATTGCGGCGACGATCTGTGAAAAGGGTTTCTATGATCTCGATGCTCCGATCAAACGGGTCGCTGCAGCAAACACACCTGTTCCCTTTGCGCCGACGCTGGAGAATTTCGTCATCCCTGACGAGCAGGCCATCATCAAAGGGGTCAGGGAGTTATTCGGATAGGAGGAAGAGGGGTCCATGGCAAAAGCGATTACGATTCCACAATTAGGTGTAACCATGGAGAAGGCGACGATCACCACCTGGATGAAACAGGAAGGGGATCCCGTCAAACAAGGAGAAATCCTCTGCATCATTGAATCGGATAAGGTCAATTTTGAAATGGAAGCGCCCGAGTCCGGTGTTCTTGCGAAGGTGATAGCAGAGGAGGGGAGCGAGATCCCTGTGGGCGAAGTCATTGCCGTTGTTGCCGGGCAGGGAGAGGTGTTTGATCTGGAAGAGTTGATTCGGCAGGCGAAAGCAGGGTTTGCCACGAGAGGGGCGGAGCCATCTGCTCCGAAGGCATCCCCCGGAAGTGTGGAAGCCGGTGGTGTTGCCGAGACCTCTCAGCCGAGAGGAGGAAGAAGGGATTCAAAAGTCTCTCCCCTTGCCAGAAGGATTGCAGAAGAGAAGGGGGTTTCCCTCGAAGGGATAACAGGAACAGGACCCGGGGGGAGTATCACCAAGGAGGACGTGCTCAAGGCGTTTGAGCTGAAGGGAAAAGGTGCTCCTCAAGCTGGTCCCCCCTCCGTCTCGAAGAAGGTGCCCCTGAAAGGGGTTAAGAAAGTCGTTGCTGAAAGAATGGCTTTGAGCTGGCACACCGCTCCGAGAGTCACGCAGGTAATGGAAGTGGATATGACGGAGGTGGTGCGCTTTCGAGAGGAGAATCGGGGAGAGTGGGAATCGAAAGGAGTTCGTGTATCTCTGAACGATATCCTCGTCAAGGTGGTCAGCCAGGCCCTTATGGAATATCCGGAGATCAATTCGAGTCTGAAAGGCGATGAGATTGAGGTCTATGGAAATGTGAACATGGGGATTGCCGTTGCGACGGAGAGAGGGCTCCTCGTGCCGGTTCTCAGAAATGCCGATCGGAGGTCTCTTCTCGACATCTCCAGGGAAAGCAGCCTCCTGATTCAAAAGACCCAGGAGGGGAAGCTCGGCCCGGACGATCTCAGGTTCGGGACATTCACGATCACAAATCTCGGGGCCTTCGGGATTGATCTCTTCACCCCGATCATCAACCAACCGGAAAGCGCAATCCTGGGAGTCGGAAAGCTCGACCGGAAAGTGAAGGTGGTTGACAGCGATAAGATCGCCATCCGTTCGGTGATGAATCTCTGCCTGGTCTTCGACCACCGGGTGATTGACGGAGCCCCGGCTGCCCGGTTTTTGGGTCGGGTGAAAGAGATCCTGGAGAATCCAAAACTGATGAGGGAGATAGTCTAACATAATACCGTCCGAAGGAGGATGACGTCGGAGTCTTATGAATTCCAGGATGGTCTTGAAAAAAGTCCCTGTTTGTCGTATAGCACATTTACCCTACCAGAAGTTCGTATCCAGACATCTCATACCCAATTATGGTGAAGGAGGCACTCACATGGCATCGTCACATCACACTCCCATTTTTTTTAGAGTCATCACCCGGTTGAGCATTCTTTTCGTGCTGTTTTTGGCCACTACGGCCCAAATGACTCCTTCCTATATTAAGGACATTCTCCGTGGCGACGACGCTAAGGCGTGGATGACCAAAGAGGTCACCCCGAAGAAGAAGTACATGGTTGCTGTCGCCCTTCCGAACATGCCGGATCCAACCTGGCAGAGCGTCTGGTATGGGGCTCAGGCGCAAGCGCAGAAGCTGGGTCTCGATTCCCGGATCGCGGATGCCGGAGGCTTCACCAAGCTCGACGTTCAGGTCTCCCAGATCGAGAACTTCGTTCAACTGAAGATCGACGGAATCATCATCGGCCCCGTGCAAAGCGACGGCGTTGCTCCGGTGCTCCAGCGCGCGGCCGACGCGGGGATCAAGATCGTCGATGCCTTCATCTACGACAACAGCGGTCGGACCTCCAGCCGGGTCATCAACGACCAGCGGGACATCGGGGCAGCCGAGGCGAACTACCTGGGCAAGGCTCTGGGAGGCAAAGGGAACGTCGTGATGCTCTACGGCGCAGCCGGAGTGACTTCCCTTCAGGCCCGGGGTGAAGGGTTCAAAGAAGCCGTGAAGAAGCAATATCCCGAGATGAAGATCCTGGCCGAGCGCTATTGCGACATGTCCCGCGCAGAGGGTCTCAAACAGATGGAAGACTTCCTCCAGGCCTTCCCAGGCCAGATCAACGGTGTTTACACCGGCGGGTCGTTCCTCGCAGATGGTGTTGCCGATGCTGTGGCGGCAAAACGGGCGGGCAAGATCCTGATTGCCACGGCCAGCCCCAACCCGGGAACCCTCGACCGGATCAGGCGGGGCGAGATTCACATGACAGCCGACCAGCAGAACGTCATGCAGGGGCGGATCGCCATCAACGTTATGGTGAGTTTGCTCAATGGCGACAAGGTTCCGGAGTTGATCGTCCCCCCCATCCGTGAGGTGACGGTGGAGAATATCGGGACCGTGGACTGGAGCCTGACACTTCCACCCGCCGGCTGGAAACCGTAAGGGCCAGCTTAACAGATGATGAACTATGATCAAGGAGGTAATCAAATGACATCATCGTGCCGCACTTTAAAGCTGTTTGCTGTCATCATTCCATTGGCTCTTCTCGTAGTTTTTTTCCTGGCCACCATGAGCAGGGCCCAGTTAGGTCCCGGGGCTTTCAAGGACGTTATCCGTGGCGAGGGCGCCAAGGTATGGATGACCAAGGAAGTGACACCGAAGAAGAAGTACGTGATTGCCGTTGCCCTGCCAAACATGCCGGATCCAACGTGGCAGAGCGTTTGGTATGGCTGTCAGATTCAAGCTCAGAAGCTTGGCCTCGATTCCAGGATCGCGGACGCCGGAGGCTACAACAGGCTCGAGGTTCAGGTCTCCCAGATCGAGAACTTCATTCAGTTGAAGGTCGACGGGATCATCATCGGCGCGGTGCAGGGCGAAGGCGTTGCCCCGGTGCTTCAGCGTGCGGCTGACGCTGGGATCAAGATCGTCGATACGTTCCTCTATGAGAACAGCGGTCGGACCTCCGGCCGGGTGATCAACGACCAGCGGGAAATCGGTGCAGCCGAGGCGAACTACCTGGGCAAAGCCCTTGGCGGCAAGGGGAACGTCGTGATGCTCTATGGGGGGGCCGGGAATACGACCATGCTGTCTCGGGGTGAAGGGTTCAAGGAGGCCCTGAAGAAGCAATATCCGGCGATGAAGGTCCTTGGCGAACGCTTCTCCGATTTAACGCGCGCCGAAGGTCTCAAACAGATGGAGGACCTCCTCCAGGCCTTCCCCGACCAGATCAACGGCGTTTACACCGGGGGGTCGTTCCTTGCGGACGGGGTTGCCGATGCTGTGGCCGCAAAGCGGGCAGGCAAGATTCTGATTGCCACGGCGAGCCCGAACCCCGGGACCCTCGACCGGATCAAGCGGGGTGAGATTCACATGACAGCCGACCAGCAGAACGTCATGCAGGGGCGGATTACCATGAACATCATGGTGAGCGTGCTCAACGGCGACAAAGTGCCGGAGTTGATCGTCCCCCCCATCCGGGAGGTGACGGTGGAGAACATCGGCACCGTGGACTGGAGCCTGACCCTTCCTCCAGCTGGCTGGAAGCCGTGAGGAGGAAGTGATGCCGGAGCCTTTACCAGTCCAGCCGATAAAGCCGCAGATCGAAAGGCGCCAGCTTCCGGTCCGCTTTCCCCGTCTGCGACTGACCCAGGAGAGAGGGGTTGCCGTCAGCATCGTCGTGCTGGTCGTGATCTTCTCGTACCTGCAGCCGCGCTTTGCTAATCTGAACAACTTTCTCAACATCACCCGGCAGGGCGCTGAGCCGGCGCTTCTGGCAATGGGGCAGGCGTTCGCGATGATCGCAGGTGGGTTCGACCTTTCGATCGGCGCGATCACCGGACTGACGAGCGCGGTCCTCGCGTACGCCGTGCTGGGATTCGGGCTCGTTCCCGGCATCGCGATCGGCATCCTCCTCGGGGCGCTGATCGGATTGACGAACGGGACCCTGATTGCACGCTACCGGCTGCCTCCCTTCATCGTCACCCTGGGTATGCTCTCGCTCTGCCGCGGAATCGCATACATCATCACGGGGGGACTGCCCGTACTTAATCTCCCCCGCGAATTCGCCTACATCGGCGGAACCGGCTACGTCGGCCCTCTGCCGCTGGCAACGATTATCGCCACCACGATCTTCGTCGTGCTCTACGTGCTGCTCACCCGGTTCAAGTTTGGTTACTATGTTTACGCGATCGGCGGAGATGAATCAGCAGCGCGGCTGGCCGGCGTCAACGTCCGGCAGGTGCGGACCCTGGTCTACGTGATCAGCGGAACCCTGGCGGCGATCGCGTCCGTGCTGCTGTCGTCGCGGGTAAACAGCGGCCAGCCAAGCCTTGGCGATGGCTCGGAACTGCTGTCAGTCGCGGCCGTGATTATCGGTGGGGTCCGGCTCCGTGGGGGACAGGGTAGCCTCGGGGGTGTGATGCTCGGCGTGATCCTGCTCGCGGTGCTTTCGAACGGGCTGAATCTGATCAACATGTCGTCGTACGTGCAACTCGTCGCGATCGGGCTCATTGTGATGGCAGCCTCCGTTGGTTCGGTGATTCGCGGACGGCGGCAAGAGGACTAACCGTGATGACGAATCAAGAAGAAGCAGGATCCATGCAGTCGCTCGGGACCGCAGTCGATGGCCGGTGTCAAACGGAGGGTCGTCCACTGCTGGAACTACGGGGGATCTCAAAATACTACGGGCACGTCCGTGCCCTCGAAGAGGTTGATTTCGAACTCTACCCGGGTGAGATACTTGCGCTGGTGGGAGACAACGGCGCCGGCAAATCGACGTTGATCAAAGTGATCTCGGGTGCGGTCATCCCGGACTGGGGCGAAATCTTCCTGGACGGACGTCCGGCTCGGGTACGATCCCCTCAGGACGCGGTTTCACTGGGCATCATGACCGTTTATCAGCACCTTGCGCTGATCGACACCCGCGACGTGCTTGCAAACCTGTTTCTCGGCCGGGAACCGTCACGATGGGGGATGATCGATCGGCGGAAGATGCAAGAGGACGCCAAGCGGGTACTTGACGAGCTGAAGATCTCGATTCCTTCACTGGTGGTGCCGGTTGGCATCCTTTCAGGAGGGCAGCGGCAGGCTGTGGCGATCGGGCGGGCCCTGCTTCAGGGGAGCCGGATCATCATCCTGGACGAACCGACGGCAGCACTGGGAGTCGAGGAGACGCGGAGGGTTCTGGAGCTGACCGAGAAACTCCGGACAGGTGGACTCTCGGTGATCATGATCAGCCACAATCTGCACCACGTCTTCGCCGTTGCCGACCGCATCACCGTGCTACGAGGGGGAAGGCGCGTTGGGATGCGCCGGCGCTCGGAGACGACGGGTGAAGAGGTCGTACGCCTGATTACAGGAGTCGAGCTGATCGATGCAAATTGAGGAAGGGATCGTCTTGCTTGCACTGATCACGGTACGGATCGTAACAGGATTGGGTATGAATCCAAGCTAATCTGGGTGGGTTCTTGCGCGGGATAACGCAACCAGCAGACTGACCTTCCTTCGCTTCATTTCTTTCGATAAGCGTGTTTGTCCCGGGCTTTTTGTCGGATCAAATAACCCCTATGAGGCAGGAGGAGAAGCGAAACAAGAGGGAGCCCCTTGAATCCCCGTGAGAGAGTATTCACGGCAATGAGAATGGAGACCCCGGATCGTGCCCCCACCTCCGCTCGTTTCCACGCGGGGTTCATGCGCCTTTTTGACAAGATGGTCGGGGCGAATCTTCCTGAAAAATATCTGCAACCAGGACACGCAGGATTTGTAACAGAACCCATACCAGGCGGTATTTCCCCGGAGGAGTACTTCCAGTGCGACGTCCGGCAGGTGACCACTCTGCCAAGCGTCCACCTAAACGACTATACGCCATAATTTGATGCCCTACCCGAAAATGCCGTCCTGAACGAGTGGGGCGTTGCCCGGATCATCGATCCCCAAACCTTCTCGGAAAGAAGAATCGCGCCGCTCCGCAGTGCCAGCTCTCCCGGGGATATTCTCAGCTATCAACTCCCGGATGTGGATGCAGAATACCGTTGGCAGGGCCTCATGGATACGGTCGGTTCATTTAAGAAAGCCGGGTATGCAACCGCTGCTCTTTTTCATGCCACGTTTTTTGAGCTGATCTGCGACTTGCGAGGATATGAACAGTTTCTCATCGACTTATATGCCCAAACGGAAATGGCCAAAGCACTCATTGACCTGGTCACCGATGTCCGTGTAAGACAGGCCGTTGGGCTGGCCAGATCAGGTGTTGATTTTCTGAGGGTGGGGGACAATTTCGGAACCCAGCGTGGAATGCTTATCTCTCCGGACAAGTGGAGAGGAACTTTTAAGCCGGGATTAGAGAGGCTAATAAGAGCTGTTAAATCCCTTCGGCCAGAGATCTTCCTTCTCTACAAGTCGGACGGGAACATCGAACCGATTATACCGGATCTCATCGATATGGGAGTGGACGTTTTGTGCCCGATTCAGGCGGAAGCCATGGATCCGGCGAAGATCAAGAGAAATTTTGGAGACAGACTTCGGCTATGGGGTACGATCAGTACGCAATCCCTCCTTCCATTTGGCACTCCCGAACAGATTAGAAATAAGGTGTGGGAAAACATGAGGATCCTCGGCGAAGGGGGTGGGCTTGTCATCGCACCGGACCAGATCGTGATGCCAGATGTCCCTTGGGAAAACATCGTTGCATTCTTCAGAGCTGTCCATACCTTTACGTGGTGAGGAAGAGTCTCGAACCAAATCGTTGAGATCACAACTTCCATAGAGTAGGGAGGTTGCCAGGGCCCGTGCTTTTTTTCTTGCTTTTTTCTTGACAAGAGTTTACTACTATAATACAAGAGACTGTTCGATTAAGATATCGCTCAGATGGACGAAGTCAGATCTGAGAATCTTTTCCCAGAGGCGAAGGGAAAGAAGAAGATATGGTAACGATGGATGAAAAACAAATTGTTCAAAACATAAAAGCAATTCGTCAGAGCAAGAAAATTACTCTCGATCAATTGGCGAAGCTCACCGGGCTAACGAAAGGGTACATTTCAAGAATAGAAAATTCTCATAAAGCCCCTCCGCTCTCGACGTTATATCGAATCGCTAATGCTCTCGATACGGATTTGAGCGTTTTGCTCGCCGAGAATTCGGAAGTACCCGAAAAGCTAAGACTTTGCATTGTGAGAAAGAATGAAAGAAAGGAGGTCGTTTCAAGAGGTACGCTCTACGGGTACCAATATGTCTCGTTAGCCTTTAAGAAGATTGGGAAGAATATGGAACCTTATATCATTGAGCCGGCCGTAGAAGAGATTGGGGTTTTTTCTCATGAAGGGGAAGAATTCATGTACGTCCTTGAAGGAACCCACGAATTTATTTACGACAACGAAAAGTATATCCTGAACGAAGGGGACAGTATCTATTTTGATTCGATCGTTCCCCACAGTGGTAGATGCATCGGAGACAAGAAAGCCAAAATCTTAGGAATTATGTATTCCTACAAACGTTAATTTTTCCCCCGCTTTGTTTACAATTTGTAAACCTGATCTCGCAAGATTGGATGCTGTAAGAGACTTCATTAACTACATTCAAAGAAAGGAGTTTTTTTATGAAAAAGCGGATCGTGTGTGTCATTGGCGTCGGTCTTTTAGTCGGTATCTGTGCAGCCTTTTTTCTCGGTGTGAGTACAGCCCAGGTCGCGAAGGAACGGGGGAAAATCAACTTTGTCTATCTTGGGCCCATGTCGGGGTCAGCCGCTGCCTATGGTGAGGAACAGTTTGCGGGGATTCAGTTAGCCGCGAAGGATATTAATGGGACCGGGGGTATCAAGGTCGGGGATAAGGCCTACGATCTTCAGGTCTATGCGTTGGATGTCGAGGAATCCCCCGAGAAATCTGTGACCAAAATGAATGAGGCGATCTCGCTTCATCGTCCTCTTGCCTTCCATGTCGGGCACAGCATGGCTGCGATGCCATTGAAGCAATTTGCAAAAGAGAAGGGTTTCATCCTGCTGGGCGTTTCCGAAGTTCCAGCCTTTACGGACCCCCGTAATCCTCTATGCGTCCGGGCATGGGTTAAGGTTGCCGACCAGGGACCGATGCTCGATTACATGAGGCGTCTGGGAATTAACAAGATAGGCATACTGGCCCATTCGGGAGAAGTCTCTGTGAAGTGGGCTCAGGTTTGCAAAGACATGTGGGGAAAGCGGGGAGGTACGGTTGTCGGAGAAGTTACCTATCCGGTAGAATCGACCGATTTCACAAGTCCCGTGACAAAACTGCTGAGTTACAATCCCGAGGCAATCGCTGCGGGGGGTCATCCGGACGTCAGAGCGGCTAATATCCTGAAGAATATTCGGGAACTGGGATTCAAGGGTAAGGTTTTCTTTGGTGGCGCGTGCCGGGGGCCGAGGATGGTCAATCTGATAGGAAATGAATTGGCAGAGGGCACCATATTGGTCGGGACTGCCTTCGAAAAAGGCGGCCCGAAGATCGATGCATTTAAAAAGCGCATGGCTGGCCTCTATCCCGGGAAACCTTATGGCCTTGTTTATGCCGTTGCGTATGAAGCGCCCTTTTTGCTAAAAGCAGGTGTTGAGCAGGCAAAAACAGTGACGGAACTCGAAAAAATAACCGCGGCCATGGAGACAGCGGTTGGACCCAATAGCTCGCCGACAGGCTTATTTTCGAAAGTGGTCAACGGAGAAGTGGAATTGAATCTTTATTCGGTGGAAATCAGAAACGGACAGGTCGTTCCTGTTCAATAGGACCCAAAGACCACTAATTACATACTTCAAAAGCCCATCGCAGAGCGAGGAGGTAGTGTCTCTGTGTCCCAGTACCTCATCAATGGGTTAGTGCTAAGCAGCATTTACATACTGGTCGCCCTGGGCCTCACGCTTGTCTACAGCATACTGGACGTGCCTAATTTCGCCCATGGCGAACTGGTGATGTTAGGCGCCTATATCGGTGTTTTTTCCCTCGGCATCGTGGGAGTGACAAACTACTTCCTCGTTCTTGTTATTTCGGTGTTAGCGCTGGCCGCGTTGGGTCTCTTCCTTGAGAAATTCATTTTTCGTCCCCTTCGAAGCGCTCCGCCGGCGACGATGTTCATCGCTGCCTTAGGGCTCGTCTACATTCTCCAAAGCACGGTTCAACTGATCTGGGGGAAGGAGTGGTTGTCACTCCGGTCCCCCTTTATGGGAGCGATCAAGCTCGCAGGTGCTACGGTAACGTATACACGGGTGTTCATCTTTTCCCTCAGTTGCCTGCTGATGATTCTCATCTCCCTTTTTGTATACCGAACATGGCTGGGCAAGGGGATTAGAGCTGTAAGCCAGAGCGAGAGCGGTGCTGCCTTAGTAGGAATTAATTCAAATCGGATGATCAGTCTGACCTTTGCCCTGAGTGGGGCCCTGGCAGGCGTAGCCGGCATCTTGCTCGGTCATGTCACCTTTGTTTTTCCGGCAATGGGTTTCTCACCTCTGCTCCGGGCATTCGCTATTATCATCATCGGCGGCATGGGCAGCATCCCCGGTGCGATCATAGGAGGCTTCTTTATCGGAGCTATCGAAACGTTGTCTGTGGCGGTCTTTTCAGCAGAATATGCTGACATCTTTGCTTTTGGCGCTCTGGTTTTGACTTTAATCATAAGACCGAGAGGGCTCATGGGGAAGCTGGAGTAAAATGCCAGGCAGATTCAGGGTTATCAGCTATTTCGGGATCATTTTGGCGCTCTACCTCATACCCGTAGTGGTAAGAATCGACTACGTCATCAATCTCCTGATCTTCTTCCTCATCTGGTCAATGGTTGCTCTCTCCTTCAACCTGTTGTTTGGCTATACCGGCCTCTTGTCCATAGCGCAAGGCGGGTTCTTCGGCATCGGCGCTTACGCATACGCTTTACTGGTGATGAAAGCAGGATGGCCGACCTGGCCAGCCTGGGTTGCCGGAGGCATTGTGAGCGCTGTTGTTTCATTGCCGGTCAGCGCGATCACATTCAAACTGAAAGGACATTATTTCGCCATCTGCACGCTTGCGCTCAGTCTCATCATCACCGGAACACTCACCATCTGGCGGGATTTGACCAATGGGTCGTTAGGCCTTGTTGGAGTTCCACCCATAAGAGGGATCTTTCTGCCCTGGGCAGGGCAAGTTTCCTTTAGAAGCACATTTTCCTTTTATCCCCTAACATTGACCATTTTTTTACTTGTTCTGTGGGTGACCTATCTCCTGGCCAATTCGAAGGTGGGCAGAACCTTTCAGGCCATTCGAGAGAATGAGGCCCTGAGTTCCTCCGTCGGTGTGAATCCCAATTACCATAAGGCCGTATGTTTTTTCATCAGTGCGATGATCAGCGGCCTTGCAGGAGGCCTGTATGCATCGTATATCGGTTTCATCCATCCCATGACAAGCGATGTTTTCATAGGGCTTTTCGCCCTGGTATGCACGGTCGTGGGGGGGACCGGCACGATTCTTGGTCCGGTGATCGGGAACCTTTTGCTCGGCACCATACCCGAGATACTGCGAATCGATCCAGTGGTACGGAATCTGATATTTGGAATCGTTCTTATTGTCGTCGTAAGGGTGGCGCCCAAAGGGATCATGGGTATTCTCAAGGCGAAGCGGCAGCGAGCTCAGGGATCGAGAAGAGTATAGTCCATGTCATTATTAGAAGCACAAGGAATCACAAAGTATTTTGGCGGGCTCAAGGCCCTGGAGGATGTGGACTTTCGAATTTCGAAAGGCGAACTGGTAAGTATTGTGGGTCCAAACGGGTCGGGCAAGACAACTCTATTCAACATTATCACCGGTTTTCATAAGCCTACACGGGGAAGCATTAAGTTTGAAGGAAGCTTTATTGGCGGACTAAGCCCCTACAGGATTGCCCGCGCAGGAATAGGTCGTACCTTCCAGATCACCGCTCTCTTTGAGAACCTCAGCGTTCTTGACAACGTGATTGTAGGTCTTCACCATCACACGACGAGCGGAATGATCGATGCCGTAATCAGGGATCGGAAATACTGCACAGAGGAGCAAGCGTGCCTGGAAAAGGCGAGGGAAATGCTCACTTTTGTTGGTGTTGAAGGCCTCGAAAGCGAATTTGCCGCTCGCTTGCCCTCTTTTCCCAGGAAGCGCTTAGCGATTGCCGTCGCTTTAGTCAGCCGCCCCAACCTCCTCTTGCTGGATGAGCCGGCAGCCGGATTAAATGTCAGGGAAATTGATGGCCTGGCTGCTTTGCTCGGACGGATACGGGAGTCGGGGGTTACCCTTTGTGTCATAGAACATAAGATGAAATTTGTGATGGCTCTTTCTGACAGGGTCATGGTCCTGAATGAAGGACGAAAAATTGCAGAAGGGACCCCCGGGGAGGTGAGCCAGGACGAAAAGGTGATTGCTGCGTATCTGGGGAAATAGGATGTTGCTTAAAGTAGATGGAATTTATGTCGGCTATGGCACCGTTGAAGTCCTGAACGGGATGTCCATGGACGTTCGACAGGGGGAGCTGGTGACCCTTCTCGGGTCCAACGGAGCGGGGAAGAGCACTCTCGTCAAGACGATTTCCGGATTTTTGAGGCCGCAAAAGGGTGCGATTGAATTTAATGGCAGCCGAATCGATCACCTGGAGGCGGACGCCATTGCACGGTTGGGACTTTCCCATTGCCCTGAGGGCCGAAGCCTTTTTATCGATTTAACGGTCGCCGATAATCTTAAACTCGGAGCCTATATCTTTAAGAAAGATGAGAACAAGGTAAGAACGAGATTAGAAAGAATCTACAACTTATTTCCCATTCTTAAGGAGAGAAGGAAACAGAAGGCCGGAACGCTGAGCGGTGGTCAGCAGCAAATGGTCGCCATTGGTCGAGCCTTGATGGCTGAACCGAAACTTTTAATTCTGGATGAGCCCTCATTGGGGTTAGCTCCTTTAATCATCGAAAAATTATTTCAAACCGTAAGGAATATATTGAACGAAGAGGGAATTGCCGTTTTGTTAGTCGAGCAAAACGCGGTCAAAAGCCTGGAGATTGCGGACAGGGGTTATGTCATTGAGTCCGGCAGAGTCGTGCTTTCAGGGAGCAAGAGTGAGCTCTATGGCAATGAAGAAGTGAGAAGAGCTTATCTCGGGATATAAGGGATATTTTAGAATCGATATAAACCATGCTGGATATAGAGCTTCGAGTATTCCTACAGGCAGTCCTTAGCGGGTTATTAACAGGGGGGATTTACGCCCTCATTGGAGTGGGCTTAAATTTGATCTTCGGGGTGATGAAAATCATTAATTTCTCCCATGGTTCCCTCATGATGTTGGGAATGTATACCACCTACTGGCTTTTCACCCTTCTGAAAATCGATCCTTATGTTTCATTGGTGATCAGTATTCCGGTCTTGTTCTTCATCGGGGTCCTGATTCAAAAGATGTTAATCCGTCCGATCATGGAATATTCCGAGAACAACCAACTCGTGGTGACCATGGGGATCATGCTCTTTCTGGAAAACCTCGCGTTATTCGTCTGGAGCCCGGACTTCCGAACTGTCAAGGTGAGTTATGTGGGGACGGTCATTCCCCTTTTCGGTCTCCGGGTCAGCCTGCTGAGGTTGATCGCTTTCGCAGGAGGTTTATTATTAGCTTTTATTCTCTACGCATTCCTTAAGAAAACGGATCTCGGAAAGGCCATCAGGGCTTCTTCAGAGGAACGGGAAGGGGCCTCTGTCGTCGGCATTAGTGTCAAGAGGATCCATCTGGTTTCCTTTGGCATTGGAACCGCCTGTGTGGGAGCGGCAGGCACGTTGATTACGCCCTTTTTTTATCTGTCACCCCATGTGGGAAGACTATTCCTGTTAACCGCTTTCATGGTCGTTGTCATGGGAGGGATGGGAAGCTTTATTGGGGCCATCGTGGGAGGGTTTGTCATCGGGGTTACAGAATCCGTGGGAGCGGTCGCTTTACCTGGGTCTATAGGACAGATCATTCCCTTTTCACTCTTCATCCTCATCTTGCTCTTCAAGCCTACAGGACTATTCAAATGATGGGTCTTGAGAATTTGAACCCATTGAGCAGATGGAAGTATGGGGTGTCTTTTTTAGTGATGGCCATAGTTGTCCTTTGGGCACCCAGGCTTTTGAGCTCCTATTTGCTCCATGTCACCATATTGATCCTTTTTTTTGCATTTTTGGGAAATGCCTGGAATATCGTCGGAGGCTATGCGGGCCAATTCTCATTTGGTCATTGTGCATTCTTCGGAGTGGGGGCCTACGTGTCCTCTCTCTTATATATTAAGGCCGGAATATCCCCGTGGGTCGGAATGATTGCCGGAGCCCTATTGGGGGCCGGCTTGGGGGGGTTCATCGGTTATCTCACTTTTCGGTATAAATTGAAGGGGGCCTTCTTTGCCCTCGCAACCTTTGCCTTCTCGGAGATGCTGAGGATCATTACGCTCAATTGGGACCTCACTGGAAAGGCCATGGGAATCTTAATCCCGTTAAAGAAACTGCCTTCCTTTCGAGACTTTCAGTTCACGGACAAACTGCCCTACTATTACATCATTCTATCGATGGTGATATTGGTATTATTGATTTCTTATTGGCTGGATCATTCCAAGCTCGGCTACTATCTTAAGGCGATACGGGAAGACGAAGAAGCTTCCGGGTCACTCGGAATTCACATTGTGAAATACAAAATCATGGCCATGCTGATCAGTTGCTCTTTAACAGCCGCAGGAGGAGTCTTCTACGCTCAGTACATGTTCTATATCGACCCGGATATCGCTTTTAGTCCCGACATGACGATGGAAATGGTCCTGAGGACGATGCTGGGCGGCGTGGGGACCGTTTTCGGCCCCCTCATCGGGTCGACCGTTCTGGAATCCACATCAGAATTGATGCGCACGTTCCTGGGTGGGTATAAGGGGCTTCATATCATGGTCTATGGAGCGATTTTAATTGTCGTCATGATCTTTTTTCCACATGGGTTGATGGGTCTCATAAGAAAAGGGCGAAGGTAGACCTCCTGCGATGGGACATGCGACGAAGAACATACTGGAGATCAAGGATCTGAATAAAATGTTCGGTGGGCTCGCTGCGGTTCGGAATGTAACGGCTGATATCAAAGAAGGCGAGATCTTGGGGATGATCGGACCGAATGGAGCCGGGAAGACGACCCTCTTCAACCTCATCTCCGGAGCCTATGCCCCGGATTCGGGGTCCATTCTCTTTGAGGGGGAGCACATCGAAGGGAAGGCGGATTACCAGATCTCGCAGAGAGGGATCTGTAGAACGTACCAAATCGTAAAACCCTTTAACAACCTTACTGTTCTCGAAAACGTTTTAGTCGGAGCCTTTAAAAAAAGTGGCCCGATGAGACTGGCCAAGGAATTTTCTCTCGATCTTCTCAACTTCATTGGCCTCTATGAGAAAAGGAAACACCTTGCGAGCAGCTTAACGCTTGCTGAAAAGAAATCTCTTGAAGTGGCCAGGGCATTGGCTACCCAGCCCAAGCTCATTCTTCTCGATGAGGTGATGGCCGGATTAAATCCAAAAGAACAAAGTGATTCGATCAAGTTGATTTTTGAAATGAATCAAAAGGGGATCACCTTACTGGTCATCGAGCATAAGATGAAAATCATCATGTCTATTTCGAATCGGATCATGGTCCTCCATTATGGAGAAAAGATTGCGGAAGGGTCTCCAGAAGAAGTGTCCGGGCATCCAAAAGTCATCGAGGCCTATCTCGGGGAGAAGGACAGCCTTGCTTGATGTACAGAAGATCGAGGTGAAATACGGGGATATCCGCGTTCTGGAAGGCGTCTCTCTGGAGGTGAAAGAAAAGCAGATTGTGTCCGTCCTCGGGGCGAATGGCGCAGGGAAGACAACGCTCCTTCGAGCCCTTTCCGGATTCATGCATCCCGTGGCCGGAGAAATCGTCTTCTTGAATCGGACCGTTACCCGACTGGAGTCGAATCAAATGGTCAACCTGGGCCTGGTCCGGGTTCCAGAGGGAAGGAAAATCTTCCCGACCCTGACCGTCCTGGAGAATTTGGAATTGGGTTCCTATAACTCCAGGGCCAAAATCGTGAGGAGGAAGTCCTTAGAAAAGGTATATGATCTCTTTCCGATATTGAGCGAACGAAAGAATCAGCTGGCTGGGACGCTCAGCGGCGGGGAACAGCAACTGTTAGCCATGGGTCGCGGCTTGATGTCTCTTCCGGAGCTTTTGATGCTCGATGAGCCTTCTCTGGGGCTCTCTCCCATTTTTGTTAAAAATATCTTTGCTATCGTCATGCAAATCAACCAACAGGGGACAACGGTATTGTTGGTTGAGCAGAACATCCACCACGCACTTCAATTATCCGATCATGGTTATGTCATGGAAAATGGTAAAATGGTCTTGGAGGGGGGAGGAAAAGAACTTCTCGAAAACGACTATATCAAAAGGGCTTATCTTGGAATTTAGCCTGTCCCTGGAGGCAAGAACATGGAAGAGAAAGACTTAGAGCGATTGAAAAGGAGTCGAGAGGAGTGGGAAACCGGGATCGAAAAGCGGAAGCAGAAGGAGAGAAAGAAGGAGTTCTTTACGAGGTCGAAGATCCCGGTAAAAAGGGTTTACACCCCCATTGACCTCGGGGAAGCGGGTTTCGACTATATGAAAGATTTGAACTTTCCAGGCGAATACCCGTACACCCGGGGAATTGAGCCATTGATGTATAGGGAAACTCCATGGCTCATCGGGCAATATGGGGGATTTGGGTCGGCTGAAGAGACCAATCAGCGATTCAAATATCTATTAGGCCAGGGGATCACAGCTTTTACGGTGGCCCTCGATCTTCCAACGCAGATGGGCTATGACTCGGATCATCCGATGGCGAAGGGTGAAGTCGGGAAGACCGGAGTGGCGGTTGATTCATTAAGAGACCTGGAGATCATTTTTGAAGGCGTCCCCCTTACTGCCGTGAAGATGGTCGGAACCCTTGCCAATGCCATCGGCCCCATAGGCCTGTCCCTGTTTATGGCGCTGGCGGAAAAGCAGGGGGTTCCCCAGACTGCCTTTGGCGGTTTTTTGCAGAACGAGATTTTAAAGGAATATGTTGCGCGCGGGGCCTATTTCCTCCCCGTGGGTGCAGGTTTGAAGCTGGTCGTCGATGTTCTGGAACATTGTGCACGCCATTTGCCCAATTGGCTTCCTATCCAGCTCTGCGGGTACCATTTCAGAGAGGCCGGAGGCAATGCCGTGCAAGAGATCGCCTTTACCCTTGCCAACGCGATCACCTATATTGAAGAGACGACCAAGAGAGGGTTGAGCGTAGATGATTTCGTTCCACAGTTTGTCTTTCACTTTTCTGCAAATTTAGATGTGTTTGAGGAGGCTGCGAAATTTAGAGTTCTCAGGAGGGTTTGGGCCAGGTTGATGAAGGAGAGATTTGGGGCAAAAGATCCCCGGTCCGTGAAGGCGAAGATCAATCTCTATACGGCGGGAAGTATGTTGGCCGCTCAACAACCCATGAATAATATTGTTCGAATTGCAGCGGCTGCGATGGCAGGGATCATGGGAGGCGTCCAATTCGTTTTTCTTTCTTCCATGGATGAACCTTTTCAAACGCCCTCCGAAGAAGCGGCAAGGGTGGCTATTCGAACGCAGCAAATCATCGCCCATGAGATGGGGATCGGTTCGACGGTTGACCCCCTGGGAGGGTCTTATTACGTCGAGAGCCTTACGAATCAAATCGAAGAGCAGGTATGGGATTATCTTAAGAAGATTGAATCCCTGGGAGGCGCCCTGACCGCTATCGAAAAAGGTTTTTATCAATCGGAAATTGCCTCAGCGGCTTATCAGCTACAGAAAGAGATAGAGCGGAAAGAAAGGATTGTGGTCGGAGTCAACGACTTTAGGGTAGAAGAGCGGGTCAACATAAAACCTCTTAAATGTGACCCAAAGGCTGAAAAGAAAGTGGTTTCAAACCTCAAGAGCTTTAAAAAGAGTCGGGACACGCTGGCGATTCAGAAGACGTTGGAGGACGTCAAGAGGGCTGCGGAACAGGATAAGAACCTGGTTTTACCCATATTTGAAGCGGTGAAACGATATGCCACAGTGGGTGAGATCTGCAATGTGCTGAGAGACGTCTACGGAGAGTACGTTGAAGGAAAGGGCTATTTCTAAACATTCAAAACCGGGTTCACCGCAGAGGCGCGAAGATCGCAGAGAGATTTCTCTTTGTGATCCAATCGCAAGAGGCGATTGGATCACAAACCTCATGCTTTCGGCAATCACATGAGGCGAGAATCAATGGCTATGGGCCTACGGAAGAGGCATGCTCACATACGGCAAGGGGCTTTTCATTTGGCGGTCTCTTACCGCCAAATAAAAAAAACGCCTTCTCTGCGCCCTCTGCGTCTCTGTGGTGAAAATCCGATTTTGAACAAAAGTGATTTTAAAAGAGAGGGTGATGAGCGATGGAAAGAAGAATCAGGATTTTGATTGGCAAACCGGGGCTGGATGGACATGACAGAGGGGCAAAGATCGTCGCAAGGGCCCTCAGCGACGCAGGGATGGAGGTCATTTACACGGGGCTCCATCAGACGCCGGAACAGATTGTTGCGACGGCCATTCAGGAAGGTGTCGATGGAATTGGCTTGAGTATTTTATCGGGGGCTCATATGGCCCATGTTCGAACTGTCTTAAGATTACTGAAGAAGAATAAGGCTGATGATATCTTCGTCTTCGCCGGGGGGATCATTCCGGAGAGTGATGCGGCGAAGCTCAAGAAGATAGGGGTCTTAGGAGTCTTTACTCCGGGTACGGAAACATCGGAGATCATCGAATTTGTTCAGAAGGTCATCGATAAAAAGGTCCAGTGAAGAATTCGTTTCGCGAAAGGAGGAATTATGATGAAAGGACGATTAAACGTGCGGCAGAGGAAGTCATCCTATCTGTTCATGTCCTTGTTCGCTATCTCCATGGTATTGGTTAGCTTTCATAGTCCGAGTTTTGCACAGAAGGTGGACAGCGTCAAAATCGGGATCATCGAACCTTTAAGCGGCCCCCTTGCCCTCATCGGGGAGAAGAATCTGAAGGCGTATCAATTAGCGATTAATAAGATCAACAGTGGAGGGGGGATTCAATCCCTGGGCGGAGCGAAATTGCTTCCGATCATAGGGGATAGCGAAGGCAAGCCGGAGGTTGCAATGAGCCAGGCCGAAAGGCTCATCGGTGAGGGGGCCGTTCTTTTGGTGGGGGCCTATCAAAGTGCGGCTGTCTTTTCGGCAACACAAACCGCCGAAAGATTCAAAACACCCTTTCTGGTTGCTACGGGGATCGCAGATGAAATTACGGAGAGGGGATTTAATTACACCTTTCGAGTCATGGGAACCGCTTCGATGCTCTCAAAACAACTTTTCCTTTTCTTAAGAGAGGCAGGCAAAATAACAGGCAAGCCGGTCAAGACGATTGGTCTTCTGTATGAAGATACGCTTTTCGGCCAGTCCATGGCGAAGACGCATAAAAAGTATGTCGGCGACTTCGACTCCAAAGTGGTTGCAGATATCACGTATCCGAGCCGGACCTCGGACGTTACGGCCCAAGTGTCGAAGTTACTGAGTGGGAAACCTGATTTTATCATCCTCACCTCCTATCTTTCCGATGCCATAATAATTACTCGCACCCTATACGAGATGAATGCAACGGCGATCGGGTTTCTGGGGACGGGTGGATATGATCAACCCGATTATATCAGGGAAACCGGAAAACTATCGGAAAATTTCTTCACCTCTGCCATGTGGACTCACACCGTAAAATTACCAGGGGTTGCTGAGGTGAATGCCGAATTTAAGAAGTTGTACGGGTTTGATATGACCGGATTTGCCGCCATTTGCTACACATCGGCTTACGTCATTCGAGATGTTTTAGAAAGAGCTGCATCGACCGATAAGGAGAAGATTCGTAAAGCCCTTGTCGAGACCGATATCAAAATGAAGGAAAAGGGCAATATCCTCCATTATGGAATTAAATTCGACCAGAAGGGCCAAAATATCCATGCCTATGAATTGACGGAGCAGATTCAGGGAGGACAATTCGTTCCGGTGTGGCCCCCGGAACTTGCTCCAGCCAAACCGGTCTGGCCCTTCCCGGGCTGGAAGAAATAGTGAAATGCGTACCCGTTTAGAACCAGGTTCACCGCAGAGTCGCAGAGATCGCAAAGGGATATTTGCTTTTTATTTGGCGGCCTCTTGCCGCCAAATAAAAAAACTTACCCTCTCTGCGTCTCCGCGGTGAAGGGATTTTTCGAAGGAGGAAGTCATCCGATGAAAGAATACTCGTTTGCGGAAAGAACGATCGGGCACATCCTGGAGGACAAGGCGAGGACGATCGGGGATAAGATTTTTTGCCTCCACGGAGAGGCGAAGGTCACTTATAGAGAAATGAATGAAAAGGCAAACCGGGTTGCGAATTCGTTGATCAACCTGGGAATCAAGAGAGGAGACAAGGTATGTATCATCATGGGAAACTCGCTCGAATTTCTCTATGCCAGGTTTGCCTTAGCGAAGGTCGCGGCGGTCATGGTTCCGATCAATATTGCCCTTAAAGGAAATTTACTCAGGTATATCATCGATAACTCGGATGCCTCTGTAGTGATCGTCGACCGTGACTTGAAGGATCGCGTCGTCTTCATTCAGGATGAAATTAAGAAGGTCAAGACCATCATTATTGTTCCAGATTATTCGGATGAGGAAAGGGGGTTTTTGTCGAGCGTCGCGGTAAAGACGTTTACCCATCTGTATGGAGGGTCTCCTGAGAATCCTGCTTCAGAGGTTCACTTTTGCGACCCCATCGCAATCCTGTACACCTCGGGAACGACGGGTCCATCGAAGGGCGCGATATTGAGCCATGCCCACTATTACTCGGTGGCCTTTCAAGAGTGTCACTACAATCGCTATCAGGAAGACAGTATTGTTTATTCGTGTCTTCCTCTTTTTCATGCGAATGCGACGACAGCGTCTCAGGGGGCGATCCTTGCAGAAGGCACGTTTGCACTGGGAAAGAGGTTCAGCCTCTCTTCCTTCTGGGACGAGATCAGGGCCTATGGCGCAACTCATACGAACGTCATCGGATCGATCTTCCCGCTTTTATGGAGAGCCCCCCGAAAGGAGGATGATGCGAACAACCCTCTGAAGGTAATGGATGCAGCCCCCGTGATACCGGAATTTGAAGAATTTGAGAAACGATTTGACCTGAAGCTGGTCACGATGTACGGGATGACGGAGACGGGTATTGTGATGACATCCCCATTCGAAGAAAAAATAAGGGTGGGTTCCTGTGGCAAGCCGTTGAAAGTATATGACGCAAGAATCGTTGACGATCACGACATCGAATTAGGTCCGAGGTCGACAGGAGAGATCGTTGTAAGGCCGAGAGAACCGTACGGACAAATGGACGGCTATTACAGCATGCCGGAAGCTACGGTGAAAGCCTTTAAGAACTTATGGTTTCACACGGGAGATTTTGCTTATAAGGATGAGGATGGCTATTTCTATTTTGTCGATCGAAAGAAGGACGCGCTGAGAAAAGGGGGGGAGAACATATCGTCCTTTGAGGTGGAGCAGGTAATCAATTCCCATCCCAAAGTATTCGAATCAGCGGTTTTTGCGGTTCCCTCCCAACTCATTGAGGACGATGTCATGGCGGCTGTGGTTCTAAAGCCGGGGGAGAATGTGACCCCGGAGGAATTGATCGCCTTCTGTAATGAAAGGATGGCTTACTTTGCGGTACCAAGGTACCTGAAATTTAAGGAGAGTCTGCCGAAGACCCCCACATCGAGGGTCGAAAAGTACAAGCTTCGCGAGGAGGGGGTGAGCGGGGATACCTGGGACCGGGAGAAAGCAGGATACAAACTGAAAAGATAAACGGAATAATGGAATGATGGAATATCGAATAATGGGAAATTCCAAAAAACCCGGACGCAGAACAGAGATGGGGAGAAATTTTATCCAGTCCCCAATGGAAAATCGTAAGGTGAACTGTAGGGGCGGGTCTTGCGCCCGCCCGCGTTTCCACCTCCAGTGTTCCAGAAAATTGTAGGGTGGACAAAGCAAGGCGGGTCCACCATTATTCCAGGATATTCCAATATGACTCAAGATCGAACAAAAGGAGACCAGTTATGGATTTAACGGATTGTATTTTGACCCGAAAAAGCGTGCGCGCTTATAAAGCGACCCCTGTACCCAAAGAGCTGATCATGAAGATCTTGGAGGAGGCAAGGCGCTCCCCGTCCTGTGCAAACACCCAGCCCTGGGAATTTGCCGTTTTTGGAGGAGAGGTGATGGAGGAGATGAGAAAAGCCTCCCGGGAGCGGTTCTTATCCGGAGTTGCGCCTGCTCCCGAGATTCCATACCCGTTTATGGCCTGGCCGGAACCCTACCGGTCTCGCAGGCTGGAACTTAGCAGAACACAGCAGCAATTCCTCGGCATCGATCCAAATAACAGCAAACAGGTCCAGGAGTTCTGGCTCAAGGGATATAGTTACTTCGGGGCCCCGAACGGCATCATTATCTACATTGCCGACACGTTGCCTGCCTGGTCGGTACTCGATGTTGGCATGGTTCTGCAGACCATCATGCTCTTGGCCCATAATTACGGCCTGGGTAGCTGTGCGCAGCTACAGATGGTAGCGTATCCGGATATGATTCGGAGATCGATCCCTATCCCTCCTTCGAAAAAGATCGTTGTCGGCCTATCCATCGGATATCCGGATGAAGGGGATAAGATGGCTCAGTTTGTAACCAGCAGGATCGCTCTCGATGAGATGGTCACCTGGCATGGGATTTAGTTTCTCTTCCCCCTTTGGTAAAGGGGGATTGAGGGGGATTTAAGGTTCTGGTTACTTTCGGTAGCCACCTTTTTCAAAGCCCTAAAGTGTTACGAAAGAAGAAAGCGAAATCATTCGCCGGAAGGAATGGAAGGGAGGGTAAAAATCATGGCGAGAAGAGATGAATTTCTTATCGGTCCGAAAGAAAAGGCAGTTGAGGCTATCAGAGCAGGAAAGATCCAAGAGGCACTGGGCTATCTTAATGATGTGAACGAACAATTTCACAAGTTACATGATGCCTATTCCAATCATCTGAGTCTACTCCTTGGAACGCTGGCTGAAACCCAAGGGGATAAATGGTATGAGGCCTTCGACCGGAAGACCGTATTTGAAATGTTTAGGGCAAAGTATGAACGTTGGCGGGACATGTCGCCTGAACAACGGGTAGAAGACATTTGCAACAGCCATCGAGCTCATTATAGTGAGTTTCATGTGGAAGAGGACGGCGAAAAGTTCGTGGTGGTGATGACGGGCTGCGGTGCAGGAGGCAGACTGGTCAGGGATGGCATAGCGAAAAGGCAAAACGCGATCACAAGGAAGGCATATCCTTGGAGCTTCAATAGAGCCGGGTTCCCCTATTACTGTTCTCATGGTTACCACCTGAACGCGCTATGGAAAGAACTGGGTATAAAGGCCGAGCTTCAATGGGGCCGCCAATATGACGATCAGGGGAACCGAATCGATGAACCCTGCAAATACATCGTCTACAAAAAGTGATGATCTCGCAAAAATCTCGGAAAATGTCATTGCGAGCGGAGCGAAGCAATCTCACCATCAATAGCCAATTAGAATTATTAGATTGCTTCGTCACTTCATTCCTCGCAATGACAGAGCGGTTTAAGGTTAACAGACACTGGATAGTTGGTCTTTGTTCGTTCCCCTCTATGCGGGCAGACGAATCAAAAGGAGATACGATATGAAAGCCATGGCAATTGTTCCGGGGAAGGAGGGTGGGACACTCGAATGGCGCGATCTTCCTAACCCTGAACCGGGGTCTGGGGAATTGCTCATGCGGGTGAGGGCAGCAGGGTTGAACCGGGCCGATCTGTACCAGCTCAAAGGCACTTACCAAACGGAGAAGACGCCTGGCGGTTCCCTGGCCATTGCTGGCATTGAAGCCGTCGGGGAAGTGGCAGGGATAGGGAAGAACGTCTCCGGGTTTCAAATGGGTGATCGCATCATGGCTATGTGCGCGGGGGGATATGCCGAGTTCACGACCCTGGATCACCGCATGGCCATGCCGGTACCCGGGCGCCTGAGCTGGGAAGAGGCAGCGACCATTCCTATCGCTTACATGACCGAGCATAACGCCCTTGTCACCAATGGGCGCCTGCAGCCGGGCGAAACGGTGTTGGTCAATGCAGCCTCGTCGGGTGTGGGTGTGGCTGCTGTTCAGATCGCCAAGCTCTGTGGGGCGAAGAGGGTGATCGGCACGGCCAGCACGCCCGCGAAGCTCGCGGCCCTTGCGGCTCTTGGGATGGACCTTGGCATCAATTACCGAACGGAGAACTTCGCTGATGCCGTGCTCGCAGCCACAGGGGGTACCGGAGCAGACATCATCATCGACCACGTGGGAGGGGCCTGGTTGAAAGAAAACCTCCGTTGCATGGCCTTGAAGGGCCGCCTGATCAGCGTTGGCCGGCTCGGGCAGGGGACTGGAGAACTCGACCTCGAACTCATGGCGCTGAAGCGCCTGCAACTGATCGGCGTCACGAACAGGACACGTACGATCGATGAGAAGATCGCCATCGCCCGGGGCGTAGTAGCCGACCTTCTCCCTGCTCTTGCCGACGGCCGGCTCAAGCCCGTTGTTGACCGGGTCTTTGCCCTCCTTCAGGCGCCTGAGGCTCAGGCCTATCTGGCTTCGAATGCCCAGATCGGGAAAATCGTGCTCAAGGCGTAGAGTGTCTGTAACAGAGAGAAAAGGGTCCCCGGCTCCCGGGATTTCAAAATTCCTCAGGAATGGAGGTGATCGGTAAGAGAAGAAAGGAATCTGTTGTTGAATCAATGGTCTTAGGTTGATGTTTTAGCTTTTCAATCCACCACTCAATCAAAATATTCGGAGGGAAGCCATGAAAGTGACAAAGATTGGCGACGTCAAAGGCGAGGACAAGAGCGCAGACACGATTTTTACAGGAGGCACTGTCAAGATTCAATTCCTTACGGGCACCGGGATCCCCGATCAGGCTAAGGTGCCTGATCCGCTTACAGGTCTACAAGTCAACTTTAGTCCCGGCGCAAGAACGGTGTTTCACGTTCATGACCATCCTCAGATCTTAGTCGTTACGAAAGGGAAGGGAATCGTAGCAACGGAGAAAGAGGAGATCGAAGTCACGCCAGGCACCCTGGTTCTTTTCCCGGCGGGCGAGAATCACTGGCATGGCGCTACAAAGGACTCAGAGTTTTCTCATATCTCGATAACGACGCCTGGAAAGACGACATGGGAGGGTAAATAGGCTCGTGTAAAAAGAGGGGGGTACGGTCCTCCTGCGAGAGGGTGAGCAGAATCGAACACAACCCGTAAGGAGGACACCCCCCTTGTCATGGTCCATGATGAATTGGGCTACACGTGCAATCCGGGTGTGGTGAGAAATTCAAGAGTTTGGGGGGATGAAAGGAGGAAGAAATGAAAAAAATAGGGATCAGTTTCGTCGGGTTTTTTTTGGTCTTTTCGGCATTCCTCGGAATATCCCATGGAGCACCAAAGGAATTTGTGATCGGGTGCAATTTTGTCCTATCCGGGCCAGGAGCGAGTATCGGCATGGGGATGCAGCGTGCCGTGGATCACGGTGTCGAGGCGATTAACGAAAAGGGGTTTGTCGTTCAGGGAGAAAGATATGCCGTCAAGCCTGTCTACTTCGACAGCAAGTATCTGCCCGCCGAGAGTGTATCCAACCTGGAGAGGATGCTGACCCAAGGCATCAAGTTCGTCTACTCAACGGGCTCCGGTGTCTCGGTTCCCCTGGTGGAAAAGACGACTGCAGCAAAGGTTCTTCAGATGTCCGCCTGCTCCGGCAGTCATCATCTGACCGGTCCTAAATATCCTTATAGCTTTAGAGCGGTTCCCTGCAACGAGGCTGCTTTTGCCATGTATCCATGGTTGGTCAAAGAATATCCGCAGATAAAAAATGTTGCCCACGTCAATCCGAGCGACGAGGCGGGGTTTACCGAATCAGAGACACGGGTAAAATGCGCCAAGAATGTAGGTATTAAGAATGTGGCCAATGAGTATTTCAAGCGCGGGGCAACGGACTTTTACCCGGTGGCGACGAGGGTCATTACGACCAAGCCCGATTTCATTGACCTTGGCGGCACCGTCGGTCGCGACCAGGGACTTCTCGTTAAGGCCCTCCGGGAGGTTGGTTACAAAGGGATGATTGCAGTGAGTTATACTGACCCAGGGCCCTTCGTCCAGGTAGCGGGGGTCGAAAATGCCGAAGGGGTGCTTCTCCCCAATACCGTCACCGAGCCCACCAATCCCAAACAGCAGGAGCTCAATGATTGGTATGTCAAGAAATTTGGCCCTCCTGTTCTCGGTATCTTCTATGATGGCTCGGATCCCCTTTTCATGTTGATTGAGGCCGTGAAGAAAGCCGATTCCCTTGACCCGGTGAAGGTGTCGGAGGCGTTTCGAACGATACAGTGGGATTCCATTTTCGGTCCAATGTATGTAGGCATGGAGTCGCTTTACGGAATAAAAAGTACTTTTTGTCGACCCGTTCCTACAGGGATCATTAAGAAAGGAAAGCCGACCCATCTCGCTAACCTCCCCTGGCCGTCTGATGACCAGGTGCGAAAACTGAACGTGGACTGATGGGCAAACGGCGCCGCTTTGCAAAATCCACTCTTTGCAAAGCGGGTGAAATCTCTCTGGCCGATCACAAGCATCGACCACCTTATTGTCGATGGGCATGCAGGGGAGGGAGGATTGTTCATCCCAATTTTTGGCATTCTGCCAAATACCACAGAAAGGAGGAGAAAGATGAAAAAGGTCATCATCAGTCTGATTGGAGTTTTCCTGGCTTTTTCGGTTTTCTTTGGGACTTCCTTGGTGGCCGCAAAGGAATTTGTGATCGGGTGCAATTTTGTCTTATCAGGGCCTGCAGCGAGTTTGGGTATTAGCGCTCAGCGGGCAGTGGATCACATCGTCGAGGTGGTTAACAAGGAAGGTTTTATCGTTCAGGGAGAAAAATATACGGTCAAGGCCGTTTACTATGACAGCAAGTATATCCCCGCTGAGTCTGTGTCAAACCTGGAGAAGATGCTGTCGAGCGGCATCAAGTTCATTTACTCAATAGGTTCCGGCGTCACCGTTCCCCTCGTGGAAAAGACGACCGCGGCAAAAGTTTTCATGATGGCCCCGTGCTCCGGAAGTAATCACTTCACCAGTCCTAAATATCCGTATAGCTTTCGAATAGTTCCTACCAACGAGACTGCTTTCGCCATGTATCCTTGGCTAGTGAATGCCTATCCCCAGATAAAAGATGTAGCCCATATCAATCCCAGTGATGAGGCTGGATTTACGGAATCGGAGACACGGGTGAAGTGTGCCAAGAATGTTGGATACAAGAATGTGGCCAATGAATACTTCAAGCGCGGAGCCACGGACTTTTACCCGGTGGCTACCCGATTAGTTGCGACCAAGCCCGATCTCATCGATTTGGGCGGGACCACTGGTCGTGACCAGGGACTTCTCGTTAAAGCCCTCCGGGAGGTCGGTTACAAGGGTCCAATTACAGTCGGTTATACCGACCCAGGAGCGTTCATCCAGGTTGCCGGAGCCGACAATGCTGAAGGGGTAATTCTCCCCAATACCATCACCGAGGCCACAAACCCGAAACAGAATGAAGTGCAAGACTGGTATGTCAAGAAATATGGCCCTCCCGTCCCTGGCATATTCTATGATCATTGGGATCCTCTTTTGATGTTAATTGAGGCAGTGAAAAAAGCCAATTCTATTGACCCGGTGAGGGTATCGGAGGTATTTCGCACTGTTCAATGGGATTCAGTTTTTGGTCCAATGTATGTAGGCATGGAGTCCCTTTATGGAATTAAATGTACTTTTAGTCGACCTGTTCCCATGGGGATCGTTAAGAATGGAAAACCAACCCATTTGACCACCGTCCCCTGGCCGTCTGATGAGCAGGTGCGAAAACTGAGCGCGGACTGATGGGCAAACGACGCCGCTTTGCAGAATCTGCTCTTTGCAGAGCGGCGTTTAGGTATCACGATTGAATCACACCTTTGGCGTCGACAAGTATCTGGGAGAGGAGATCACAAGAGATGTCTATCCGACAAAAAACCATTGGATTTATAGGCACCGGTACCATGGGCAAGCTCATGTCGTTGAACTTGATCAAGTCCGGATATCCCCTAATTGCCTATGATATTAATCCAACGCCTTTGGAGGAATTGAAACAAAAAGGCGCAGTGATTGGACAATCGAGTAAAGAGACTGCGAGTCAATCCAATATCATCATAACGATGTTGCCTAATTCTGAAGATGTCGAGAAGGTGATTTTAGGAGAAAACGGAGTGGTCGAAGGAGTAAAGAATAACTCCATCATCATTGACATGAGCACCATTGATTCGAGCGTATCCAGAAGGATTGCTCAGGTCCTCTCATCGAAAAAGATAAAAATGCTCGATGCGCCGGTCAGCGGCGGTCCACCAGGAGCTGAAGCAGGGACGCTCTCCATCATGGTCGGAGGAGATGAGGATACGTTTCATGAGTGTGAGGACCTCTTTAAAGCAATGGGGAAGAATATTTTTTATTGCGGTCCGAACGGCAGTGGAGAGATCGTAAAATGTGTCAATAATCTCCTAACGGGTGCTTCCGCCCTGATTAGTGCCGAGGCGTTTGCTATGGGTGTTAAAGCGGGAGTCGATTTCAAGGTGTTATTTGATGTCATCGGTGTCAGTACAGGCCAAAACACGTTCATCAAAGCTGCTTGCCCGGCGAAAGCGTTCAAGGGGGATTTCGAACCCGGCTTTATGGTTGATTTGATGTACAAGGACCTGGGACTTGCGACGACTCTTGCCAGAGAGCATGGAGTGCCATTGCTGATGGGAGGACTCAGCCATCAGATGTTTTCAAATATAAAAGCTTCAGGGCTTGGGAAAAAGGATTGGTCCATCACAATGAAGCTGTTTGAGGATCTCCTGAATATAAAATTGAGATTTTAGAAAATGAGGGGGGATAAAAATGGAAAAATGGTTAGTGCTGGTTGAAACCAATTGCAAGGATGAGACACGGGCTTCCGAATTTAACAAATGGTATGACACCATTCACATTCCAGACGTATTAAGTTGCCCAGGCCACAAGAGTGCGGCGCGGTACATCCTCAAAGATGCAACGGGGAAAAAAGGAAAATACCTTGCAATCTACGAAATAGAGACAGATGACATCAAAAAGACCCTGGAAGCGTCCTCAAGGAATATCGAAAGCAAGATAGCCGCTGGCAGGTGGACCGACTTGGTGGAGATTGTTTCAAGGCAAATCTGCAAAGTTGAAACCCTCTAATGCCAAAGCTCCATTCGGCTGGTTTCTTGATCGGGCTTTCTCAGGGCATTGACTATCAAGGAGAGGAGATCATAAAAAATGGCGGTACAACAGAAGAGAACTGGATTCATCGGGATCGGGACCATGGGCAAGCCCATGTCGCTGAATTTGATCAAGGCGGGGTATCCGCTGGTTGCCTACGATATCAACCCCAAGCCCTTAGAGGAGTTGAAAGAAAAGGGCGCGGTTATTGCGCAATCGATTCAAGAGGTTGTTAGCCAATCGAATATCATCATCACCATGTTGCCGAAATCTGAAGACGTCGAGAAGGTACTCCTCGGAGAAAATGGCGTGATCGAAGGAGTAAAGAGTGGCTCCGTAGTCATTGATATGAGTACTATTGATGCGAGTGTCTCAAGAAAGATTTCGCAGGCCTTTTTGGCCAAAAATGTGAAAATGCTGGATGCGCCGGTGAGCGGAATGTACTTGCGCGCCCAAGCCGGGACCCTCTCGATCATGGTGGGAGGGGAGGAAGGGGTTTATCACGAGTGTCTGGATATCTTTAAAGCGATGGGAAAGAATATCTTTTATTGCGGTCGAAATGGCAACGGAGAGGTTGTCAAAATTGCCAATAATCTGTTGGGGGCGATTCAGGCTGCAGCGACCGCGGAAGTCCTCTCTATAGGTGTTAAAGCAGGGGTGGACTTCAAAGTCCTTACGGACGTGATCGGTGCCAGTTCAGGCACGAACGATTTCATCAAAGTTGCCGGCCCGGCGAAGGCGTTCAAGGGAGATTTCGAACCAGGCTTTACGGTGGATCTCATGTACAAGGACCTGGGGCTTGCCATGACGCTGGCCAAGGAACAAGGAGTGCCCTCGCTGATGGGAACCCTCACCCATCAAATGTACGTCTATTTGAAATCCTCGGGACTGGAGAAAAAGGATTTTTCCATCATTGTGAAAATGTTCGAGGACTTGATGAAGGTGAAGCTAAGATTTTGAAGATGAGACATGCCGACATCATTATTGATTGTCGCATCTGTCCTCGTAGACTCCCTTCAATCAGCCCTGAAGGGCTGAGTTACACTGCCCTGCAGGGTTGAAATGTAACTCAAGGCTTTAGCCTTGATGAACGGGTTCGGATTGCCGGGGGTCTTTTTTCAACCGCTTTTATGAGAGGGTCGAAGGTGTCGCGGGAGGGGGGCATTCATTTTTTTGGCATTCTGCCAAATAGCACAGAAAGGAGAAGAAAGATGAAAAAGGTCATCATCAGTCTGATTGGAGTTTTCCTGGCTTTTTCCGTTTTTTTTGGGGCTTCCTTGGTGGCTGCAAAGGAATTTGTAGTGGGATCCAACTTAGTCCTGTCTGGTCCGGGAGCGGATGGCGGTATTGCCGTTCAGCGGGCGGTGGAGCGGACCACCGAAATAATGAACAAGGAAGGGTTTACCGTTCAGGGAGAAAAATATACGGTCAACCCCGTTTACTACGACAGTAAGTATGTGCCAGCGGAGTCTGTGGCAAACCTGGAGAAGATGCTTTCTGGTGGCATCAAGTTCATTTACTCAATGGGTTCCGGTGCCACGGTTCCCCTCGTGGAAAAGACGACTGTGGCAAAAGTCTTCATGATGGCTTCCTGTTCAGGCAGCGATCATTTGACCAGCGCGAAGTATCCCTATAGCTTCAGGGTCTATCCCTGCAACGAGGCCGCTTTTGCCGTCTATCCATGGCTGGTCAAAACATATCCCCAGATAAAGAATGTGGCCCACGTCAATCCGAGCGATGAGGCTGGTTTTACCGAATCGGAGACACGGGTGAAGTGTGCCAAGAATCTCGGGCTAAAGAATGTGGCCAATGAGTTCTTCAAACGGGGGGCCACAGACTATTACCCGGTGGCTACCCGATTGGTTGGCACCAAGCCCGATCTCATCGATTTTGGTGGCACCGCCGGCCGTGACCAGGGACTTCTCGCTAAAGCCCTCCGGGAGCTCGGCTATAAAGGCTTGATTACCGTGCATTATTCTAACCCGGCGGTCTTCTCCCAGATTGCCGGAGCTGACAATGCCGAAGGGGTGCTTTTCCCCAATTCCGTAGCCGAACCCCAGACCCCGGGCCAGCAAGAAGCCCATGACTGGTACGTGAAGAAATACGGCCCCCCAGTTCCTGGTATGTTCTATGATAACGTCGATCCTCTTTTCATGCTCGTCGAGGCTGTGAAGAAGGCCAATTCTTTTGACCCGGTGAAGGTGTCGGAGGTGTTTCGAAATCTTCAATGGAACTCAATCTTTGGTCCAATGTATATGGGAATGGAGTCGCTCTATGGACTTAAATCTTCTGCCTGTCGGCCCATTCCCACTGGGGTTTTTAAGAACGGACAGTTGAAACACTTGGCCACGATCCCCTGGCCGTCTGATGAGGCAGTACAAAAGCTGAACGCGAAATAGGTCGGATGGGACGCCGCTTTGCTGGGAGCGCACCCTGCAAAGCGGCGTTTGCGAGTGCGATCAACCCGGATCGTGAGTGCGGAGACGAGAAATGGGCGACCTTTCATTAATCATTCAGATGTTTATGACGGGCATCATCATGGGTTTGATTTATATGTTGGTTGCCCTCGGGATCACGCTGATCTTCGGCGTGATGCGAATTGTCAACATCATTCACGCCGAACTGACGATGCTGGCCGCCTTTTTCATGTATTATATGTTCGAAGTCTGGCATATCCCTTTCATCATCGCCCTCATTCTCTGTTCTGCCGTCATCTCTCTCATTGGGATTTTCTTTCAGAGGTATCTCTATAAACCCCTGAAGTACGAAATCCTCAACGTCCTGATCATCGCAGCGGGGGCGGGCACGGCTGTGAGATCTGCCAGTTGGATCATCTTTGGGCCGATTGCTCGCAATATCTCCACTGTTTTCCCAGGGATGATTCGTATCCTTGGCACCCCGGTCTCCATGGAGAGGGTGGCCGTTGCGCTCATCTGTGTGGCACTAACGATCGCCCTCTATATTTTTCTCTACAAGACAAAAACGGGGAAGTCCCTCCGGGCTGTGGAGCAGGATAGCGAAGCGGCAGCCGTACTGGGTATTAGCGTTGACCGAGTCTATGTCATTGTTTTCATCGTAAGCTGCTCCCTGGCGGCGGTGGCCGGCGCTTTTACAGGAATGCTTTTTGCCGTGGAGCCGGAAATGGGGAATGACCCTTTTCTGAAGTGCATCATGATCCTCATGATCGGAGGGATGGGGAGCATTCCCGGAGCGATTTTGGCCGGCCTCCTTCTCGGCCTGATTGATAGTTTCACCGAGACCTTATTCGGTGGGGAGATGGCCTTCATCATCGGCTTTGCCCTGCTCATGTTGATCTTGATCATAAGACCGAGAGGATTCTTTGGCTATGAAGCTTAATGCACTCGATTACAAAAGCAAAGGGTTCGGAGTAGTCGTGCTTATCGTCCTTCTGTTCCTGGCCCCCCTCTTCAGCAGCCAGTTTCAACTCCACGTGATGATTACGATTTGCATCAACGTCATGATGGCGATCAGCATGTGGCTCCTCAGCACGACCGGACTCATCTCCTTTGGACAAGCGGGATTTATGTTCATCGGGGCGATGACCTCAACCCTGCTGGTGAAGAACCTGGGTTGGCTCTTCTGGCCCTGTATTCCACTTGCCGGGATCGTTCCGGCTCTGATCTGCATCCCCATCGGCCGTTTGTGCATCCGCGTCAAAGGGGTTTATTTCTTCATTGTCACCCTGGCCTTTGGCTTCGTCGTCAATGGCGTCTTCGCTTACTTCCGAAACCCCTTTGGCGGCTGGTACGGCATTCTCCATATCCCGCCTCCCGAGCCGCACCATCTCTTTACGCCGCTCAATAAAACTCCGTTCTATTATTTGGCGATCGTTCTGACGTTCATCACCTGCTGGGCGGTTTACCGCATCAGCTGCTCCCGCATGGGCATGACCCTCTGGAGCATAAAAGAATCGGATATCCTGGCGGAATCGATCGGGGTGAACGTGACTAAATACAAACTTCAGGCTTTTGTCGTTTCCGCTTTTTTTGCAGGGATCGCCGGGACCTACTACGCTCATTATTTCTCTTACATCGGACCTCTGGTTTTTACATTCAACATGTCTTTCAACACTCTCATTTACATTATCGTCGGAGGGCCGTTAAGCTTCTCCGGACCCATCGTAGGGGCCGCGGTGCTCACCTTGATCCCGGAATTTTTCCGCGCCACCGGGGCTTACCAGATGCTCATTTTTGGGGTCGTTTTGGTATTGAGCATGCTATTCATGCCCCAGGGAATCGTGGGCCTGGTGGAAAAAAAGGTTTTCCCTTTGCTGCGCAAGAGATGGGGAAATCATTAACAGGATGCTGAAAAAGCCATCTTTTCCAGGTTGCTCAAAAATGGCCAGATGCAAGGCACCCGAAATCCTGAGGAGTGAGGCGTACTTGGCAGTACGCCGCAACGACGAAGGATGAGGGGTGGCGTCGCGACGAATAAGGAGCGACTTCTTGCCACGCCGACAAGACGGTGAGTCGGCCGGATAACGCCGCAGATGGCCGTTTTTCAGCAACCTGCTAAAGCGATGCAGATCACCCCGTAAATGGATGACGAAGGAAAGAAATGCTATGGCGCTCTTAGAGACTAAAAATGTGACGAAGACATTTGGCGGGTTGACCGCGGTAGATGGCCTGGATTTGAGCATCGATAAGGGAGAGATCTTCGGGCTGATCGGGCCTAACGGAGCTGGCAAAACGACGGTATTTAATCTTGTCAGTGGTATGCTGCGTTGCACCCGGGGCAAAGTATTCTACGGTGGAGAAGATATCACCGGATTGAGTATGTATGAAATTGCAGCCAGAGGTCTGGTGCGAACTTTTCAGTTGCCCACCCTTTTTACTGGTTTTACGGTCCTGAAAAATGTGCTGTTGGGGTTGCACCTGCGGGCGGAAGAGGGTTTTTGGAAGTGTCTGTTGAATACTTCCTCCACGAAGAGGCGTGAGAGTGAGATTCTTGCCAGGGCTAACGAGATTTTGCAGGAAGTTGGCCTGGCTGAGCGGAAAGATGAATTAGCCAGCAATTTGCCTCATGGACATCGCCGATCGCTGCAGGTGGCCATCAGCCTGGGATGTGAACCTGGGCTCTTGCTTCTCGACGAGCCGTTCACCGGGATGAATGTGGATGAGGTAAAAGGGATGATGGGGCTCATCAAAAAATTAAAGGAGAATCGTGGAATCACCATTGTCATCGTTGAACACAACGTTAAAGCAATGATGGACCTTTGCGACCGTATTGGGGTTCTGAATTTTGGCAAAAAGATTGCTCAGGGGACACCGACGGAAATTTCGCAAGATGAAGGTGTCATCCGGGCCTACCTGGGGGAGTCTTTATAATGTTGCTTGACGTGAGAGATCTTGTCGTCCATTATGGGGGAGCGATCGCCCTGAAAGGGATCAGCTTCAGCATGGAAGAAGGGGGCATCGTTACCCTGATTGGGGCCAACGGGGCGGGTAAAACGACCTGCCTGAGGGCGATTTCAGGGGTGAAGCCGGTCAGCTCGGGAGAAATTTTCTTTAATCTTCAGAGAATTGACGGGAGCACTCCCCGCAATATTGCCCTACGGGGCATTGCCCACGTGCAGGAAGGAAAGAGATTATTTCCCCGGATGACGGTACTCGAGAATTTGGAGATGGGCGCTTTCATACGTAAAGATAAGGGAGGGATCGAGAAAGACCTGCAGCGCGTCTACAGTCATTTTCCAATACTACAGGAGAGAAAAAAGCAAAAGGCAGGTAGTTTGAGCGGAGGGGAGCAGCAGATGCTGGCTTTTGCTAGGGGGCTGATGATGAACCCCAAATTGCTCCTGGTCGATGAACCCACCATGGGCTTGGCTCCCATTCTGGTTCAGGAGTTAGGCAAAACGATGTTGGAAATCAATCGCGAGGGAGAATCCATTCTTCTGGTGGAACAAAATGCGGCGATCGCGCTCAAGCTTGCCCATAAAGGCTATGTTTTTGAAACCGGAAAACTGATCCTTTCCGGAGATACGAAAGATCTGCTCAATAATGAATATGTCAAGAGAGCTTACTTGGGGCGTTAAGTAACGAAACTGCGTCAACCGCCAAATTCCAATGTAGGGAACGGGTTCAAACCGTTCCCTACTCTTTGGTCTTCGGAAATGGAGTTTTTGAGCTTCTTTCGGAAGATCAGCGTTATCCGAAGGTAGGTTTTTCAAAAAGAGCTAAAATGTGATGATCTCGCAAAAAGTCCTCTCCTGTGTCATTGCGAGGAGTCCCATGATTTGGGGACGACGAAGCAATCCCATTATTTCAAGAGGTTCCTAAATGTGAGATTGCTTCGCTTCGCTCGCAATGACAGTCCTTGTGCTTTTTGCGAAATCGTCAAATGCTATAATACGATCAAATCATTAAGGAGGTCAACGGTGATCGGGATAACATCCTTATTTACATCCATTTTTGGAATCATTCTGATAGGAAGTCTGCTGATCCAGCCCGCCGTGGGAAAGGAGTATCCCGCAAGACCGATTGAGATTCTCTGCCCGTATGCTCCGGGCAGTTCGATGGATATTGTCTCCAGGATCGTCGCAGATATCGCCCCGAAATATCTGGGACAGAGTGTCGTTGTGGTTAATAAACTGGGTGCTGGGGGAAGCATCGCTGCGGCGGATATCATCAGTTCTAAGCCTGACGGTTATAAACTTGCATGGCTTGCAAATTTCTTCTTTGCAACCACGGTCAAGATACAAAAGGTGCCCTTTGACCCGAATGATCTCACCCCCATCGTCAATCTACACGAGTATAAATTGGGACTGATCGTGAAGGGTGATTCACCCTGGAAGACCCTCAATGACCTGCTGGACTACGCGAAGAAAAACCCCGGCAAACTAAAGGTGGCCCATGGAGCTCGTGGACACTCCTTGCACTTAGGCACACTGGTGATATCCAAGAAAGCGGGCGTTGATTTCCTCGAGATCGTCTATAAAGGCGCGAGCCCTGAACAGCTTGCTGCCCTTTTAGGAGGCCATGTGGATCTGTCATCCATGGCTTATGGAGCCGTCAAAGACCATGTTAAGGCAGGGAGCGTTAGATATTTGGTATTTTTTAGTGATCGAAGATATAGCGATCCCCCCGGAGTCCCCAGTGCATTAGAACTTGGTTTCCCCGAGGCAGCCAACCTCGTTACTTTAACCGGGTTATATGCCCATAAGAATACTCCCGAAGAAGTTAGAAGAGTTCTATTTGATGGTTTTAAGAAGATCTATGAAGATCCAGACTTTCAGCAACGCATTGATCGAATGGGAGATTCGCCTAGATTCGGCGGCCCGGAATTCATGAAGGAAGCCATCCGGAAGGCGGAAGAGGTCGGTGTCCCGCTCATAAAGGAATTGGGCCTTTTTGTAGGGAAATAGGAGCGACGATGATGAACGTTCGTGATCGATGGAGCGGTCTCTTTTTTCTGGCCTTCTCCATCTTCGTCTGTGTGGAAGGCATCGGAATGGATGTTGGCACCTTTCATGTGCCAGGCCCAGGATTTCTTCCCTTCTGGTCAGGGGTGGTCTTTGGAATATTTTCAATCATCCTTGTGGGGAGAAGCATTCTGAGCAAACCTGGAGAAGGGAAGATGAAGAATTTGTGGAAAGGGACGAACTGGGGTAGAGTCATCATGGTCCTCGCCTCCCTTTTCATTTATGCTATTTTCCTTCAGGGGCTGGGTTACCTCCTTGCGACGTTTGGGCTCATGGCGCTGATGTTTGGCATGATGGGAAAAACAAGATGGTGGGTTCGGGTGATCACTGCGGCCATCACCGTCGTAGCTACCTACATGATCTTCTATGCCTGGCTTGATGTCCAGTTGCCGAAAGGGATCTTTGGCTTTTAATCCATCAAAATCCTTTTATCCGGAGAGAGAAGACAGTGGAAATCCTTCATAATCTCTTCTATGGTTTCTCGGTAGCATTTCAACCCATGAATCTTCTTTGCTGCTTCCTCGGAACGCTGATGGGAACCCTCGTGGGTGTGCTACCAGGGATAGGCCCGATTGGGGCCATATCCATTCTCTTACCCGCCACATTTCGAATGGAACCGATCTCTGCGATCATCATGTTGGCGGGCATTTACTATGGTGCGATGTATGGCGGGTCGACCACTTCCATCTTGGTCAATATTCCCGGGGAGGCGGCATCGGTCGTTACGTGTCTGGATGGCTACGAAATGGCGAAGCAGGGAAGGGCGGGCCCTGCGTTGGGGATTGCCGCCTTCGGATCCTTTATCGCCGGAACGTTGGGAATCATCGGCCTGATGATTTTTGCTGCCCCCCTTGCGAAATTCGCGCTGAAATTCGGCCCTCCCGAATATTTCGGAGTCATCGTTCTGGGACTGACCCTTCTCATGTACCTCTCCCACGGGTCTATGCTGAAAGCGCTCATGATGGGGGCGCTTGGCCTCATTCTCAGTTCTGTCGGTCTCGACCATATTCACGGAACCCCGAGGATGACCTTTGATTTACTCCAGTTGTGGGATGGGATCGATATGGTGCCTTTGGCCATGGGGGTCTTCGGGATCTCCGAGATCCTGATCAATAGTGAAGAAAGTGGCACCCCTGAGATTCTAAAAACAAAAATAAAGAACCTTTTTCCCAGCCTCTCAGATTGGGCGCAGTCGAAAGGGCCCATACTCCGGGGTTCTGTCCTTGGATTCTTCTTGGGAATATTGCCGGGCGGAGGGGCGGTCATTTCTTCATTCGTCTCATATGGCCTTGAAAAAAGAATATCGAAGGAACCGGGGAAATTCGGAAAGGGCGCAATCGAAGGCGTTGCCGGGCCGGAGTCTGCAAATAATTCTGCCACGGCAGGAGCTTTCGTCCCTCTCTTCACACTTGGAATTCCGGCGAACGCCGTGATGGCATTGCTTTTCGGAGCTCTCGTCATTCATGGAATGCGTCCCGGCCCCTTTTTAATAAAAGATCATCCCGATCTGTTCTGGGGAATCATCAGCAGTATGTACATAGGAAATGTCATGCTTTTAGTCCTGAACCTGCCCCTCATCCCCCTTTGGGTCCAGGTTCTGAAGATTCCGTACAGGATCCTTTTTCCGCTGATCCTGCTTTTCTGTATCATAGGCGCATATAGCCTCAAGAATGGTGTTTTCGAAGTCCTTCTGATGTTTATTTTTGGAGGCGTGGGCTATCTTTTTCGAAAATTTGATTATGAGCCCGCTCCACTCTTGCTTGCTTTCGTTCTCGGTCCCATGTTCGAATCAAATCTTCGACAGTCCCTGACGCTTTCAAGAGGCAGCTTTTCGATCTTTTTCAATCGGCCGATCTCAGCGGTTGCCATCGTCCTGGCCATCATCCTTTTAGTCACTTCGTTCATCCCGTACATTGCCAAGGCGAGAGAGAAAATTGAGGAGTAATGGATTAAGACATGAACCACCCACTTCGGGTGGTTTGACCCAATAGGATATGGACGTAGCCCATAAAATCGACTGGAGGAGGTTCCCATGAAAGATTTGAGAGAGTTCCTGATCGAATGTGAAGAAAGGCTTCCGAAGGAATTTGTCAGGGTCTCCGAAGAGGTTGACCCGAAATATGAGATCTCAGCCATCGTCAAGAAGCTGGATCTGATGGGGAAACATCCCTTGCTCTATTTCGAAAAGGTGAGGGGGTCGACGATGCCGGTTGTCTGCAATACCGACGATTCCTTTACAAAGTTCGGCCTTGCCCTGGGTATTCCTCCCGACAAGGTTGAGGATCACTATGAGAAAAGTGAGGAAGAGTGCATTCGGCTGAATAAATATCCTGTGAAGGAGGTGAAGAAATCAGAGGCCCCGTGTAAAGAGGTCATTAAGATCGGGGAGGCGGCCAATCTGTACGAGTTCCCCTTCCTGATCCATCATGAAGGGGAGGTTCCCTACCTGACGCGGGCCATCGGGGTGACGAAACATGAGAAAGCGAACTGCCTTCATACGGCCCATTATCGATTGATGATCAAAAAGTCGAACCTGGGTGTCACGCATATTACTCCCGGTCGCCATTTATGGGATATCTTGAATGAAAGGGAAGAGAAGAATAAGCCTCTTGAGATCGCCTTTGTTCTTGGTGTCCATCCTGCTTGGGCGATGGCGTCACAAAGCAGAATGACTCATCCTCCGTCAGAGTTGGACCTTGCGGGAAGTTTGCTGAAGGAATCCCTGGAAGTCGTCCGATGTGAGACAATAGATGTTTTAGTTCCCGCCTGGGCTGAGATCGTTATTGAGGGAGAGATTCCACCGAATACTGTCGAAGACGAAGGGCCATGGGGTGATTTTACTCGTTACCATCAGGTGGCGAAACGACACCCTGTGAAGATTAAAGCCATCACTTATCGGAAAAATCCGATTGTCCATGATATGGGGGCATGGCCGAGTACGGGGTACAATGTTATGGCTCGAATACCCCAAAGCCTGTGGATGACACGAAAGCTAAAAGAGGCCGTTCCCGACGTTACGCAGTTCCGGTTCGGACATACGATGTGCGGATTAATTCAGCTTGATAAGAAACACGTCGCCCAGCCCAAGCAAGCCATTCTGGCGGCCTTTGGCAATGACATGTATCTGAAGTATGTGCTCTGTTTTGACACAGATATCGACCTTGCGAAAGGGAGTGAGATCCTGTGGGCCCTGATGACGCGAGTTCAGGCGGATCGGGATATTATGGTCCTTCCGGGCGTGTTAGGTTCCGATTTGGATTTGTCTTGCCCAGAGGAAAGCGTCCAGACGAAGGTAGGCATCGATGCAACAGCAAAACCTTTTCGAAAGGATTTTCCTCCCGAGAGGAAGATTCCCGATGGGATCATGGGTCGCATTGATCTGAAGCATTACGTCCCCAATCCAGAAGATTACATCTAAACAGAGCGGCGAGTCTTCTCAACCGTTAAGGGAGGTGGTCTATGAGAGTAAAATCAACGGTATCGATTTTGTTGATACTGGGTGCAGCAACCCTCCTTATCCAACCCGCTTACGGAAAGGAATTTCCCACAAAGCCGATTGAACTTCTTTGCCCCTATGCGCCGGGGGGTTCCTTAGATATTGTGTCGAGGCTCGTTGCAGATTTAGCTCCGAAATATCTGGGACAACCGGTCGTTGTGGTTAATAAAGTGGGTGCCGGCGGGAGCGTGGCAGCCGCGGATGTCATTAGCTCCAGGCCGGATGGCTACAAACTGGTCATGCTTGCGAATATTTTCTTTGCGACGACGGTGAAGATGCAAAAAGTGCCTTTTGACCCCAATCATCTCACCCCGATTGCAAATCTGTATGAATATAAATTAGGATTGGTCGTAAGGGGTGATTCACCCTGGAAGACCCTCCATGACCTGCTCGATTATGCAAAGAAAAACCCGGGGAAATTAAGGGTTGCATACGGGCCTCGTGGAATCAGTCTACACTTGAATGGTTTGCTCATATTTAAAAAAGCGGGCGTCGATGTGATCGAAGTTTTCTATAAAGGAGGTACCCCTGAACAACTTCCAGCTCTATTGGGAGGACATGTTGATGTATCGGCCAGCCCATATGGATCTACGAAAGAACATGTGCTGGCTGGGAAACTGAGATATTTGGTGGCTTTCAGTGATCGAAGGTATAGCGATTTACCTGGCGTACCCTCTGCGGTGGAACTTGGCTTTCCGGAGGCGGCTAAGCTTCTCACGGTCAATGGATTGTATGCTCATAAGGATACGCCGGAAAGCATTAGGATCACTCTGCTGGATGCTTTTAAGAAAGTTTCCGAAGATCCGGAATTTACAAAAGGCATCGAGACGATGGGAGATGAGCCCAGATTTGGAGGGCCGGAATTTATCAAGGACGCGATCAGACAGGCAGAAGAGGTGGGCGTGCCGATATTAAAAGAATTGGGTCTTTATGTGGGCAAATAATTAGGAAAGGGTTACCCTGAAGATGCAGCATCCTCACGATTAGTGTCACTTCAAACATGGAGGAAGTTCTATGGCGTATAGAAAAGTGCTTGCAATGATGTTCATCCAGCTTTCGCTCTTGGCCGGGGTGATTCAACCAGGGAGTGCGGCGGAAGAATACCCAACAAAGCCGATCGAGATTATTGCGCCCTATACGCCCGGTTCCGCTGGTGATATGACGCCTCGATTGGTTGCTGAAATAGCTAAAAAGTATTTAGGTCAGCCGATGGTGGTGGTCAATAAACCCGGAGCTGGAGGGGCTATCGCGGCTGCGGATGTGATCAGCTCTAAACCCGATGGGTATAAACTCACGTTCCTTTACAATATGTTCTTTATCACTACGAGCAAGACAACCAAATTGCCATTTGACGTTAATGACCTTGAACCGTTAGCAAACTTCACACAAACCAAATTGCTCCTGTTCATCAAAGGAGATTCCCCCTGGAAGACCTTGAATGACCTGCTGGACTACGGGAAGAAGAATCCTGGAAAGATTCGATGGGCAACGGTTGGTCGTGGAATTTCTTCCCACATCGATATGCTAGCGTTGTTCAAAAAAGCGGGGGTTGAAGCCATTCATGTCTCTTATCAAGGTACGCCCGAGATGATGTCCGCGCTCTTAGGCGGGCATATCGATGCCGCAGATATGGTGTATGCCGTTGTCAGGGACCAGATGAGGGCCGGGGCTCTGAGGGCATTGGTCACTTTCAACGGTCGCAGGTTTAGCGACCCGCCTGAGATCCCGACCGCACTTGAGCTTGGCTTTCCGGATTCATCAATGCTTCCGGTCTTTGGGGGATTGTATATTCACAAGAATACCCCGGAGAAGGTAAAGAAAACGCTTACGGAGGCGTTTAGAAAAGTACAGGAGGATGTCGAGTTCAAAAAAGGAATTGAGAAGTTTGGGGAAGAACTGGTTCCCGGAGGACCGGATTTTGTGAATGACTCAATTAAGAAAGGTGAAAAGGCTGCGATTCCCATCTTGAAAGAAATAGGGCTTTATGTAGGGAAGTAATGGAAGCCCCCCTGTTGACTCAAAACGTAATTGATCTCGAAGTAACGGCTGCTTTGGTGAGAAAAATCTCCCCGCGCCCCTCTTTGCCAAAGAGGGGTAATTCCTCCCTTTGGAAAAGGGAGGTCAGGAGGGATTTTGCAGATCACTGTCGCTATCATTCTCAGACTATTCGTATGTGAAAGGGGACATTTAAATGGAGGAAACGAGAGAGAAGTTGATCGAAGAGATCGGAGAGCTCGCGTTGAAGTATGCGACGGAATACTCCGGCTGAAGCCAGTTTACTCTTGCAGCTTTGCAGGAGAAGCTGGGTCTGAAAAATGCGGGAGCTTTCAAGGCAGCGAGTGCCTTGGCCGGGGGCATAGCGGGCAGGGGAGAAACCTGCGGCGCCCTCCTGGGAGGCATCATGGCCATCGGTCAGGTATGTGGCAGGGAGTCTCTCGAAGACGCTGACCAGTTTCGGAAATCAATGGATGTCGCTCACGACATGGTCCTGAAGTTCCAGGAGGCGGTTGGACACACGCTCTGTGCCGACATCCAGAAGATCCTGTTGGGCCGCTCGTTCAAGATGGATGAGGAAGAGGGGCGGAAAGGATTCGTCGAAGCGGGGGGACGTGGACCCGAGGGGTGCCCGGGGGTCGGTAGAAAGGCAGCTAAAATTGCCGCAAGCATTATCCTTGACCTCAAAGCAGGCGGGAGAGGAGTTTGAGACATGGGGCTTAAAAAAGGGGATGAATATATCGCGTCGCTCAAGTCCCTTGGGCTCGAGGCGAACGTGATGGGTGAGAGGGCCAAAGATTTACCCGACCATCCACTGGTTTCACCATCGGTTCGTGCCGTGGCCGCGACGTTTGACTTAGCCCATAAGGATGAGTGTCGAGACCTTTTTCGAGCCCAGTCCTCCCTGTCAGGAGAAGAGATCAATCGGTTCACCCATTTGCACAAAAGCACCGAAGACCTGGTCAAAAAAGTGCTCATGCAGAGATACTGTGGGAACGTAACGGCATGTTGTTTCCAACGTTGCGTTGGTCTGGATGCGGCCAATGCCGTGTTCAGCGTGACCTACGAATGCGATGAGAAGCACGGCACAGATTATCATCAACGATTTCGAGAATACTGGGCCCGAATTCAGCTCGATGATCTCGTCGTCGATGGAGCGATGACCGATCCGAAAGGTGACCGGGGCAAGCGACCGAAGGATCAACCCGATCCGGACCTTTTCTTGCGGGTGGTGGAGAGGAAGCCTGCAGGGGTGGTCGTGAGAGGTGCTAAATTACATCAAACCGGTTTGCTCAACTCCCACGAATTGATCGTGATGCCTACCACCAATATGGTACCAGGGGAGGAAGACTGGGCGATCTGTTTTGGTGTCCCAACCAATACAAAGGGGATCAAGTATATTTACGGACGGCAGGCCAGTGACACGAGGAAATTGGAAGGGAAGGGCCGGATCGACATAGGGAATCCTCTTTTCGGAGGCCAAGAGGTGATGATGGTCTTTGAAGATGTTTTTGTTCCGAAGGAGCAAATCTTCCTCAATGGAGAAGTGGATTTATCCGGGAGGCTCGTAGAGCGTTTTGCCGCTTATCATCGACAGAGTTATGGCGGATGTAAAGTCGGAGTCGGCGATGTTCTCATCGGGGCAACCGCGTTGATCGCTCGTATGAACGGAGTCGAGGGGGCCTCTCACATCCGAGACAAGATTGTGGAGATGATTCATCTGAATGAAACCATGTTTGCCTGCGGGATCGCCTGTTCGACGCTCGGGCATCAAACCAGGGCGGGAAATTATGAAGTGGATATGCTCCTGGCGAACGTCTGCAAACTGAATGTGACCCGTTTTCCCTTCGAGTTGGCTCGTCTGGCCACGGATGTTGCAGGCGGGTTGCTTGGAACGCTTCCCTCGGCGAAAGATCTGGATGACCCGGTCACAGGGCCCTACATCAGGAAGTACTTAGCCGCAGCTCAGGGGGTAGATGTCGTGGACCGGATGAAGGTGCTGCGTTTGATTGAAAATATTGTCGCCGGTGCGGGCGCGGTTGCCTATTTGATCGAGTCTGTACATGGCGCCGGATCCCCTATGGCGCAGCGGATCATGATCGGCCGGCAGGGAGATCTTAATTCAAAGATCGATCGGGTGAAGCGCCTTCTGTCCCTCTCTTAAAGGGACTGGTAGTATGTTTTGTTAACAGTCTCATAATAAATGACATTGATTGACAAAATCCCTCCCAACCTCCCTTTTCGAAAGGGAGTCCCGCGTTTCGCGGGATTTGGCAAAGAGGGGCGAGGGGAGATTTTCGAATGTCTATGTCCATTAAGTTTTGCGACCCTTAATAACCGTCTCATACTCATAATAAAACCAGCGAAGAATCTCCCTCCCCTTTCCCCCCGAAACAGAGTGCTTGGGTCTTCTCTATTCGAGATGAGGGTTGACGGATTCGACGAAAAGAGGTAGATCTCGAAGGGAGGCGCGGCGATGGATCAAGAGACAGGAACACTGGCAAAGGATCGGCTCGTGAAGGCGGGATGGGCTTCGATTGGAAATGCTACCCTGTCGATGATCCCTCTTATCCTGCTTTATCTCTTCGGCATGGAAGGCGGAGCGGTCATGGGAAAGCTCGCCACAGAGGGATTTACTTTCCTTAGCCTGATACTGACCCTTTTTCTCTTAAAGACCTTCAGAAAGTTGCTCAATACGAGATTCCAATTTCATGCTGTGGATGACTATGTTTCGGTTTTGATTTGGGGAAATATTGTGACGACCGCTCTTACCCTGCTGTCCCTGGAACTGGGTGGAATCGAGGAGACGACCAACATGGTCAACGTCTTTGTCTTCATCTTTTTCGGAATTGTCTCCATCATGTTCAGCATGAGACTGTTGCGCCTGAATGACAACCTCTTCGGCCTTCTCAAGCCCTTTTGTTATACCACGGTGGCCATGGGTGTTTGCTTCGCAGCGGTTATTCTGATTCCTTTAGGGGTGTTTCTCGGAGCCGTTTCCGACATCATTCTTGGAACCATCTTCTTCAGAGCCTCCGAACAACCCGTTCCGCCTATCGTCTCGTAGCGGGACTTTTATCCCAGATTCAAATACGGATGGAGAAGAAGATGACGCTGAAAACCTCGAAGGCAGATCTCTTTAAGAACCTCACCTGGGATGATCTCCAGGAGTGGGCTGGAAGCAGAGTCCTTTCCCGTGGGCAAAGTTACCAGCGCAGCCACAGGGTCCAGGAACTGGCCCGGACCGAAAGCGGGGAATTGGTCGCCTGGGTCCAGGGTGAAAAGAGATATGCCACCCTCGTCAATTTTGAAGATAAGGAATTAAGATCAACCTGTACCTGCCCCTATGGAGGAACCTGTAAGCATGCTGTGGCTGTAGTGATCGAATACCTTGAACACCTGAAGAAGACCGTGGAGGTTCCGAAGATTGCCGAGCAGGATAAACGTCTCCTATTGGTGAAGAAGATAGAGGACGAAGATGAATGGGAAGATGATGAAGATGACTGGGACGATGAAGAGGATGAGGAGCAGGAGGAAGATTTGGACGCCGAAGAGCCTCCCCGCAGAAAGACCGGGAAATCGACTGAGGCTCCCGTGAAAGGCTTTCTTGAAGAACAGACGAAGGGGCAACTGATCAGCCTCCTGGAAGACCTCGCCGGAAAGTATTCTATTGTCCGGGAAGATCTCCAGGACCGGCTCGATCTATCAAAAGGATCAGTCAAGAGATTGGTTTCCGCGGTGAGGAAAGAAATCGATGAGTTAAGCTCGGAGCCCGCCTGGAGAAACCATTGGAATGATGAAGGACATATTCCGGACTATTCGCGGGTGAAGGATCGCCTGGAATCGCTCCTGGCAAAAGGACACGCAGATGAAGTGGTTATCATCGGGAAAGAACTTTTGGAGGCGGGCATAAAGCAAGTGGAGATGAGCCATGACGAAGGAGAAACGGGAAATGGAATCTCCTCCTGTCTGGAAGTTGTTTTTAGGGCGCTTTTCCAATCTTCCCTGCCGCCGGTTGAACAGATGCTATGGGTCATCGAAGCGGAATTAGAGGATGAATACGAGCTTTGCTATGGCTCAGAATCGTTCTGGAAGAAGAAACAGAAGGTCTCTGACTGGAGCGCTGTAGCCGATATCCTCAGTGAACGCTTAAATGAATTGCCGCCCATTAAAGGCGAGGATAGCTTTTCTCGTAACTACCGGCGAGACGGTCTGAGTAACTGGATTATACGGGCTCTTGAAAATTCCGGCCGGAATAAAGAGATTATCCTCCTCTGCGAACAGGAGGCCGTGAAGACAGCAAGCTATGTTCGCCTGGTAGATGCCCTCAGAAGAACCAGACGCTTTGAGGAGGCCGAGCAGTGGATTCACAAGGGTATTCAAGCCACTCAGAAACAATGGCCGGGTATCGCCAAACATCTGCGGGACATTTTACGCGAGATGAGAGAGAAAGAAGGGGACTGGCTTAAGGTTGCAGCTTTTCGGGCGGACGATTTTCTGGGATCGCCATCTGTTGAAGCTTTTAAGGAGATGCGCAAGGCATCCGAACGGGCTAAAGTGTGGCCAGATGTTCGGAAAGCAGCCCTCCAATATCTCGAGACTGGCAAACTTCCCCAGACGGATCCTTCATGGCCCTTGCCTGAAGCAGGGGTGAGGAAAGAGACGGCTTATCCTCATGAGAAGGCTCCTATGATTCACACCCTCATCGACATCGCCATCGACGAAAAGAGGCCGGACGATGTTCTCAGGTGGTATGATGTTCCTAAAGCGAGAAGGGAGAATTATTGGGGATGGGATGGCTATCAAGAGGTTAGCATTGCAGAAGCGGTGGCCGATCATTATCCAGACCGGGCATTGGAAATCTGGAAGAACCTTGCTGAAAGGCAGATTGCCCTCACGAAGCCGAAGGCCTATGGAGTGGCTTCTGAATATTTGAAGAAGGTCCGGGACCTCCTGAAAAAGGTAAAAAGAGAGGATGAGTGGAAAGCCTATCTGTCCAAACTCGGGCAGGCAAACGCAAAGAAGAGGAGTTTCATCGAGATCCTGGATCGCCTGGACCGCCGCCCCATCATTAAAGGAAAATAGGCTTTTTTGGCTTCGCCCGTAATACGGAATGTGCTATCATGTAAGTGAGCATGGAGAAGGACAGGGTACCTTGTTACCGCTGAAGCCTAACGGAGATGAGTCATGAAGCGAGAATTCAATGTAATCATTGAGCAAGATTCGGAAGGCTATTTTGTAGCCTCGGTTCCGGAATTGCGAGGATGTCACACCCAGGCCAGGTCTCTGGATACATTGATGAAGAGGGTTCGCGAAGCAATTGAGTTGTGTCTGGAGGTTGAAGGGGAAGAGAGGCGACCGACCCGGTTTATCGGTGTGCAACGAGTGCAGGTGTAAGGATGCCACGGTTGCCGCGCCTTCGGGCTCACGAATTGATTAAGGTTCTGCACAAAGCTGGTTTTGCTACGATTCGAACCAAGGGGAGTCATCACTTCTTGCGCCATCCAGATGGTCGATGTACTATCATCCTGGTCCATTCGGGAGAAATCATCGGTCCTGGTCTTTTGAACAAAATACTGAAGGACATCGAGTTTGATGTCAGAGATTTAACGGCCCTCCTGAAATAGACGTTTCATGCCCAACGAATTCGTTTGACCCCTTCTGTAATTTCTGATAAGAATATTCCGTGACGAAAGCTTCTTGCAAGACGAATTATGCCATTCCCCCGGGAGAGACCTTGAGGGAAACCCTTGAAACTATCGGAATGACACAGGTGGAATTAGGATTGAAGGTGGATTCGCTGCGCTTAATCCACCCTACTTTTAGCTTTAGGGAAAGCTGAAAGGATTTCTCCTCCCTTTGAAAAAGGGAGGCGGGGAGGGATTTATTCTTAACGGTACCCGGAGGCTTTATGGCCAGGCAAAGAAAGAAGACCGATAAGACCGGTGAGAATGTTGTTGATTACCGGCGACCGATTCGCGTGCAGTGGAATTCGGGGCGTTGATCAACATCCGTCCGGAACAGAACAACCGCAGGATGGAGATTGAAAGCCCGCAGTTGCGTCAAAAGATGGAAAAGACCGTTCGGCGCTTGCTGGAGGTGGAATTGAAATGAGAGACCTGAAAAAAATGCGTGAGAGGTATCTTCGGGATGAAAGGCCCGTACGCTTGGGAAACTTGGCATCGAACCTCCTGCGGCTAAGCAAATGGATCCGGATGAGGCAAAGGGAGGATGGGGCGATCGATCTGATGCGGGAGATTGCCTGGTTTATGGAATGGAGTGGAGACCTGGCATTAGTGGAACTGGTTGATATGCAGAGGGAGATCTGTCGCTGGCGCCGAATTTGGCCAGTAGAGGCAGTACGGTCTTTACTGGCATTTCGCGCCCTTCATATGTCGAATCAGGTATTGCGGCTCTCAGGGCTTCTGACAAATGGAGGGGGGAAAGACAAATGAGAGGAAAAGTCATTTCCATAGCCGTCCTAACCCTTCTGGGATCCCTACTCATTTTCCACCCTGCCTTGGCAGAGGTTTTCAAATGGGTGGATGATAAGGGAACAGTCCATTTCACAGAGGAGGAATCCGCCATCCCGGAAAAATACAGGGAACAGGCAGAGAAAAAATCGGCACCGCAAGATTCAAGCCCCCCCGGAGAGAAAATTGAGAGAGACAAATCGAAGAAAAAGGAATCGATCAAGCCGCCCCCAAAAGAGCCCAAGGAAAAGCAGCGGGTAAATACAAGAAAGATCGAATCAGATGTCTACGATTCCTTCCAGGACATCCTTTCTCTCTGGAAGGATAAGAAATACGATGCTCTTTATGACTGTGGTGACAGGAAGAGCCGTAGCAGCATGGCGAGAGAGGATTTCGGAAAACGGATGAGAAAGAATTCCTGGGAAGTAGCCTCCTCATGGGAGAAAGTTCGTGATATCGAGGTGGATGTGAAAAGTGCGACCGTGGCCTATGTCACGGCCAGAATAGGATATCGGCCCAAACAAGGAGGGGATACCCGGACCCGGGCCCAGACCTATGAGATGAGACTGGAAAATGGGACATGGAGAATCAATCTGACAAAAGTATTGAACGCCCGAGGCAAGTGAGCGGGTTCACTTCCTCAATCGAGCCCTGAAGTGGTCGAGCTGCTCACGGGTGGGAAGGGAGGACTGGGCTCCCAGAATCGTGACCGCATAGCCAGCGACTTCATTGCCCATCACTATAGATTTTCTTAAGTCATTCCCTTCTGAAAGCGAGGATACCATCCCGGCGATGAAGGCATCGCCTGCTGCTGTCGTATCAATAGCCTTCACGTTGACCGCAGGCAAGAATTCCGCACCCATTCGGTCCTTGACCATACACCCCCTTGCCCCAAGAGTGACAGCCACAGCCTCTGCCCGCCCTTTCTCCAGGAGCCTTTCTGAAGCCAATTCAATCTCCCTTTCTGTCGCGATAGGAAGTCCGGTGAGCTCCGATAACTCGATTTCATTCGGGACGATCAGATCCGCCAGCAGGCAGATTGGGTCGGATCCCTCCCGAAAAGGGGCGGGATTGTAGATCACCATGGCCCCCGCTTCCCTTCCAAGGCGAGCCACTTTCAGATTCGTCTCCATGGGGATTTCATTCTGGAGGACGATGAAATCGGCCTGTTTTATTAAAGGGAGAAAAGGGTCGAGATCCGAGGGGAGAAGGAGCATGTTGGCTCCAGGAATAACGACGATTGTGTTCGCCCCATTATCAGCAAGCTGGATCATGGCGATGCCTGTGTGCATCGTGTCATCCTCAATCAGCCCATCCAAGTGGACCCCGGCCTGTTCAAGGCTCCTTTTTAAGACTCGAGCATGATCATCCGTTCCCACTTTTCCGATATGGGTGACATCCGCTCCTAATCGGGCCAGGGCCGTAGATTGATTGGCCCCTTTTCCTCCAGGAAATTTTCTAAAGGAATGGCCGAGGACGGTTTGCCCTTCTTTCGGCAGCACCGGGGTTGAGACCACAAAATCGATGTTAAGACTTCCGACCACGACGATTTTTTTCATAAGAAAACCGCATCCACTTTCTTTTCTTCCCCGAGGAAGGAACGCATAATACGGAATCCGCTTTCAAAGGTGAACGGCCCGGACTGGACCAGGAACGGGTTGAAGAGACTTTTTTCTTCCAAGGTTTTCCTGCCTCCCTTCAACCTCTGTCTTGCCGTCATCGTTTGAAGAGGCCCGAGGATCATACCGATCCGTTCATCCTTAATGGTTGCCATGAGAAGATCCACATGAAACCTTTCATCAAAATCTATTGTAAATTGCCCGAAAATGTCAAGTGCCTCAATCCACAGAGACAGGGTCCCGTCAAATTCAATCTCATCTCGTTGAATTCGTTGCAGGAATGCCCATGATTCGAAAATCCCCCCTCACCCCCCTTTTTCAAGGGGGGGGAATTTAAGATCTCCCTTTATAAAGGGAGATTTAGAGGGATTTTGTCAGTTGGGCTTCACGCGACTTTGACGGAGCCCTGTCCGCAGAGAAGGAAACTATTGATTAACATTTAGAAACTTGACAGGGCATTTTCTGTGTGATAATGAAACCTTTTGTAGAAATCATCTTTCTTGGAGGAGCGAGGAGGGGAGCTTACGGTCTTCATGGTTTGAGGTGGTCGTAATGGTCATGGTCAATTCCAGAGAAAGGAGAGGATGAGAATGAAAAGCAAGGGCCTGGGTGAAGAGCTCCTTCGGAATGACCATGTGAAGTTCGCCTGCTTGCGGATACGACAGAAGGAGAAGATGGCATGACATCCAGAGTCAAAATTGCTCTCTGTCAGTTTGGTGTACGGGATACGTTGAGCTACAAAGAGATGGAGGATCAATTGAGGGGGCACTGTGAACGCGCCCTGAAACAGTCTCCTGACATCATCGTCTTTCCAGAATATGTGACCTTCAACCTCCTGGCAATGGCCGGGCCAAAACTGATGGAGAAAGACCGCCAGCAGGCGCTCGTTCGATATGTCGCTCCCTTCACCTCCACCTACACGTCCATCTTCTCTCGCATGGCCCGTCAGAGTGGCGTTGTCATTGCTGGAGGCAGCCATTGGACCCTGGATGAAAAAGGAGAGAAGGGATTTAACATCGGCTACCTTTTTCTTCCGGATGGGAGCATTGAAACGCAGAAGAAAAACCACATTTACCCTGGCGAGGTCGATTTTGGAACAGCCCCCTTCGACGAATTGACCGTCTTCAACACGCCAAAGACGAGGGTTGGGCTGATGATCTGTTATGATGCCGAATTTCCGGAGACGGCCCGCCACCTGATGCTCAAAGGAGCGCAGATTTTACTCTGTCCTACAGGGACCAACACAGAGCGGGGTTTTTATCGAGTGCGCCGCTGCTGTGCCGCCCGTGCCGTAGAAAATCAGATTTATGTGGTCGAGTGCCACTCGGTTGGAGCCTTGACCGTTCCCATCGATAAACCGTTTACGGCTTATGGCCGGTCAGCGATTTTAAGTCCCATTGACGATCAGACCCAGGTCAACAACGGAATCATCGTGGAAGCACTGGATGGTGAAAGAGAAGCGGTGGTGGCGGCAGAGGTGGACCTTGAGGTCTTGGAGCGTTCTCGGCAATCCTCAGAGGCCACCCTTTTGAAAGATCGCAGGCCTGAAACGTATAAGAAGAATTATCAACTCTTTTAGAAAACGCATCTTTCTTGTTGTCCACATTTATTGGTCAAGCCCCAGCTCTCTCCGGTTCACCCGCCAGTTAAATAAACGGCCATGGGTAAGCCCTTCTTCGCAGTTTTTGCTTGATATTTTATTCTTTTGCTCCATAATAAGGAACAGGCCCTGGCGGAAGGAGAAGGTGAGGGGAAATTACGTAGAAAGAAAAACGGAGAGGCTCAAGGGAAGCCCGGTAAAACCTTTGATCTGGAAGGAGGGGACAGGATGATTAAAAAGAAGAGACAAGGGGGCACGATATCGAGGAGGGATTTTCTGCGTACGGTTGGGGTAGTAGGAAGTGGCCTTGCGCTGCAGGGATTTTCCCCGAGGATGTCATTTGCTCAATCCGAGAAGTATGGGGGACTACTGCGAGTCAGCGGCACCTTCGGGCTCACAACCCTGAACCCGATGATGCACATTAGCGCTGCCGAGTGGGTCGTAACCAAGTGGATGTACAATAACCTCGCTCGACTCAATTACAAACGGGAAGTCGTTCCGGATTTGGCGGAATCCTGGGAAGCAAAAGAGAACGGGAAGGTCTGGGTCTTCAAGCTTCGTCCGGGCGTGAAGTTCCACATCGGACGGGAGGTGACTGCCGAAGATGTGGTGGCAACCTTCCAGACGATTCTCGACCCCAAGACGGCTGCACCCTACAGAGGGGAGATCGGTCCCATTGATAAAGTGGAGGCTCTTGACAAGTACACAGTGAGGTTTACCCTGAAGATGATCTTTGCCGACTTTCCAGCTGCCCTGACCATTCCTGCTTCCCGCATCATCGCCCGCGAAGGATTGGCCGACTTCAAAGGTCTTGCGGCCAAAGAGTTTGGCTCCGGTCCTTTCAAACTGAAGGAATTCGTCCCGGGCGACCACGTGACGGTTGAGCGGTTCCCGGACTATTTCAAAAAAGGATTCCCCTATCTGGACGGGGTGAACTTCAAAATTTTCCCGGAATCGATGACGGAAATAACGGCCCTTAAGAATAAGGAGATCGACATGATTTTGGATGTGACCCCGGAGCTCTACTCTCAGGTCGCAACGCTTCCCGGCGTGGACGGTATGGCGGTGCCAGGGGGGACCTTTTCCAACGTGATCATGCCTTCTGACAAACCTCCTTTCAACGATAACCGGGTGAGGGAAGCATTGAAATACACGGTGGACCGAAACCTGATGCTCGCTGCGGTCTACGGTAAGCATGGAGAGATCGGTAATGACCACCCGGTCTCTTCAGCCTATGCTTTTTATGCGGATCTGCCCAAGCGGCAGCAGGATATCAAAAAGGCCAAAGCCCTCCTGAAGGAGGCGGGTTATCCAAACGGGTTTGCCTTTAAGCTCTCCGTGTCGAGTTCTCCACCGATTCGAGAGAAGATCGCAGTGGTCCTGAAGGAGATGGCAAGGCCCGCAGGATTTAACATGGAAATAGAAGTCATGGGATATGATCGTTTCCTGTCCCAGGTTTGGAACAAGGGCGTGCCCTATATTGGATACTACGGAACCCGGCCAACGGCTGATGCAATCCTCATGAAACTTTATCACCCGAAGGAGGGACTTGACGAAGGGCGCTGGGCTGCCTCTCATCCCGATGCCATCAAGCTCCTTGAACAGGCTCGGGAGACGGTCAACATCGAGAAGCGAAATAAATTATATGGGGACTTTCAAAAAATCTCACGGGACGAGGGCCCGTTCATTATCGCCTTTTTCCGGAACGAGTTGAGTGCGAAGGGGAACTACGTGAAAGACTTCCATCTCAACCCGAGTAATTACGAACTGGAAGTGGATGAGGTCTGGTTATCTTCGGAGGCACCAAAGAAAAAAGGCTGAAGCGACAGGGCGTGGATCGGGCTGTGCTCGCCACGCCCCGTCTCTCCAACTTTACACAGGTAAAGCTCAGGTCATGGTACTGTACGTTCTCAACAGGGTTCTCTCTATTCTCCTCGTCCTTCTTGTCGTCTCCTTCATCATCTTTTTCGCTACCCGCATCCTGCCGGGAAGCGCTGCCAACCTTATGCTCGGTGAGTATGCCACGAAGGAGAGCCTTCAAGCCCTTGAACGGGAGATGGGCCTTGACAAACCCTTCTACCTTCAATACCTGAATTGGATTAAAGGGATCGTTGGCGGTCACTGGGGCGATTCGCTTGTCATGAAACAACCGGTGGCCTCCATCATCAAACTCCGGGTGAAGAATTCAGCCTTCCTCGCGATTTTTTCGCTCAGCGCGGTGATCCTCATCGGCATTCCATTGGGTACTTTGGCAGCCCTGCGACAGAAAGGTAAACTTGATCTGGCCATTATGACAGGTTCTTACATCGGTATCTCCATTCCTGAGTTCGTCACGGGGATTCTCCTCATCCTTTTCTTTGCCGGGCCCTGGATGCAGCTCCTTCCCACCGGAGGCTACCAGGAGCTCTCCTCAGGCGTCTTGGGGTGGCTGAAACACCTCATTCTTCCTTCAGCCACCCTCACCCTCATCCTTCTTGCCCATGTCGTCCGGCAAACCCGGTCAGGTGTTATTGAGGTTCTAAAGTCGAACTACATTCGGACGGCCCGTCTGAAGGGAGCTCCTGAGCGAAGGGTGATTCTTCGACATACCCTGCGAAATGGTTTACTTCCCACCATAACGGTACTTGCGATGGATCTGGGCTATCTGATGGGAAGTATCGTCATTGTCGAAGAGGTCTTCGCCTATCCCGGGATGGGCCGGCTGATCATCTATGCGATCACGAACCGGGATGTTCCTCTCCTCGAAATGGCCGTTTTGATCATCGCTGCGGTCTATACGATTTCGAACTTTGCGGCAGACATGCTCTATCTTTACCTCGATCCGAGGATAAGATATCGGTGAACGGAGAGACTTCATTGGCCTCTTTCAGAACGACATTTCGGTTCTTCACCCAAACCCCAGCCCTGGCCATTGGCTCCTCCATTCTCTGTTTGATCGCACTGGTAAGCATTCTTGGTCCTCTCATCTCACCTGGTGCAACGACTGAACAACACATCCTCGAACGTCTCCAAGCCCCAAGCTTCAAATATCCTTTCGGGACGGATCAGTACGGGAGGGATTTGCTAAGCCGGACACTTCTTGGAGGCCGGACTTCTCTGATTTTAGGCGTGGGGGCAGTGATGCTCGGGCTGATCCTGGGGGTTCCGATTGGCCTATTTACAGGGTACTTCAGAGGAAAAGCGGATGAGATCGTGATGCGGTTCATGGATATCCTTCTCTCTTTTCCTTCTCTTCTCATGGCCCTTCTCATCATTACAGCTCTGGGAGCAAGCATGAGCCACGCCATGCTTGCCATCGGAGTTGCAAATTGTCCGGGGATTTCCCGCATCGTCAGGAGTGCAACCCTATCGGTCAGAAATGAGGAGTTCGTCCTCGCAGCCGAGGCACGAGGGGAGTCCCATCTCTACATCATGGCGAGCGAGATTTTCCCCAACATCCTGCCGCCGACCATCATTGAGGGAACGATACGGATCGGATTTGCAATGCTTATCGGAGCAAGCCTGAGCTTCCTGGGGCTTGGGGTCCAGCCTCCTCTGGCAGACTGGGGCCTGATGATTCGAGATTCGCGAGAGTATCTCTTCCTCTCCCCGTGGCCTCTCATCTGGTCTGGGACGGCCCTTGGCATGACGATTATCGGATTCAACCTTTTTGGTGACGGCCTGCGAGACATGATCGGTGGGGGTGAGTAGAGGGGCGAACTGCCGTTGGCCCGTACAGGGAATCGATCAAGGTGACGTGTGGATTCAACCGTCTTAGAGATCAGGAACTTATCTGTCCATTTCGGATCCCCGCGAGGAAAGGTCCAAGCCTTGCGAGAGGTGAGCCTTGAGATCGGGCCGGAAGAGACGCTCGGGATTGCAGGCGAGTCGGGGTCAGGGAAAAGTACCCTCGCCTATGCAATCATGCGCTACCTTTCTCCCAACGGACGGATCACCCAAGGCGAAATTTTTTTTATGGGAGAAAACCTCCTGGGCAAGGACAGGAGTGAGCTCAGAAGGATCTGGGGCAATCGGATCGCCATGGTCTATCAGGACCCGAAAAGCTCGCTCAACCCTTCCAAGCGGATTGGCCACCAGATCGCCGAGGTTTTCCAGATTCATCAATCTCTTTCCGCCAAGGAAGCATGGGATCGCATGCTCGGTCTCCTCAGCCTCGTCAATATACCGGACCCTGTGTTTAATGCGGAGAAGTATCCCCATCAATTGAGTGGAGGCATGCAGCAACGGGTGATCATTGCAATGGCCCTGGCGTGTGGGCCAGGCCTTCTCATCATGGATGAGCCGACAACAGGTTTGGACGTGACGACGCAGGCAAGGATTATTGAGCTGATCGACGATCTGAAAAGAGAGGTGAAAGCTTCCATCCTCTACATTACCCATGATCTGAGCGTGATCGCTCAAGTGAGCGACCGGGTGGGAATCCTTTATGCCGGGGAATTGGTCGAAATCGGGCCGGTTGAACGAGTCTTCCATTCCCCTTCCCATCCCTATACGATAGGGCTACTCGGGGCCCTTCCCCGGATCGAATTGGAAAAGCAGTTCAAACCCATTAGAGGTAAACTGCCCGACCTTACCGAGATCCCCCCCCACTGTATCTTTTTTCCACGATGTGATTATGGAGAGGAGGTCTGTACCCATCAGGCGCCGCAGCTTCTGCGAGTGGAAGAAGGCCATCTCGCGAAATGTTTCCGGTGGAAAGAAGCCTTCGTGGCCCGGGGCGGAAAGGCTCATCTCCGGCCTCTCAGGGAGGTTCGCCCTCCCGGCCAGCCGATTCTCGAGACGGACCATGTAAAGAAGTACTACAGCGAGACAAACACCATTGCAAAATGGCTGGGTTTTCCGATCCCTGAGGTAAAGGCAGTGGATGATGTTTCCTTTCACATTGGAGAGGGCGAAGTCTTTGCCCTTGTGGGTGAAAGCGGATGCGGAAAGACGACCCTCGGCCGCGTCGTCACAAAACTTCTCAGGCCCACGGCTGGTAAAGTCCTTTTCTACAAGAGAAGGCCAAGGAGAGAGGAGATCTTCCTGGCCGATGAGTTCCGAAGGTATGTTCAGATCGTGTTTCAGCATCCGGACTCCTCTCTGAATCCCATGAAGAAAATAGCCGCGATCATCGAACGTCCTCTGAAACTCCAGGGATTGTCAAAAGCAGAACGGAGCAAGGCCACCCTTGAACTTTTGGAGCTTGTGAAGCTTGATTCGGGATACCTCGAACGTTATCCGAAACAGCTCAGCGGAGGCGAGAAACAACGGGTGGCGATTGCCAGAGCTTTTGCCTTAAACCCTGAATTCATCGTGCTCGACGAACCGGTCTCCGCCCTCGATGTGTCCATTCAGGCCTCTATCATCACGCTCCTTATGGAACTGAAGGCTTCCAGGGACCTTTCCTTTCTATTCATCTCCCATGACTTGAGCCTTGTACGGCACATTGCAGATCGAATTGGCGTCATGTATTTAGGAAAACTCTGTGAGTTGGGCGAGGCAGAAAAAATCTTCTATCATCCATATCATCCCTACACGAGGGCGTTGTTGTCATCCATTCCGGTCCCCGATCCTTCTATTTCCAATAGATCCATTCGTCTTGAGGGCTCGGTTCCGAGCGCTCAAGACCCTCCAAAAGGCTGTCGTTTCCATACGCGATGCCCGAGCAAGATGGGTCGAATTTGCGAAGAGACCCCCCCCGCCTTCATTCCGGTAGGTGAAGATCATTGGGTTGCCTGCCACATTCCCATGGGTAATATTTTAGCCAATTCAAGTTAAGGGTTCTGCCAATGTGCTCTCGCGGACCTGGGCGAGCCAGTCGGAAAGGCTTCGGGGCGCACCATTTAACAGATCAGCATCAGCCTCATCTTGATCAAGAAGACCGGTTTCGAGCAGATGGCCCAGTTGCCTCTAAGATTGAAAAACCGCCATTCGAAGCCTTGGAGAGTGGGTTGCCCAGGTCCGGCAGGCCCTGGAACAACTTCAAAAGGCTACCCGATCTGAAGAGATCGAAACTCAGTAACCCCTTTCCAAGTCAACGACATTAAGGAGTTGCTTCCCGGCCTCCCAGCGCTGGTAGTTCTCAGTGAATATGGCCATGACCCGATTGGCGTAATCCTGGAGGTTTCCTGAAAGGTGAGGTGTGACGAGGACGTTCTCGAGGGTCCAGAGAGGACTGTCGTCAGGTAAGGGTTCTTTCTCAAAGACATCCAGCACCGCTCCTGCGATCCAATTCTCCTGCAAGGCCCTCACAAGGGCTGATTCGACGACAACCGTCCCCCGGGCAATATTAACGAGATAGGCTGTCCGCTTCATGGCTCTCAGTTCAGATTCCCCGATCATCCGATAGGTCTCCGGGGTTGCCGGAGCTAAGATGACCACGAAGTCGCTCGCGGAGAGCATCTTGTGAAGATGATCCGGTCCGAAGATCTGGTTCACTTCAGCCATGGGAAGAGGATTCCGTTTCACCCCCACCACATTCATGTGAAACCCCTGGGCCCGCCGAGCGATTTCAGAGCCAATGGCCCCAACCCCGACGATGCCTAATGTCTTTCCAGCCAGGGGGGCCGTGTCTCGAGGTATCCATCTCTTTGCCTCCTGCTGACGGATGAGGCGTGGGAAGGCCCACTGGCACATCAGGATGGCGGCGAATGCATAGTCAGCCATAATGTCGGCGTGGATTCCACGGGTATTGGTCACAACAACATCTCGAAGGGATTCACGAGCCCCCAACAGGTGATCGATGCCTGCACTGGTCAGTTGGATCCATCGAAGCCTGCCTGCTTGCTTTAACACGTGAGTGGGGAACCTCCAGGCGATCATCATGTCCGCGTCGGCAATGTGTTGGAAGAGAGTCTCTTCCTCCGTGCCCGAAGCCACCTCCAAGTCCGGAAAGCGTTCGCGAATCATGCGGCGATAGTCTTCAGCATGGCGGTGATACACAAGGACTTTCACGGGCAGCTCCTCCTCGTATTTAATGCTTTGGAAGCCCATCTTCCTCTTTTGTTTTTAAGACATTTAGGTTAAATTTGACAGGACCGATTTTAGTGCATTCATGTAAAGTCACAAAGGAGGATATTATGGCAAACACAAAAGGTGGGAAATTCCCTGAAGATGGAATTCAACAGTTTGGTGAACTCTATTCACTTCTCTACATCTGCATGGCCAAGGAGTTTGTGGATTCTTTTGGGAAAGAAGGAGAGGAGGCCCTCCGGAGGGCGATTCGAAATTTCGGTCACGAAAGGGGCAGGAGGCTCCGGGAACGACACGAGGCAGAGGGGCTGCCGATCACTGTGAAGACCCTCTTTGAACACTATGACCTTCCCCCAGACACCCGCTTCCGCCGGAATCCCATTGAGCTGACGGATTACATCCGATACTCGGAGACCTTGGTTTGTCCTTATTCGGAGATCTGGGCTGAACTTGGCTTATCCCATCTCGGCGTCATCTATTGCATGGAGTTTCACCAGGCCATGTGGGAGGCCTATATCTCCGACATCATCGTTGAGCTTCCGAAGACGTTGACCAAAGGGAACGAGAAGTGTCGATTCGAAGTTTATCGAAAGGGTCATAAGAAGAACATTCCTGACCCTGCCCCCGCTCATTAAAAGGGTTCACTAAGAACGCTGCTGGTGCCATTTGCGAATAGGTTCTTCTTGAATTTTTATCCTTTTGCCTCATAATTAAAGACAAACCTTTGTGGGAGGGGGACAGACTGATGAGACTGGAGAGATTTGAAGGATGTTGGACTGCGATGGTGACACCCTTAAAGCGGAAGGGGGAGGTCGATTTTGAAGGTCTGGAGAAGAACATCCTGTTCCAGATCGAAAGCGGAGCGAACCTTGTTCCGACCGGGACGACAGGTGAATCTCCTACTCTGGACTGGAGAGAACATGACCGGGTGATCACGAGGACGGCCAGGCTGGCTAAAGGCAAGGCCTTTGTGATTGCAGGGACAGGATCGAACTCCACCAGTGAGGCCATGAGGGGAACAAAGCACGCTGTGGAGGTGGGAGCGCAGGGGGCACTGCTGGTGGACTGTTACTACAACGGACCGTCCTCCCTTGAAATGAGGACACAATATTATGAGGTGATTGCAAGAGCATTTCGTAAGGCCTTCATCGTGCCCTACGTCATTCCCGGAAGGACAGGGACGAAGCTGGAGGTGGAGGATCTGGCCATCCTTCATCGCAAATACAAGACCGTGAGGGCAGTAAAGGAAGCGACTGCCGACCTTCAACGGATGGCCAGGACCAGAACCCTCCTGGGAGAGGATTTCGACATCCTCTCAGGCGATGATGACAAAACGTATGAGATGATGACTCGAAGTGATATCCGGGCTTCCGGTGTGATTTCGGTCATGTCCAATATCATTCCGGGTCCTATCGGGGAGATGGTTAAGGCGGTACTCGCTGGAGAGATGGAAAAGGCCAATCGTCTGAAAGAAATTCTCGATCCCCTCTTCAAGGTCGTCACCGTGAACACGGTCGAATCCTATGAAGGATTTGAGGTGCCTGCCAAATTCCGAAATCCAGTCCCCATCAAGACCATGATGAAGGGCCTCGGGTTGCCTTCAGGACCCTGCCGGCCCCCCCTTGGAAAAATGACACCAAAGGGAGTTGAAGTTGTTCGGAATGCCCTCAAAGAGGTTTATGCGAAGGATAAAGAAGTCTTCACTCCCCTTCAGGATTTCTATAAGGTCAATGTGGAGGCGAGGATCACTAACGACCGTCACTGGAAGTAAGAAGGAATCCTCAGGAGGTCCGAGAAGGCCTGTCCCGTATAAGGGGGCAGGCCTTTTTTCTTCAAGAATTTCGAGTGAGTTTGATCTTTGAAATCTTCCTAATTTATGTTAACATGTTTTCGGGATTGATCAGCCGCAAAAGGTCAGAGCCGTTTTCCGCATCGTCATCAAGATAGATGACCAACAGCCTGAATTTTACCGCTTAAGAGGGTTTTGATTGATCCGATCATTTCTGGCCATTGAACTTCCGAAAACGATTATCGAGAAGATCAGGGAACTCCAGGCTGATCTGAAGCATGCACGGGCGGACGTGAGGTGGGTGGGTCCGGAGAAGATCCATCTCACCCTGAAGTTCTTTGGAAATATCGAGGAGTCGAAGGTCGAAGAAATCATTCAAGCCATTGAAGAATCCGTCGGCCAGACATCGTCTTTCTCTCTCAGAGTCCGAGGGACAGGCGCCTTCCCCCATCTCAAGGGCCCGAGGGTGATCTGGATGGGATTATTGGACGAAAAGGGGATTCTCGTTCCTCTCCAGAAGCAATTGGAGCGGAACCTCGAAAAGGTGGGATTCGCGGCTGAGAAGAGGTCCTTTCAGCCTCACCTGACTCTTGGAAGGGTCAATTCAAGCCGGGGAAAAGACGAACTGATCTGGAGGGTGGAGAAACACCAGGAAGAGGAGTTTGGAGGATTTGGAGTTGAGAAAGTAGTCCTGGTTAAGAGTGATTTGAGACCCACCGGACCAATCTACACGGCGCTACGGGAGGTTAGACTGGGAATCAGCAAGTAGGGTTATGGTTGCTTCTTCGTGGAGAGTGAGAGGAGACTCTAAATCCGAAGCTCGAAATTCGAAACGAATCCCAATGGCCCAAATTCGAAATTCAAAACGGTTTTGATTTTGAACATTTGAATTTTGGACTTGTTTCGAATTTCGAAATTCGAATTTCGGATTTCCCCAGGGTTGGGGATTGGGGAGGAAAAATGAAGGGGGAATTGTCAAACAAGGAGAAGGCGGTGGATCTCGCTGTCAGCCAGATCGAAAGGCAGTATGGAAAGGGCGCCATCATGCGCTTGGGCGGGGAAGGGACGCTTGGAGAGATGGCCACGATCTCGACCGGTTCCCTCGCTCTCGATCTCGCCCTCGGTGTGGGAGGATTGCCCAAGGGACGGGTGGTTGAGATCTATGGCCCCGAGGCCTCGGGGAAGACGACACTGGCCCTCCATGTGATTGCCGAGGCCCATAAAAAGGGTGGCGTTGGCGCCTTCATCGATGCAGAGCACGCCCTCGACGTGAACTACGCAAAGAAGCTCGGTGTCAAGACGGATGAACTCTTGATCTCCCAACCGGATACGGGGGAGCAGGCCCTCGAGATCACCGAGATTCTGGTTCGAAGCAATGCCGTGGATGTAATCGTTGTGGACTCTGTTGCCGCCCTCGTTCCGAAAGCGGAGATTGAAGGAGAGATGGGCGATGCCCATATGGGGCTTCAGGCCAGGCTGATGTCTCAGGCCCTGAGAAAATTGACGGGCACGATCAGTAAATCCCATACGATCGTTATCTTCGTCAATCAGATCCGGATGAAGATCGGCATCATGTTCGGAAACCCTGAGACGACGACTGGAGGCAATGCCCTGAAATTCTATGCCTCTGTGCGATTGGATGTGCGAAGAACTGGCGCAATCAAGCAGGGCCAGGATGTGATTGGCAGCCGGACAAAGGTGCGGATCGTGAAGAACAAGGTGGCCCCTCCCTTTAAGGAAGTGGAATTTGATCTCATTCTCGGAGAGGGGATTTCGAGGGAAGGAGATGTCCTTGACCTGGCCGTGGAAAAGAATCTCATTGAAAAAAGCGGGACATGGTATGCCTACCAGGGGCAGCGGATCGGCCAGGGGAGGGAGAATGCGAAGCAGTTCTTAAAAGAGAATTCCAAGGTCCTGGAGCAGATGGAGCAGGAGATCCTCGAGAATTTCCGCGCCGCCAGGGCGGGATCGGCTGGATAAGACCCGGGAGGAGAAGATGGATTTAAACCAGATTCTGTTGGAAGCCCTTTCCCAGGAAGCGTCGGATGTCCACGTCAAAGTGGGGGCCCCCCCGATCTTCAGGGTGAACGGGACCTTAAGACCCTGGGAGAAGCTCAAAGCCTTCGATCATAACGACGTCTCGAAGATGGCCTTCGGGCTCATGAACGACTGGCAGAAGGAGCGATTCATCAAGAACCGGGAAGTGGACATGGGCTATGAGGTCTACGGCCTGGGGCGCTTTCGCGTCAATGTCTTCCAGCAGCGGGGAAAGATCCGGATTGCCCTTCGAATCGTGCCCTATCAGATAAAATCCCTTGAGGACCTTCACCTGCCCAAGGTCCTCTCCGATGTTTCTCTGGAGCAGAGAGGGCTCATTCTTGTCACGGGAACGACTGGAAGCGGTAAGTCCACCACCCTCGCTTCCATGATCGATATTGTCAATATGAACAGGAATTGTCACATCCTCACAATCGAGGATCCCATCGAATTCATCCACGAGGACAAGAAATCGATCGTCGATCAGAGAGAGATTGGCTCTGATACGAGCACCTTTTCGAGCGCCCTACGCGTTGCCCTGCGGCAGGACCCGGACGTGATCCTCGTAGGAGAGATGAGGGATTTCGAGACGATTGAGACCGCCCTGACCGCTGCGGAGACCGGTCATCTGGTCATGTCGACTCTTCATACGCTGAACGCGACCGAGACGATAACGCGTATTATCTCCGTATTTCCCCCGTATCATCAGAAACAGGTTCGTCTGCAACTGGCAGGCGTCCTCAAAGGGGTCGTCTCCCAGAGACTGGTGCCGAGGGCGGACGGAATGGGACGAGTTCCGGCTGTGGAAGTCCTGCTCTCCACCGCGAGGGTTCGGGAGTGCATTGTCGAAAAGGATAAGACGAACGAGATTAATGATGCGATCGGTCGAGGGTATACAACGTATGGAATGCAGTCCTTTGACCAGTCCCTGATGTTTCTCATGAACGAGTCTCTGATCACCTATGATGAGGCACTCAAGCATTGCAGCAATCCCGATGACTTCGCCCTCAGAGTGAAAGGGATTCTCGCCACGAGCGATACCACGTGGGATGACTTTGAGGATCTCGAAAGCGAGAAAGGGCAGGGAGGGAAAGGGAAAGTGAAATTCGAAAAGCCCCAGCCTCCAAAAGCGGATAACAAGATGGATACCAAGGGACGCGGGGGTTTAAAGCAATGAAGTCGAGGGAGATACGAAAATCCTTCTTGGACTACTTTGCGGAACGGGGCCATCGAATCGTCTCGAGTTCCTCGCTGGTGCCCAAGAACGATCCCACCCTTCTCTTTACCAATGCCGGAATGGTTCAGTTCAAAGGGGTCTTTCTCTCCGAAGAAATGCGGGACTATAGGCGGGCGGTGACCTCCCAGAAATGCGTTCGGGCGGGTGGGAAACATAACGATCTCGAAAACGTCGGGAAGACCGCACGGCACCATACCTTCTTCGAGATGTTAGGGAATTTCTCTTTTGGAGATTACTTCAAGAAGGAAGCGACTGAGATGGGATGGGACCTCCTCATCCGCGAGTGGGGTCTTCCGAAAGAGCAGATGTGGATCACCATCTATCTCGACGATGACGATGCCTTCCATCTCTGGAGAAAGATCGGGATCCCGGAGGACCGGATTGTCCGCCTCGGCAAGAAGGACAACTTCTGGGCCATGGGAGATGCCGGCCCCTGCGGTCCCTGTTCGGAGATCGTGATTGATCAGGGTAAGGAAGTTGGCTGCGGACGTCCGGAGTGCGCGGTGGGGTGTGACTGCGACCGCTTCCTCGAACTCTGGAATCTCGTCTTTATGCAATTCAATCGAGATGGTGAAGGAAACCTTCGTCCTCTCGCCAAGCCCTGCATCGATACGGGGATGGGCCTCGAACGGATCTCCGCCATCCTTCAGGGTGTGCGAAGCAACTACGACACGGATCTCTTCAAGCCGATCTTTGAAGAGATCGAATCGATCAGCGGGATTTCCTACGGAAAAGAGATGCGCTCGGACACTTCGATGCGGGTGATCGCTGACCACAGCCGTGCCTCGACCTTTCTCATCAGCGATGGCGTGCTTCCCTCCAACGAAGGCCGGGGTTACGTGCTGCGTCGGATCATGAGAAGAGCGATGCGTTACGGCAAGATGCTGGGGATCCAGGGTCCCTTTCTCTATCGAACCTCCTTGAAGGTCGCGGATCTGATGAAAGAGGCCTTCTCCGAACTGAGGGAGATGGAAGCCGTTGTCTCAAAGGTGATCCAGAACGAAGAGGAACGTTTCTCCGAAACCCTCGATTCAGGCTTGAAGATCCTCCGGGAGGAGGTGGAGCGGCTCCGAAAGCAAGGCAGGGGAACCCTTCCAGGCGAAGTGGCCTTCCGCCTCTATGACACCTTTGGATTCCCTCTCGATCTCACCGCCGATATCCTCCAGGAAGAGGGATTGGGTTTGGATGAAAAGGGATTCAATGCCCAGATGGAGGAGCAGCGGCAGAAGAGCAAACAGGCATGGCAGGGGATTGGTGAGGGCAAGGCGAGGGAGATCTACCGGAGGCTTTCTTCCGAAGGAGTGAAGACAACCTTTGGCGGTCATGAAGAGACGCAGTGTGACTCCACCATTCTCGCCATCATCAAAGGGGACGAGATCGTTTCCTCTGCTGAAGAGGGGGAGGAAGTCGAGATCGTTACGAAGGAAACACCTTTCTACGGAGAGGCAGGAGGCCAGGTAGGCGATCAAGGCGTGATCTACCAGGAGGGTTTCTCACTGGAGGTGAAAGATACCCTCAAGCCCCTGGAGGACCTGATCGTTCATCAGGTGAAGGTGAAGCGGGGTCGAGTGAGGCAGGAGATGGCGGCAACCCTCAAGGTGGACCAGAACCGCAGAGGTGCCATCGCCCTGAACCACACGGCTACCCATCTTCTTCAGGCGGTGCTGAGAGAGGTTCTTGGAAATCACGTCCACCAGGCAGGTTCCCTTGTCGCTCCCGATCGATTCAGGTTTGACTTCACCCATTTCGCATCGGTTGACGGGGAAACCCTTGATCGCATTGAGACCCTCGTAAACCAAAAGATTCGTGAGAACGTGAAGGTTGAGACGAAGGTCATGCTTGTGGAAGATGCCCTTCAGACAGGGGCCATGGCCCTCTTCGGAGAGAAATATGGGGAGAAGGTGAGAGTGGTGATGGTCTCCGACTTCAGTATCGAGCTCTGCGGAGGGACCCACAGCGGGAGGACCGGAGATATCAGCCTTTTCAAGATCGTGAGTGAGACGGGAGTGGCTGCTGGTATCAGGAGAATCGAGGCCCTCACAGGAGAAGGGGCCTACCGGTTCGTAAAAGAAGAGGAGCGGGAACTTCAGAATATCGCCCTTCTGCTGAAGGGAGTTCCAGGAGAACTATCGTCGAAGCTGGAGCGTTTGATCCAGAGGGAAAAAGAGCTGGAGAGGGAGATCGAGTCCCTCAGCGGGAAGTTATCTCATCAAGAGATCCTGGACCTCCTTACGGTTGTGAAAGAGGTGAAAGGGGTGAAGGTCCTTTCAGCCAAAGTGGATGGAAAGGATCTGAAACGAATGAGGGAGTTCATCGATCAACTGAAAGAGAAGATCGGTTCCGGGATCATCCTGTTGGGAGGACGAAGTGAGGGAAAGGTCTCTTTGATTGTGGGAGTGACTCGTGACCTCACGGGTCGTTTTCATGCAGGCAATTTGGTCAAGAAGATTGCCCTTCATGTGGGAGGAACAGGAGGAGGTCGTCCTGATTTTGCACAGGCCGGAGGGACCGAGCCTGAAAAACTGGATGAGGCACTCAAGGCGATTGACGATCTCATTTGATCTCAACGGGCCCTGGAGACTGCCTGTCGGTCCGATCGGGACGGGCAGCTCCGGGGAGTACGATACGGATGAGGCCAAGGGGGACAGTCCCTCTCATTTAAAGGGACTGTCCCCCTTCCCGCCCCTGCCCCCTTGCAAAGAGATGGCTCTCCCAACGACCTCTCTCCTATCCGGCATCTGAAAGAGGGATAGAGCAGTGACGACAACTTTACGGACCCGATTTGCACCGAGCCCGACCGGAGACCTCCACATCGGAGGGGCACGAACGGCCCTGTTCAGCTGGCTTCTGGCCCGCCACCACGGCGGGACGTTTGTCCTCCGTATCGAGGATACGGATGTGGCCCGATCGACCCAGGAATCGATCCGGGTCATTCTGGATGCCATGACATGGCTGGGAATGGATTGGGATGAAGGCCCCTTCTATCAGACCGAGCGTCTTGCCCTTTACCGAGAGGCGGCGGAGAAGCTCTTGAAAGAGGGAAAGGCCTACCGCTGTTACTGCACGCCTGAGGAGCTGGAGGCAAGGCGGGAGAAGGCCCTGAAAGAGGGGAAGAAGCCGAAGTACGATCGGACCTGCCTCCATCGAAAGTCAACCCTTCCGGAGAGACCTTCTGCGATTCGATTCCTCTCTCCGGAGGAGGGATCGACGGTGGTCGAAGACCTGATCCAGGGACGGGTTGAATTTGATAATACCGAGCTTGATGACCTGATCATCCTGAGAAGCGATGGCCATCCGACGTATAATTTTTCCGTGGTCGTCGATGACGCGACGATGGCGATTACCCATGTCATCCGCGGAAACGACCATCTGAACAATACCCCACGTCAGATCCAGCTCTACCATGCCCTCGGTTATCCCCTTCCCCGGTTCGGCCATGTCTCCATGATCCTGGGTCAGGATAAGAAGAAGCTCTCCAAGCGGCACGGAGCCCAGTCCGTGATGGAGTATAAGAAAATGGGCTATCTTCCCCGGGCGGTTGTGAACTACCTTGTTCGTTTGGGGTGGTCCTATGGGGATCAGGAGGAATTCACCAGGGAGGAGTTGATCGAGAAATTCAGCCTGGAGGCAGTGGGAAGATCTCCGGCTGCCATCAATTCCGGAAAGCTTGACTGGCTTAATTCGCAGTACATTAAGAGAACGGATCCGGAGGAGCTTGCCCGGATGGTTCGGCCTTTTGTGGAGGCAAAAGGATATTCATTCGAAGACCCTTCAAATGGCAGAATGGATCTTTTGAAGAAGGCCGTTGTTCCCCTGAAAGACAGGGCGAAGACCCTCGTTGAGATGGCCGATCTTCTGGAATTCTATTTTCGTGATGAAGTCCTCTACGATGAAAAGGCCTCGGAGAAGTTCTTGAAAGAAGAGACCGTACCGGTTCTCAAAGAGGTGGTCAATGCCCTCTCGAAGGAGATGGTTCTCGACAAGGAGAAGGGCCACCGTCTGGTCAGAGAGCTTGCAGCGTCTCGCGGAGAGCCCCTGGTGAAGATCGCCCAGCCCATCCGGGTGGCCCTGACCGGAACGACGGTCAGTCCCCCCATTGACGAGGTGATGGAGGCAATGGGAAAACAAGAGGTGATCCGGCGACTCCAGAAGGCCATTTCATACATCGAAGGCCGTTGAGCGAGGAATGCAAAATGCGAATTTCAAAGTGCAAAATGCAAAGTGAAAAGAGGAAAATTGGCTGAAAGTCATTTTGACTTTTGCATTTTTCACTTTGCATTTTGCACTGCTTACTGCATGAAAGGGATTGCATGAAGCTGAAGTCCTTGGAGGTGATCGGATTCAAGTCTTTTGTCGATCGCCTTCATATCAACTTTCCCGAAGGAATTACGGCGATCGTCGGCCCCAATGGCTGTGGCAAGTCAAACATCGTTGATTCCATCCTCTGGGCCATCGGTGAGAGAAGTGCGAAGCACCTCCGGGGTAAGTCGATGGAAGATGTGATTTTTAACGGGACCGATGGCCGAAAGCCCCTGGGCATGGCAGAGGTAAACCTCACCCTCTCAAATGAAGATGGATTTTATCCGAGCGGATACGAACAGCATAGCGAGATCACGGTCACCCGGAGGCTCTATCGATCCGGCGAGAGTGAATACCTCATCAATAAGGTTCCCTGTCGATTGCGCGACATTACAGACCTCTTCCTCGACACCGGCATCGGAGTAAACGGCTACTCCATCGTGGAACAGGGCCGCGTGGAATCCCTGATCAACTCGAACCCCCAGGATCGGCGGTTTCTCATTGAAGAGGCAGGCGGCATTGCTAAGTATAAGGAGAGAAAAAGGCTGGCCCTGATGAAGATGGACGGAGCCCAGCAGAACCTCCTTCGCATTCAGGACATCATCGCCGAGGTAAAGCGCCAGATCGTTACCCTCGAACGGCAGGTGAAGCGGGCCGAAGAGTATAAAGCCATAAGGAAAGAGATCAAAGAGATCGAACTCCGGTTTGCTATCGAGGAGTATTCCGAGCTTTCAGAAAAGGCTGAGGCGGCCCGGGGGTACCTGAAAGCCCTCCGGGAGAGAGAGGCCCAGGTCTCCGGCCAGGCGGCTGAGAAAGAAGCAGCCATCGAAGGGATGAGGATCGAGGGCATGGAGGAGGAGGAGAAGCATCGCACGCTCCAGCAGGAAGTCTTTGATCTCGGCCGAAAGATCCAGAGGCTGGAGAGCGAGATCGAGTTCTGCCGAAGAGAGAGGGAAGGGCTTGAAAAAGGGGAAATCGAGTCCCTGGTCGAAGTAAGAGAGGGCCTTCGGGCCTGGCGAGAGGCCCGGAGGGAATGGAAGAAGCTGAAAGAGAGCAGAAAGGGGCTCGAAGAAAGACATCATCAGGATGGAGAGGGCCTGAGAAGCCTGGAATCCCGGTTCAGCGAAGTAAAGGGAAAGTACCAGACACTCCTCAACGAGTCGGAGGACGAAAAGGGACGGCTCATCGATACCCTGACCGAGCTCACGTCCTTTAAGAATCGCCTTTCGCACCTTGAAGAGAGGCGGGAGGATCTCCAGAAACGAATTCGCTCAAACCGGGAGGAGTCCGAGAAGGTGAGCCTGGAACTGAGCGGCCGCAAAGAGGCCCTGTCCCGGATGGGCACGGAAAGAGAGCTCACTCTTGCCCTCCGATCAGCTCTTCAGGAAGAAAAGGTTCGCCTGGAAGGGGAGATCGAAACATTAAGAGGGATCTTCGCCCAGAAGCAGGTGGAGCGCATGAGCGCGGAGGAGGCGTTAAGGCAGGATCGCTCCAGATACTTCTCTCTTAGAGAGCTTCAGGAGAATTTTGAGGGTTATGAAAAAGGGGTGAAGTCCATCCTTTTCCAGAAGAAGGAAGAAGAAGAGAAATGGAAAGGCATCCTGGGTACGGTGGCCGATATCCTGGAGCCTGAAGCAGGGTATGAAGTCCCGCTCGAAGCTGTCCTGGGAGGGCGTTTACAGAGTCTGATCGTTGAAGGAAAGAAAGAGGGGGTGGAGGCCATTGCTTTTCTCAGGGGAACGTCTCTCGGCAGAGGGATTTTCATTCCGAAAGAGGTTCGGGTAGAGAAGCCCCGGCGGGACGTCTCTACAGAAACGTCTCCGGGAGAGGGGAGACCTGCGCCTCTTCTTCGTTCGGTCCATGTGAAAGAGGGATTCGCTGCCATTGCCGAACTCCTGATTGGCGATGTGGGCATGGTTGAGAATTGGGAGGAAGCCATTCGCTGGATCGATGGGGAGGGAGGTTTTAATATCCTCGTCACCCGGGAAGGGGATGTTCTCGAACGCTCCGGGATGATGTCAGGAGGAAGCCGGGACCAGGGTCTCAGCATCCTCGAGCGACGAAGAGAGTTGAGAGAGCTGGAAGAAAAGATCCGGCAAGGGGAGGAGAGGTGCCAGGCCGCCCAGGCCGAGGAAGAACGCCTTCGCCAGGAGATCGTTGATCGGGAAGGCGAGCTCGAGAGAAGGAACCGGGAGCTTCAGGAGAAAGAGATCGAGCTCCTCCACAGGGAGAGAGATCTGGAAGAGTTGAGGAAGGAGATTTCCCAGCTCCGGCAAAAAGAGGAGGTTCTCCAGTTTGAGGGGGCACAGCTTGAAGAAGAAGACCAGGAGGTTGAAAACGAAAGGAAGGGTCTCTCTTCGCGCATGGAGACCGGAGAGACGGCAAGACGGCAGCGGGAAGACCGGGTCCAGTCCTTAAAGAGGATGGTGGAGGAGGTCCAGGAAGAGAACGAGCGGTTGGGAGGAGAGATCACGGAGAGGAAGGTTTTTTTAGCCTCTCTGGAAGAGAAGCGAAAGGGGATGGAGGCCCAGATGGAGCGTCTCTCCGGAACCGGAAAGGCCCTTCGGGAACAGATCCTCCGGAGAATGAAAGGAATCCGGGAGGACAGAGAGAAGCGAACCTCCCTGTGCGATCGAATCGGTGAGCAGGAAAAGGAGGTTGAGATCTCCCTCGCGGATCATCGCCAGAAAGAGGAAATCATGGCGACCCAGAGGGAGAAGGTCGAAGGCCTGTTTAATGCATTGAAGGAGATTGAGGCCTCCACGAGATATCTCCGTCAGGAGTTGGAAGATGTCCGGCGAAAGACGCATGAAGAGGAAATCCGGGCCTCGGAGTTTCAGCTAAAACTTCAGCACCTTCAGGATTCGATGAGGGAGCGCTATGGCGCAACGCTCTCCACGGCCATTGGAGGCGGCCCGGAGCCCTTTCCAAGAGAGGAGATGTCAAAAAGGCTGGAGGAGCTCAAAGCCTCCATGGAAGGGTTTGGAGAGGTCAACCTCATGGCCCTTGAGGAGTACCAGGAGCTCAAACAACGACACGATTTTCTTACCGAGCAGCAGGCTGATCTTCATCAGGCCCTCGAATCGCTGAGAAAGGCCATCGCTCGGATCAGTCGGACAACGACGAAACGGTTCATTGAGACCTTCCATCTCGTCAATGAAAAATTTAAAGAGGTCTTCGGGAGGCTTTTCAAGGGTGGTCAGGCAAGCCTCGTTCTCCTCGACGAACAGGATCCTGCGACGACAGGGGTTGATATCATCGCCCAGCCTTCCGGGAAGAAACTTCAGAACATCGACCTCCTCTCGGGAGGGGAGAAAGCCCTGGTAGCCACAGCCCTTCTTTTCGGGCTCTTCATGATCAGACCCACACCCTTTTGCCTCCTCGACGAGGTCGATGCTCCCCTTGACGATGCAAACATCAATCGTTATCTCGAATTGGTCAAGGATTTTTCAGAGACATCTCAGTTCATCCTCATCACCCACAATAAGAAGTCGATGGAGACAGCCAGGACGCTTTATGGGATCACCATGGAAACCCCTGGCGTATCTAAAGTGGTCTCGGTCCGGTTTAACTGATCCCCCAAACAACCCCTAAAAAAACACAACCCCAAAAAAAAGACTTGACAAAATTGTCTTACTTGTATTTAATGGGACATGTATTCCTTCGCAGGGGTGGGAAGGTAGGTAACGCTTTCATTCTGGTTTTTGATTTTTCGGGGCTTGAAAGATAACCGGCTTCTTAAAGGGGGAAATGGTGGAATAAAACTTAACAAAGCCTGGCGTTCACAACGGTGGAGCCAGGCTTTATTTTTGCCGGAAGGGGGTGAAGGAAAGCAGGATCGATTCTTCCTAACAAAAGAGAAAAGGAGGTGTATCTATGCCACAGGTTGATGTATCTGCTTACATGGGTGCTTGGTACGTTTGGGGAGCGATCTTTATCGGCACATTTCTTATGACCTTTATCGGGACCTGGATTATTATTAAGAAAAGGAGGTGGGAAGAATGAATCCACAATATATACCTGTTCCAACACCAACGACGACGATGATTGTTTCCGGGGTGATCGCCCTCGCGATCTTACTCCTGCTCTCTGCCATCCTCGGTGCTTTGGGAAAAAGGAAATGGAAAACCTTTGATGAATATCTCGTCGGCCACAGAGATATCGGCCCGTTCATCACCGGCGCCGCCCTTTCCGCCTCCTATATTTCCGGCTGGGCTTTCTGCGGGAGCACAGGGATTGTCTATACCCTCGGTTTTTCAGGGATGTGGTTTGCAGGGATATGGAGCCTTGTCGGCATCGTTCCGTGCATCTGGCTCGCATCCATCAAGACAAGAGAGTTTTCCGTCAAATTGGGAGCAACAACGGTTCCTGAAACGATCGGAAGGCGATTTGAGTCCAAAATGCTCCAGACAATCATTGCCATTTCCATGCTTTTCTTTTTATTTATGTATTCCGTGGGTCAACTGAAGGCCGGCGCGAGCGTCTGGTACGCGCTGACCGGACTCTCACCCCTCTGGTGCCTCCTACTCTCCATATTCGTCGCATGGCTCTATATGGCGATGGGTGGATATGTTGGAAACCAGTATGCCATGGCCCTCCAGGGCCTTATCTTTGCCATTGTCGGCACCCTCATTGGGATCGTGGCGATTGTCCAGAGCGGTGGCTTCTATGAGCTCACCTCCAAATTGGTAGCTCAGGATCCAAAGCTCTTGAGCCTGATCAGGCCGGACCTCCCGAAGCTCGGGTCTACACAGCTCATGTCAAGCATGGTTGGTATTCTTGCGACCCCGGTGATCTTCTTCACCATGGCGGTCGGTTTTCCACACAACGTCAGCCGATTCCTCGGGATGAAAAAGATGACCAAGAAAGACTATTTCTGGATGGTGGCCATCGTCTGGTTATTCACCGGCATCCCCATCATGCTCGACTGCTCAAGCAATGGCCTCGTGGCAAGGATGCTCTATGGTCCTCAGCTCCTCAAGATCGAGCCCTGGAGAGGAGACCTCGCTGCCCCGATGCTCTCTCATGCATTAGGTGGATCACCCATGCTTGCTTTATATACGGCAGGCCTTTTTTCAGCGGCCCTGTCAACCCTGGCAGGAATGGTCTTTATCATGAGCGCTAACATCACCAGGGATGTAATCAAGCTGTGGAAACCGAAGGTATCGGACCAGAGCATGTTGGTTCTCGGTTACATTCTGATCGCCGTTTTCCTCTTCCTGCCCTTCTACTGGACACTGGTAAGACCCCCCGAGCTGCTCTCGATCTTCATGGGCATGGCAGCGATGGGGCTTGGGGCAGTCTTCTTCTTTGTCACCGCCATTTCCTACTACTGGAAGCGGGCGACAAAATGGGGAGCAGGCTGCACGGTCATTTATGGCACCATCATGACCCTTTACGGCGGGTGGGCGGTCCTCTTCAAGAAAACCATAGGTATGGGAACGATGGAATGGATCCTCGTCATTGGCTGCGGCGTCATCTATTTTGTCGTCAGCCTCTTAACCAAACCACCTTCAGAAAAGACCATCACCCTTCTCTTCCCAGCAAGGAAATGAAGAAAAGAGGGGGCTCTCTGAGCCCCCTCTTTCTTTCTGGAGTCACGTTAGTTTCGTGTCCGCACACCACATTTTCCTTGGTTTTCGTTCCTTTCTCGGCCCGCAGTCCTATTTTATTCCTCTTGTTGATGCTTTGATTTTTTCATTTAAATCTGTTACCACCCGGTTGGAAGCTTTCATCCCAGCGACTGAAATCTGTGACCTGCGCCCGAAGCCCTTAAAACTGAGGTTCATCTCATGGAAGAGAGAGGCGTTACTTTAGTTGAGGAACTGGAGAATTTTTCCCGGCACCGTGGCGCGGATCTCTGCGGAGTCGCCGATCTGACGCCAGCCCGTGACTTCATCGCCTCCCAGGGCCCAGCCTTGATCCGGGAGTTCCCACGGGCGGTATCCATGGGAATGCGGCTCTCCGACCCCATCGTTGAGTTGCACAGCCCGGATGAGCCACGGGGGCAGAGTCTATACTGGCACCATGTCTATGAAGTCGTATCACGGAGTCTCGATTTCTTGGCCTATGACGTTACGCGCTGGCTGACCGACAAGGAATGGAAGGCCTTCCCGGTCCCGGCTTCTACCCCCTATGACCCTGATAAACTGGAAGGAATTTTCTCCCACAAATTGGCCGCTCATCTGGCGGGTCTGGGTTGGATCGGTAAAAGCTGCCTTCTCCTGACGGATCGTTTCGGACCGAGAGTCCGTTTTGTTACGGTGTTAACCAATGCTCCCTTGAAAACCGGATCGGCCCTTGACCGGCCATGCGGAAGATGTCATGTCTGCATCGATACCTGCCCGGTACAAGCGTTCACCGGGTCGGAGTTCCGGACCGATGAAGACCGGGAGGCTCGCTTTGACGTCTTCAAATGCAGCGACTACCGCCGCGAGCATCCCTGTGGCCTCTGCGTCTCTTCCTGCCCGAGGGGGAGGCGTGACAAAACAGGTTCCAGCTAAATCCGGTTCAAGGACCTCTCCTTTCGCATCTCTTAGCGCGATTCCGATTTTTCTGTCCCAAGACTCTATTGCATGTCCGCATAAGGCGATTGCCTCCAACGCATAAATAGATAGCAACCCTGGGCGAGTTCCTTAAAACCTTGGTGGGCCGGTTTTACCGGAGAAAGACTGACCCTGAAACCGTCCAACTTCAAGAATACTTCTTCCCTATCGGAGGTGAGAACGCGTTCCTCCTCATGCTTCAAGGTGCGTCATCCGAACACACCCTCAAGCGGGAATATCCCCCGAAGGCTGTTCGCCCGAACGTGTCCCTCAAGCCCGGTCCCGCTCTCAGCGGGATAGGTTGGGTCAAGGAGCACAATATGAACGATACTTCGTGCCTCGATACAATAATTCAAATGGAAATTCCTCGTTTCAATTCGATCTTCTGATTTGCCTGCCAAATTGGAACCTTTTGGAAGGTGCTTACAGTGGCAAGATATCCTCGGTTTCGAGGGTAACGGATCCTTATGGCGGCGCATGTTCCGGTCATGCTATTATGGGGAAGAGTTCTGATTATGTTGATGGTGAACCTTGAGTCACTCACCTCATGCTCTTTCATTTTTACAGGAATTCTTTGACATTACCTCCCCCCTCTTCGTCATATAAGATGAGAACCAGGGTGATAAACTGATTTTAATTCAAGGCCTATAAGAAGGAAGAGGAAAGAGGAAGATGAGATAATTCTTGCCTCCCGGGGTATTTGGATTCGTTTAATCCTTCACTTTTGCTATGGGATCCCCAATTAACCCTCAAGAACAAGAATACTTCTCTTGTTCTCAGATCGTTCAGATTTCATTAACGATCCCTTTGCTCAGATGATCCTGTTTAATGAAGGAGGGCTGGAACGGCCGTGATTCAATCTTGAATCAAACTTATAAATATGGTAAAGGGTTACCATATAATAATGATTTTTGATCTATTATTCCAGACTGTTTTTGGGGGAACCGGTGAAAGGTCTCTTATTCACAAAAAAGATTTTCGATGCGATCGAAGTTCCCCTGTTTTCAACGGATGTCTCTGGAAACGTTGTCATCGCCAACAGCCGGGCGAGGGAAATCTTACGGTTAAGCGGAACAGTTAGGGGGCACCAAAATGTTTAAGCTAATTCATCAAGGGCATATTTTTTCTCCGGAAGACCAAGGAATCAATGATGTTTTAATATGTGGAGACAAGATTGCCCAAGTTGAGAAGGACCTGTATCCGTTAGGCAAGCAATTACGGGCTGAGGTTATCCCGGCAGCAGGAAAGTTTGTGGTTCCAGGATTTATTGATCAACACGTCCACTTCTTGGGAGGAGGAGATTATGAAGGTCCAGCCGGGGCAACGACGGATATTCTCTTTAGCTCTCTCCCCAAATCGGGAATCACGACGGCGGTGGGTTGCCTGGGAAGCGACGATACGGCCCGAAACATGCTCGACCTGATGAGACGAGCGAGAGACATCGAAAAACTTGGAATAACGACCTACCTTTACTCAGGATCGTTCAATATCCCCTGTCCCACTATCACCGGAAATGTCCGCCGGGATGTCATGATGATCGACAAAGTGCTCGGTGTCAAGTTCGCCGTCTCCGAGGCCATGGCCTCCCTTGCGCCTATCATGGAGATGGCCGAAGCGGCAAAGGATGCATACCTGGGCGGCCTGATCAGTGGGAAGAGAGGGCTGACGCACATCCATGTGGGTAAAAAGCCCGAGCGGATGGACCCCCTCTTTGAACTTCTGAAGATTACCCAAATCCCCATTGAGTACTTTATCCCAACCCATGTGAATCGGCTGACTCCGAACGTCATGGAACACGCGATCCGTTTCTTGAAAATGGGAGGAACCGTGGATATGTCCGCCATCATGAGCCCAGAGACAGGGAGTCCGACGTCGCTCAGACCGGATCGCGCATTGAACGAGTTTATGAAAGAGAACATCTCTATTCGTCAGCTAACGTTGAGTTCGGATGGAAACGTATCCATGCCGATTTTTGACGAAAAGGGGAGTAAAGTGGGACTGTTCAATGCAGGAGTCGACCATCTGTACAAGACCTTTCTCCTGTTTGTGAAGCATTCTCAAATTCCATTTTCTGACATACTGAGAATCATCACATCGAATGTCGCACGGACCCTCGGGATTGAAGCAAAGAAAGGGTCGATCGAAGTGGGAAGAGATGCGGATTTCGTCATTCTTAGCAGAGATTATGAAATCAAGACGGTATTAGCCTGTGGTCGGACCATGGTTGAGGAGGGTGAATTACTGGTTAAGAGTGATTTTGAATGAGTGGGATTGAAAAGTAAAACAGACTATCAAAGCGGCCCGGGGAATATGGATAAGAGCGAAAAACGGATCACTGGAGCGACGATCCGGCTCGAAGGCCTCACAAAAAGGTTTGGAGATGTGACTGCGGTCGATAACGTTTCCCTCGAGATTGAAAGAAGCCAATTTGTGACCCTGCTTGGACCGAGCGGATCAGGGAAGACAACCATTCTCAACATGATCGCGGGGTTTGAAGAACCGACCAGCGGAGATATTTACGTCAACGACCGGTCCGTTGGGTACACTCCTCCCTTCAAACGCAACATCGGTATGGTCTTTCAGAACTATGCCCTCTTCCCCCACATGACGGTGTTTGAGAACATCGCATTTCCCCTTACGAACAGGAAGGTCCCGTCCAGTCAGATTCGGATCAAGGTCCAAGACGCCCTGGAACTGGTGAAACTGGGAGGGTATGAGAATCGTTATCCCAAGCAATTGAGCGGGGGCCAACAGCAACGGATTGCATTGGCCCGGGGCATCATTTTCAGTCCCCAGGTTCTTCTTATGGACGAGCCCTTAGGAGCGCTCGATAAAAAGCTCCGAGAGCATATGCAACTTGAAATCAAGCAGTTACATGAAGACCTTGGAATTACGGTCGTTTCCGTGACGCATGATCAAGCGGAAGCGCTGACGATGTCAGACAGGGTCGTCGTTCTTAACCGCGGCCGTATCGAACAACTCGGTAAACCCGATGAACTCTATGATAAACCTCGGACAAAGTTTGTAGCCGATTTTATTGGTGAAACCAATCTTCTTGATGGAAGAGTCGTCGGCGGGCAGGGAGATCTTCTCCTCATCAGGACACCTGGAGGCCTTGAAATGGAGGTGGAATACCGGGGTGAAAGAAAAGATGAAGAAGTCAGTATTTCGATTCGGCCCGAGAAAATACTCATCCTGGATGAAGCATCTTCCAAAGACAACACCTATGCAGGGAGGGTCGAAGAGGTCATCTACGTAGGCGAGATAACGAAATTGAAGGTGTCCTTCCAGGAGGGAAAGGAAGCGGTCTTTCTCAAACTTCATAACCGTAAGGGCGCCCCAAGACTGGCCAGGGGCTCCACTGTCAGGGTTGGCTGGGACAGGGACGATATGACGATCTTCTAATGGCATCCGTAAGAAATTGTGGAAGAACCTGAAATGGGAACGGAGGCCGGGACACTTTTGAGTTAATAAAATCTCAGAATGGAGGTTCTTATGGGGAAGAAATTTTTCGCTGGAATTGGATTGGCCGTTTTCTTCTTTGGAGTGTGCCTCATGGGAGGCGGGAATTCAACGGTTTACGCAGCAAGGCAGGTAGTTGTCTGCAACTGGGGAGGAAATTCCGCGACCTTCGAGAAGGAGTGCTTTTATGATCCCTTCGAAAAAGAGACGGGCATTAAGGTCATCATGACTTCCCCCCCCGATGTCGCTAAGATCAAGGCCCAGGTCGACAGCGGCAACATCGAATGGGATGTCATCCTCACGGATCTTCCCGCGATCCTGTCGCTGACCGAGGAAGGTAAACCCTATCTGGAGGAGCTGGATTATTCAAAACTTGATCCCAAGATCCTTGCCCAGGTGATTCCGGAAGTGAAACAGAAGTATTCGTTAGGCGCGAGGATCTATTCGTTCAATATTGCCTACAGCACAAAGACCTTCAAACCTGGAACCCAACCCAAGACATGGGCCGACGTCTGGGATGTTAAGAAGTTCCCCGGGGTCAGGAGTTTCAATAATCCTTACGGAGGGATTATGCCCCAGTATGAAGTCTTCCTCATGGCGGACGGTGTCCCTCCTGATAAGGTCTATCCCATCGACGTAGAAAGGGCATGGAACAGTCTCAGCAAATTGAAGCCCCACATCAACAAATGGTACAAGTCTCATGCCGAAGCGGTCCAGATGCTGGTAAACGGGGAAACGGACATCGCCTGCACGATTGGCCCTCGCGTCATTGCAGAGAAGTGGAAGGGCGCAGCGGTCGATGTCGAATATAACCAGGGAAAGCTGGCTGCCGACAATTGGTGCATCATCAAAGGGTCAAAGAACAAGGAAGACGCCTACAAATTGATCAACTACATCATGGACGCCAAGAGACAGGCCTGTCTTGCATCGCAGGTGCCTTACGGACCGAGCAACCGGGAGGCGGTGAAATATCTGGACCCAAAAATTGCCGATGATCTCAATACTTCTCCAAAGAACCTCCTCAAGCAGGGATGGCAGAACGTGAAATGGTGGGTCGAGAAGGGACCCGATGGAAAGACAAACCGGGCGAGATCGATCGAACGATTCACCGAATGGTTGTTAAAATAGTGAACCTCCGGGCAGGGAATGGATCATCCCATTCTCTGCCTTCTTGACGATCCCGATTTCCTTCACCGCGCGGAGTGAATGCTGAATGGAAAAACGGACTTCCCTTTTTGGCAATCTTTTTGAAAAAGCGGCCAGGCGTCCCTTCTGCCTCATTCTTCCTCTCATCGCATACATGTTTGTCTTCTATGTCTATCCCCTCCTCCGCATGTTCGCGATGAGCCTTTTTTCACCAGATTTGACTTCCAGGCACTATCAGTCCTTTTTCCAAACGGCGGCCAACCTCTATTCCTTGCGGGTGACGTTCGAGATCAGCCTTCTCGTCACCATGGGTTGCCTCCTGATCGGATACCCCATGTCCTACTACCTCAGTACGTGCCCGGCCAGGAAGGCGAACCTCTTATTGATCCTCGTCTTGATTCCCCTCTGGACAAGTGTTCTCGTTCGAACCTACGCCTGGATCACGATTCTGGGAAGAAATGGCATCATCAACCAGTTGCTTCAGAAGTCGGGCATCATTGAGCAGCCTCTCAAATTAATCTACAATCAGTTCGGACTGACGATCGGAATGGTCCATGTCATGATGCCCTTCATGGTGCTTTCTCTTTACAGCGTCATGGTGGGAATTGACCGTAATCTGCTCAAGGCCGCGCAGAATCTAGGGGCTTCCCCTTTCAGGGCCTTTCGCAAAGTCTTTCTCCCTTTGAGCATGCCGGGCGTCTTGGCCGGGTCCATCCTGGTCTTCATCATCTCCGTCGGATTCTTTGTGACCCCTGCCCTTCTCGGAGGTCCTAGGGACCTCATGATTTCGATGGTCATCGATCAAGCCGTTGAGGTGATGCTCAACTGGGGGTTTGCATCGGCGGCCTCTTTTATTCTTCTCTTTTTTATCCTGGGAATATTTTTGATTTCGGGGAAAATGGTGGGCTTTGACAAGCTCTGGGGGAAGAAGATATGAATCAAAGGGAAACGCCCCCGAGACATCAAAAGGACTGGGGGCCATTCGTTCTTTCAACCACCTCCTACCTCGCCCTTCTCTTCCTGATCTTACCCGTATTCATCATCATTCCCCTTTCTTTTTCCTCGCAGCGATATCTCGAATTTCCCCCGAAAGGCTTCTCTCTCCAATGGTATGTCAGTTTCTTTTCGAATTACAATTGGACCACGGCGACATGGACCAGTTTCAAGATCGCCTTTTCGGTAACGGTGCTGGCGACGGTCCTGGGAACCCTGGCCTCCTTTTTTTTTGTGAGGGCTACGTTTAAGGGAAAGAACCTGATCTATACGTTCATGCTCTCGCCGATGATCATTCCTGTGATTGTCGTCGCCATCGCATTCTATTTCTTTTTTGCCAAGCTGAAGCTGATCGGCTCCGTCACGGGGATGATCCTTGCCCATACTGTCCTGGCGGTTCCCTACGTGATTGTGATTGTCACCGCCACCCTTCAAGGGTTTGACATCAACCTCGAACGGGCCGCCATGAATCTCGGCGCAAATCGTCTCAGGACCTTTCGCAAGGTTACATTTCCCCTTGTTCGAACGGGGATTTTGTCGGGGGCACTCTTTGCCTTTCTCACCTCCTTTGACGAAGTGATCATTGCCATCTTCATCAGTGGAACGACCGCCTACACCTTGCCAAAGAGAATGTGGGAGACGATCACCATGGAGACAGATCCTACGATTACTGCGATTGCCACCATGCTTATCGTTCTGACCGTCGGCCTTCTTGGGGCCATTGAGATGTTCAGACGGAGAGCAAGTTCCAGGCAGGCGGGCGCAAAGTGAACCCGGTAGTGTAGCGCCTCAGAAATGATCTTACACGTCGTGTCATTTCGGACTTGATCCGGAATCCAGCCTTCTCAATCCGGATTCCCGTTGGAGTTTATCCGGGCGGAATTCGAGGCGCGGAGACAGGTCGGAGGAAACGCCAATGAAGACGAGAATATCAGGCGGGATGGTCATCGGATTCAACGGTGCAAAGCATGTGTTGCTCGAAAAGGCCGACGTAGTCTTTGACGATGACAGAATTATTTATGTCGGCCCCTTATACGGGGAGAAGGTGGAACGAACGATGGATGCCACCTCGATGCTTGTTCTTCCGGGGCTCATCAATGTCCACACCCACTCCCTGTCCGCCCCGCTCCTTTATCGAGGCATCTTGGAGGATGAGGGGCAGACGTTGTATAAGTACTTGCTCCCGGTACGTTATGGGACCACGTCGAGGCCGCCTTATGCCCAAGGGGAGGACGCCTATCTGCTCTCCCAGGTCACCTTGCTCGAAATCCTCAAATCAGGAATCACAACAGTCCTAGAACAAACAGACAATCTCGAAGACGCCCTCAAGACGGCACGCGCCTTGGGGATAAGAATCTACGGATGCCATTCCTACTTCAACGCAATGCCCTTTGAGGAGAAGGGGAAGGTGGTCTACCCACCCTTGAAGGACCCCTGCCCCGGTTTTGAGCAAAACCTACGTCTAATCAAGGAATATCAGGATAGCGGTCGCGGAAGGGTCAAGGTCTGGCTTGGCCCCCATGCGTCCGACACGTGCTCGACTGAACTGCTCCAGGAAACACGAAGGAAGGCAACCGAACTAAAGGTCGGGATCGGCACCCATGTGTCCCAAAGCCTCACGGAGGTCAATGAGATCAAGAGAAGATTTGGGAAGACCCCTGTTGAATATCTGGACGACATCGGCTTCTGGGGAGAAGATGTCATTGCGGCCCATGCGATCTATACGACAAGTTCGGACGTTTCGATCCTGGCCCGTTCCGGCATGACGGTGGCCCACTGTGCCTCTTCTTATGTCAAGAGTGGAGTTCACGCTCCGATGGCCCGGTACAGAAAACATGGAATCAATGTGGTCATCGGAACGGATCAGAATTCAATGGATTTGATCGACGAAATGCGTCTGGCGATGTTTTCCTCAAAATTGAATGAGGACGATCCCAATGCAACCACGGTCTTGGATGTGTTCAATGCCGTGACGCTCAATGCGGCAAAGGCATTGGGTAGGAGCGATATTGGAAGAATCGCTCCTGGAGCAAAAGCCGATATACTCCTGATGAACTTGAAACAGGCTCATCTCAGCCCCCATCGAGACCCGCTCAAAATGCTCCTCTATCACAGTAACCGCAATGATGTCGATACGGTCATTGTCGACGGCCAAATCGTCATGGCTGGCAGAAGGGTGTTGACTGTGGATGAGGAGGAAATCATTTCCAGGGCGAATGAGGCGGCTCACCGGATCTGGAAGAAGGCGGAAGCCGAAATTGGTCTTCCCAATTTGGTCACCGAAAAGGTGGAAAGAATCTAGCCCCCTGCTCTCGGCGGACTGAGCAGCCTGCGGAAAATGATTCTTTAGCAACCGGCTAGGAAGGTGGTTCATGATCCGGATCCAGGGCGCGGATGACGTATCGCTCAACGTCCGGTTGATAGATCTCCCAGATGAAACGGAGTTGCGCTATCGGATCCCGGTCAAAATCGACGCGGAGGTCGACGAGCGGAAAGCTCTCCTTATGAACGACTAATAGGGCCGCGGATTTGACTTGCCTTCTCTCCCCCATTTTCAATTCGCTTCCGAAGGCCTGCCCGGCTTCAAGGGCACGAAACAGCCGCTCTGCCAGGGGCACTTCCGGATGTTCTTCAAATGCCTTGACCATTGCCTTTGGCAGGTCTGCACTGCAAATGATATTGCCGATGGCAATGACCCCATCGCTTTGATAATGACCATGAATCGAAGTGATCCTGTCCCCATGGAAATAGGCCGTTTCTCCCTCATGATCCACCACGGCTATTTGGCGATGCCCAATCGTTGGATCGTTTGAGATCAGCACGTCCATGACCTCCCGGGCCGTCTTCTCCTGCGAGAGTAACTCGATTCCGCGCGGCCCGAGACGGGGGTCAGTGCGGTGCTGAGTAAGGACCGCCCCGATATTGGCCTTTGCATAAAGGCACCGGCATCCCACGCACAGACTGGATGTTGTGGCAGCAACGCCAAACATCCCCGTTCGGTGGCATTTAGCAGCAATGGAATAGGTCATGGATTAACGCCTCCCTTTAAGGATAAGGATGGTACTGGTCAGAGGGCCATTGTTAGATTTCCGCCGCTTACTGATATCACCGCACCCCATCTCGGGCCGTAAAGGGCTCTCCGAAAACTAGGAGATTTTAACCGAGCAGCATATGGGTGTCAAATACATACAGGATTGACGTAAAAAGTGCTGTGATCTTAATTGTCATGAAAGAAAAGTCTTGAAATAATCAGTTTTGACTTCATCACGAAAGACCGTGACTTCTGGGGTCGGACCAAACAAACAGTTTGAAATGACGGGGAAACCGCACAAGAATACGCAGCAGAATAAGGTTTGAAAGAGGATTTATCCTCCGAAAATAACGGCCCCAAAATCCATAGGGAAAACCTTAACAGGCTATGTTGCCTGTTGTAGTCACATCCTCGCAGGATACTGCCGCGCAGTTGAAGAGGGACTAAAATTATACCCCCCATAGCGGGGGAAGTCGACGAGAGATGGCCAGCCTCGCGTACTCGATGGATTCGTCATCTACGTCATCGTCTTCGTAGCCAGAAAAGACCTTAACCACGGCAATGGCCTCGTCGTTGGGGTCGGCCAGCTCAAGAAGGATCTCCGATGCCTCTCGCAGACGGATGCTTACTACTGCCTCGATAGCGTCCAGCAGCAGGGGGTAGTCCCTCTTCTCCGTAGTGAGAAGACCTGCAATGTGCGACCAAGCGGCATCCACTTCCCAGTTCCCTGCGGCGCAAACCGCCTCGTAGTAAATGAGCTGATTTTTGAAATGAAACGCAAAAGATCTTCGACCTTTCAATTACGGCCTTGAAGCGAGATAGATTAGATTTAAAAAAGTGCATGTTTCTGCCATCTATTTCCTGTTTTTGATGCCTCGAAAAAGCTACCATTTGATTTTCGTATGTTGAATTGAACTGTCCAAGGCAAGGGCGGAGAATTGACTGCTCCAGAGACGTTATTCCCGCCTTCCCCAGGTAAACTCCTCACACGCCTCATTTTGGGTTTCTTTTCTGGCCGGATCGGTGTATGTTCTGCCATCTGAACCCCGGCAGGGCCATGGTCGTTCCATTATTGTCTTACAATAATTATCCGGATGAGGTCACTCTTGTCCAAAATAGGAGTTTCACCGCAGAGTCGCCGAGGGCGCAGAGAAGGCGATTTTTTTATTTGGCGGCAAGAGGCCGCCAAATAAAAAGCCCTCTGTCAGTCAGTACATGCATCTCCTGCAGCCCTATAGCTACCGAACTTCGCCTGAATCGATTGCCGTAGGCATGAGGTTTGTGATCCAATCGCCTATTGCGATTGGATCACAAGGAAAATATTCCTCTGCGATCTCCGCGCCTGGTGAACCTGGTTTTCAATTCGCCGAATGCCAGCCCAAAAGTCTAATGAAGTCACCCTGGGTACCAACAATTTCCATCTGATTTGGACAGCAATGGGAGGAGGTATTGGCCAACGGAAAATCCTTTTTACTTGCAAGAGGTGCCTGTCGATGCCTCGTTCTGCAGGAAAAAAAGACCGCCAAATCCTGCCCGCCGATAACCGCCCCCTTTTTTTTCGCGGCTTGTTGTGGTATGAGATAATGTAACTGAGCTGATAGGGTCGAATCTGCAAGGTGTTTCTCCATGCCTGAGCCTTTTCCCCTCGATAAATTAAGGGATTTTCTGAAAACGGTGCCGCCCTTTCATCTTCTTCCGGGAGCTGCCCTTGAGGAGTTGATCCGTACGCTCGTTATTGAATACTTCCCCAAAGGGGAGATCATCTTGAGCCCGGAGAGTCCCCCGACTCAATTCCTTTATGTCATTCGCTCTGGTGGCGTCAGATTCATTTCGAGAGAGAGAGAAGGAAGGAGCCCAGAGAAGGCTTATGACTACCGGGACGAAGGGGACTTTTTTGGCCTTATCTCGCTCCTGAGCGGTGAGCCTTCGCCTTTTACAATCATCGCCGAGGAAGACACGATCTGCTACCTCATCAAAAAGGAAGTCTTTAAGAAGTTTCTGGATACGTACCCGGACCTTTTTCTTTACTTCACCTCGGGACCGAGCAAAGGGTATAAACAATTCTCTTCAGAGCCCATGTCCCCTGGGCCTGTGGATCAGGCCGGGCTCGATGTGGAACAGGTTCTATTTACCGGCCGGATCAGGGATGTCATGCATAGAAACGTTCTCACGTGCCCTCCGGAAGAGACCGTGGTCGGTGTGGCCCGGCGAATGACCCATCAGGGGGTAGGCTCCGTTATCGTGGTCGATGAGATCGGAGTGCCCATCGGGATCGTAACGGACGGCGATTTCCGGAGTAAGGTCGTGGCTTCAGGGAGACTTGCCAATCTCCCGGTAATCGATGTGATGAGCCGGCCTGTCCAATCGATCTCCCCCGATTTATTCTGTTTCGAGGCGATCATCTCCATGATTCTGAACCGGATCAAATACCTTCCGGTCGTAGATGGCTTGAGACTGGTCGGGATCATCTCTGAACATGACCTGATGGTCTCCCAGGGGAACAACCCTGTCGCCGTCATCAAGGGGATCCAGCAGGCTACCCATATCGACCAGGTCGTCGTGATACGGAAGAACATCGATCGAGCCATGAGAGTCATCCTCCAACACGGGGGAATGGCGAGAGATATCTGCGAGCTGATCACAACCCTCAATGACACTCTCACCCAGAAGATCATCCGCCTTTCTGAAGAGGCCATGATCATGGAGGGGCTTGGCCGTCCTCCAGTCCCTTATTCCTGGATCGCCCTGGGAAGCGAAGGCCGGCGGGAGCAGACCCTGAGAACCGATCAGGACAATGCGATTATTTTTGCAGACGTGCCCCCGGAAAAAGAGAAGGAGGTTCAAACCTACTTTCTTGATCTTGCCGGAAGGGTTGTCGATGGCCTCGAACGATGCGGATTTCCCCGCTGTAAAGGAGGGATCATGGCATCGAATCCGAAGTGGTGTCAGCCCTATCGTGCATGGAGAGAATACTTTCGGCACTGGATCGTTGAATTCGATTACCCCGTAGAGGAGATCCTCCAGACCTTCATCTTTTTTGATTTTCGACCGATTTATGGCCAGTTCGATGGGATGAGAAGTTTAGTCGAGACCATCTCGTCGTATCTTGACCAGCGCCGAAGCTTTCTCAAAGATATGACTGAGACCGCCGTTCTTCATGAAACACCCCTTGGCTTCTTTAAGAGACTTGTCGTTGAGAAATCGGGAGAACATAAGAATCAGCTCAATCTGAAACTGAACGGTCTAACCCCTTTGGTCGATGCGGTGCGGGTCCTTGCGCTCGATCAGAAGATTTTTGAAACGAACACCCTCGATCGCATTTCAGCCCTGCTTGAGAAGGAGGTACTATCGCAGGCAGAGGCCGATGACCTGAGAGATGCTTTCAATGTGATCATGCTCGCTCGGGTCCGGCAGCATGTGAACGTGATCAACCGGGGGGGAGAACCGGACAATTATGTCAATCCTGCAGACCTGAGCATCATTCAGCGCACCATGTTGAAAGAGGCATTCAAGACCATCGACAAATTGCAGCGGATGATCGAGTTGCGTTATGATGTAAAGTAATTTCCTGCTTCCTATATTGGCAATTAGGGTTGCATTTCCATTTTCCACGATGCCCTATGCGCTTTGCGTTTGTACCAAAGCTGGTTATGAGAAAGATCTGGTTTGAGCTCAGGAAGAGATACTATCTTCATCTTCTTCGGCGGAAAAAATCACCTGCTGCCATTCTCGATCACCTCCGGTCATGGAACCATCTTGATCTCAAAAGGCCCATTCGGGAAACGGATTTCGTCGTCCTGGATACGGAGACAACGGGTTTGTATTTCCACAAAGGAGACCGGATTGTCTCCATCAGCGCTTTACGCATCAAAGATGGCCGGATTGACCTTTCGGACACCTTTCACGAGCTGGTCAATCCGAACCGGGATATTCCGGGAAAAGCGGTGGTCGTCCATGAAATCCTGCCGCGAATGGTCGATGGGAAGCCAACGCTTGAAAAGATCTTGCCAAATTTTGTTGAATATGTCGGGCACGCCGTTCTGGTGGGCCATCATGCCTGGCTCGATATGGGCTTCCTGAACCGGGAGATGACCCGGTTGTACGGGTTCTCCCTTCGGAACATGGTTTTAGATACGGTTTCCCTGGATCAGGCCCTTATCGTGATGAAGACGCCGATATCAATGAGGAACAAGATCAAATTGGATAGCAGTCTCGGCGCGCTGGCGGAACGCTATCACGTCAGTCTTGACCAGCGCCACTCCTCTTTCGGTGATGCCCTCGTCACAGCGCAGATTTTCCAGCACATGATCAAACAGGCTGAGAAGTTCGGTATTCTGACCCTGAAAGGCCTGCTCCGGATAGCCCTCAATCCTCCAGCCTTAATCGGTGTCGGCGAGCCGGAGGTATCCCCTATGTAAGCTATGGGATTCACAGCGCGGCGTAGCCGAAGCCAAATCCGAAGCACGAAATCCGAAATTCGAGACAAATTCGAATAAGCAAAACTCAAATGATCAAAACGGGTTACAAAAGAGCTGAGCCAAAATCTGAGCAGAATTTCAAGAAATCTACCAGTAGTCGTACAGATTTCGATCGGCGTAATCAACGCTGAGCGCTTTAGTCACCGTTAAAAGCTTACGTAAAACTCCGCTATTTACACTTCGGAAACTTCTTTCTGGAGTCGAGCCTTCAGGCGGAAGAACTCCGGCTAAAGCCTCTACTCCCTCGAATAGGTAAGGGATTAGGATGTCGTGGAAAATTTTACTTGCATTATTTCTGGGGTTGAATAGAATTCCTATATAAGTATCGGCGTAATCGTTCTTTGGAATCTGTGTAATCATTTTCTAACAAAAGGAGGGAGAAGAGATGCAACAATACTGGAGCGAGAAGTTTGAAATGATGGCCTTAGAGGAGATGAGAGGATGGCAACTCGAACACCTAAAAAAGACGTTGAAGTGGGTTTGTGATAGGGTCCCTTTTTATAAGAAGAAATTTGACCAGAAAGGAGTGAGACCCGAGGATGTCCGGGCCCTTGAAGACCTTGGAAAATTTCCTTTCACCATCAAGACCGATTTGAGGGACAATTACCCGTTTGGTCTTTGCGCGGTTCCCCTGGCCCAGGTGGTCAGGATCCACGCCTCTTCCGGCACGACGGGAAAGCCGATCACAGGGCCCTATACCGCGAGTGATCTGGAACAATGGACAGACTGTATGGCCCGTAACCTCTGGTCTTCAGGTGTCCGTCCCAACGATATCTGCCAGAATTCCTATGGGATGGGGCTTTTTACCGGAGGCCTGGGCTTCCATCAGGGCGCAACGCGCATCGGCGCCGCCGTTATTCCGATCTCTTCCGGCCAGACAGAACGGCAGGTTATCATCATGCAGGATTTCGGCACGACGGTCCTCTTCGCAACGCCGACCTACGCCCTCACCATTGCCGAGAGGGCGGAAGAGATGGGGGTAAACCTGAAGAATATGCCTCTGCGAGTCGGTGTTTTCGGCGCAGAACCGTGGACGATTGAGATGAGGAAGGAGATCGAGGAGCGGATGGGAATCAAGGCCATGGAGGCCTATGGGCTGACCGAGTTCGGCGGTCCGGGGACGGGGTTCGATTGCATCGAGCAGAATGGTCTCCATCTCAACGAAGACCACTTTATTTTCGAGATCATCGATCCCGTGACGGAAGAGGTCCTTCCCGTGGGAACAAAGGGGGAGCTTGTCATCACCGCAATCCGGCGGGAGGCCATGCCACTCATTCGCTACCGGACTCGTGATATCACGACCCTTCGCCGAGAGAAGTGTTCCTGTGGGAGAACCCTCCTCAAGATGGATAAGATCTATGGCCGAAGTGACGACATGCTCATCATTGGTGGTGTCAATGTTTTTCCATCCCAGATCGAGAGCGTTCTGTTAGAAGTGGAAGAGGTGGAGCCCCAGTACGTGATCATCGTCCGAAAAAAGGGCTATCTCGACCAGCTCTTCGCGGATGTGGAGGCCAAGAAGGAGATTTACGACTTGGGTCCTCAGAAAATCGCCGAAGTCGAAAAGAAGATTGAAGGGAAGATGCGCGGGGTCATCGGTATCGGCATCAAAATCCGGCTGGTGCCACCCAAATCGATTGCCAGGAGTGAAGGGAAGGCGAAGAGGGTCTTCGACGAGCGCAAGCTGTAAAGGGTTTGTAACAATCTGAATCTGAGTCTCTTGGTCAAGGCTAAAGCCTTGAGTTACATTTTCAAAAAAATCTGTAACTCAGCCCTTCAGAGCTGATCTAAAGCGACTGTTGAAAAGCACACGACGGCCGTTATGTCGTCGTGTTAGTCGCATCAATCATAAGGGGGGCCATCTATTCCCCCCTTTCGGTTTTAAGCTCATTGGCTGTCCATCCGTGAAAAAATGCTTTTTGTATTGGGTATCGATATCGGGTCCGCTTCATCGAAAGGAATCGCGCTCGGCGACGAGGGGCCTCTGGGTTCTTTTGAGTGCGCTTCCGGGGGCGATTTCAGGCGTACGGCAGAGCGGATAAAAAGGGAATTGCTTTCACATGCGGGAGGATCCGTACGTGACATTTCCCGGACTGTCGCTACCGGATATGGGTCAAAATTGGTCACCTTTGCAGACGAAGTGAAGCTGGATATCGTCTGCCATGCAAAGGGCATCTCTACTCTTCTTCCTTCTGTGAGGACCGTCATTGATGTTGGGGATCTCTCCACGAAAGTCTTTCGCATCGATGGTAAAGGAGGTTTGAACAGCTTCTTATTGAGTGGAAAGTGTGCTGGTGGAAGCGGCAGAATCCTCCAGGTCATTGCTAAGGTTCTCAGGGTCAACGTAGAAGATATCGGGGAGCTGTCTTTGAAATCGAAAAAGCGAGTCGCGTTCAGCACCGGGTGTGCCGTTTTTTCGGAGTCGGAAGCCATCTCCCGGATCTCGGAAGGAGTCAAAAAAGAAGACCTCCTGGCAGGAATACACCGGGCTCTCTCGGCCCAGATCAACAGTCTGGTGGAGAGAGTTGGTGTTGAACAGGATATGGCCATGGTGGGTGGGGGGGCGAGAGATATAGGTCTCGTTCAGGCCTTAAGGGAGATCAGAGGTCATGATGTCCTTGTGCCCCCAAAGCCCCATATGACGGCTGCGCTGGGAGCAGCCCTCATCGCCATGGAGAGCTTGGGACGGGCTCATTGAGACTTTAGGCCAAATCGGGTATAAATTAACTTAAGGGGCGATTCGATTCTTATGTGGTTCTGCGAAAGCGGATCGAATCAGCGGATCGATTGCACAAAGGAGAAGGTCAATGAATGGAGGACAGCATAGTATTCTAAGCACTGTTGAACGGTATTATAAGGATTACGGCCTCAGGGCAAAGGAGCTGACAAAGGAAGGGAAAAAGAGCATTGGCTATATCTGCTCCCTTGTCCCTCTGGAAATCATCTCGGCCTCCGGGTGTATCCCTTTTCGGGTGAGAGGAGATGTCCATGAGCCTGTTACCACGGGCGATACCCTTCTGGAGACCATTGTATGTCCTTACTACCGCAGTTGCTTCGACCTCTCTGCAAAGCAGAAGTACGATTTTCTCTCCGGTTTGGTTATCCCTCACAGCTGTGATAGCATGGTTAGAAGCTTCAGCGTCTGGAGCTATTCTCTTCCGTATCCCTATTTTCATTTTGTCAACATTCCTTCCGTCTGTGTCGAATCGTCCTTTGAATTCTTTCATGCAGAGTTGAACACCTTTAGAAAAAGTCTGGAGAAATTTGCCGCGAGAGCAATCACCGAGGCTGATCTTGCTCGGGCCATCCGGATCCACAATGACTACAGGGACAAGGTGAGGGCACTCTATGAATTGCGAAGAGGAGATCCTCCCCTCATCTCAGGCAAAGAATTGACGATGGTTTTGACCGTTGGATCAAGCTTACCCGTTGAAGAAGCCAGTACTTTGGTCGGTCAGGTTCTTGTGGAAATTGACGGGCGGGAGAGATCGTCACTCAAAAAAGGTCCCCGTATCCTGATCGATGGGGCCTGTCTCGATAACATTGAGCTCATCAGGCTCGTGGAAGAGCTGGGAGGTCACGTGGTGGCCGATACGATCTGTAACGGAAGCAGGGATCACCTTCCGAAAACAGAGGTTGGGGGAGACCCGATCGATGCACTGGCCGAACGGTATCTGGGTAAAGTCAATTGCCCCAAGACTTACAGGGAGAACAAGGCGGGCACGTTCGAAGGCGACATCGCCTCCCGGTTCGGTGATATCGGGACCTATGCCAGGGAATTCAAGGTGGACGGTGCCATTCTTTATGTGTACCGATATTGCGATCCTTTTGGCTTTGAGGTCCCTGCGAGAAAAGCCTTCTATAAGTCCATCAACGTTCCTCTTCTTTACCTGGAGGACGTCTACTCTGCTGGAACGATTGGTCAGCTCCGGACGAGAATTCAAGCTTTTCTGGAGATGATTGGCTGACGGGGGAGTTCATTGCAAAATGAAAAATGCAAATTTGAAACAATGATGTTCATTTTGGTAACAAACCGGAGAACGTAGGGTGGGCATTGCCCACCAGGAAAATCAGGAGGGGCTGTGTGGGCATTGCCCACCAGGAGATAGAAACTCATTGAACGGCTGATCTCTTACGGAGGATTCAAGAATGGCTGAGGAACAAAGAGAGGCAAAACCGAAAAAGAGGATGACGGCAACCCAGGCCGCCGCTTCCATTGGCCCCATGGTCAAGGAATTTATTGCAGGCACCCTCCGGGCTCGAGCAGAAGGAAAACAGAAAATAGCCTACACGTTCATCGTCTGTCATCATGAAGAGATTCTACGGGCCATGGATGTACTTCCTCTGTGGACAGAGAATTTTGCCGGTATCTGTGGGGCCAAGAGAGACGCGGAAAGATTCCTTCAGCGAGCAGAATCACTGGGTCTTTCCCGTTCCCTGTGCACCTACGCCCTTTGCGGAATCGGTTTTGACCAGTGGAGAGAAGAATTGGGTCAGATGCCTCCGGATTCTCCATGGGGCGGACAGGCAAGGCCTGACTTCATGATCTCCACCGGACAGATCCTCTGTGATCCGAGATCAAAGTGGTACCAGGCAAGCCAGCAGTTCATGCCGGATGTTCCGATCTACAATATGGATCTTCCCTATCCCATGTTTCAGAGGGACCAGGATCATCGCGATGTCTGGGACTACTATCACAAGTATATTGTCAAACAACTGCGCGGACTGGTGGCCTTTGTTGAAGAGCAGACCGGAAAGAAGATGGATTATGACCGCTTGAGAGAGCTGGTTGATCTCAGCGATCGAACATGGAACCTGATCGATGAGGCGTACAAACTCCGAGCGTCTGTACCTTGTCCCATGGGGACTGGTGACGCCATGAACACCATGGTTCCCTTAAACTTTATGATGGCCACTCAGACGGCCTACGATTTCTTTCTAAACCTGAAAAAAGAACTCGCAGAGAAGATTGCGAAGGGAGAGGGTGAGGTCCAGAACGAGAAGTACAGGCTCATGTGGGGAGGTGGATTGCCCTCCTGGTTTGCCTTGGCCGATTTCAATTACTTCAACAGCAAGGGGGCTTCATTCCCCGCTGAAACAACCTATCGAATGGTTGCACCCATGAAGGAGATGGATCTCCCTGAAACCAACGATCCCATCGAACACCTGGCCTGGAGATGGCTCGGATTCTGGACCTTCTGGTATGATAAGGCGAGGAAACGGCCCGGGTCAGAGCCCGATGTGGAACGCTTGATCAACTGGATCGAAGAATACAAGATCGATGGAATTGTGATGCATGAAGCCTTCTCGTGTCGCACCTGGCACGTGGGCCTGATATGGCAGTTGCATCAACTGGCCCGGATCTACAAGCCGATTCCTGTGTTTGTGGTAGGGAAAGACGGGAAGAGAGAGAAGGTCTATAGAGAACTCCCTTCCCTCATTCTGGAAAGCGACATCATCGATATTACCTCCTATTCGGAAGTGGATACAAGAAACAAGATTGACGCCTTCATTGAAACCCTCGAATCCGTTCGAACAAGCAGGGCCACGTGAAGACGCAAAGATCTCATTGCAAAATGCAAATTGCAAATTGCAAAATGGAAATTTAGGGAGTAAGAACGATTCATTTTGAATTTTGTATTCCTTCCTGCCGATAGGCAGTTCCCCTTGAAAAGAGCCAAACGGTTACATCGGGAGTAGCATTGGCAGAGTATTTTGCGGGTATTGATGTCGGTTCCACGATGACAAAGGCGGTGATCCTGAACGGTGGGATCATCGCCTCCATCATCGGACCCACAGGGCCTGAGCAGCGCCGACTGGCCAATAAGGTGATGGAGGAGGCCCTCGGCAGGGCCCGCCTCTCTTTCAGGGCGATCACCTATGTCGTCTCCACAGGTTATGGGAGAATAAACGTTCCTTTCGCCGATAAACAGTTCACAGAGATCACCTGCCATGCCAAAGGCATTGTCAGCCTTTTCCCAAAAGCCAGGACCATCATCGATGTCGGCGGTCAGGATGTGAAGGGAATGAAGGTCGACGAAAGGGGCAAGGTGGTCGATTTTGTGATGAATGACAAGTGTGCAGCCGGGAGCGGCCGATTCATAGAGGTGATTGCCGATACCCTGGGGGTCCCTTTGGATAGGGTTGGTGACCTATCTCTTCAAGGCAGCCATCCCGCCAAGATAAGTAACATCTGTACCATATGGGCCCAGCAAGAGGTGGCAACCAGTCTTGCGGAAGGAGTACCCGTTTCCGACCTCCTTGCAGGAGTTCACAAGTCCCTTGCAGACAGGATAAGCAGAATGGTCAATCGGCTGAAAGTGGAAGGAATTGTCATTGTAACGGGTGGGGGTGCCAAAAATAGAGGCCTCCTGAAGGCCCTTTCCGAACAATTGGGTCATGAGATTCTAGTACCCGAAGAGCCATTGATCACCGGGGCCCTGGGTGCTGCCCTCCTGGGAAAGGAGATCGCTGACCGGGCCGAGCAGAACAATACTCCCCTTGAAACAAAAGAACGAATCTTGGAAGAGATCGAGATCCTGTAAAATTGGGGATGGGTACACATTATTGAAACGCTCAGAAGGTGTGAAAAGATTGGGGGTATGTGCCTCGGCCCACATGGATAGGCGTCTTGAAGAAGCCTTGGAACGCGGCTCATTAGATGTTATGGGTAACCTTCGCATGCAGTGAAACAGAGTCAATATCCGGGTTTGGACCATGGTGTTCAATCTTAGAGGTTCCGCTCCAAATCTTCTCCAATCCACCTATCCATGCGGGCCGGAACGATGGTGTTCCCAGAAATGTGATTTTTTCACACCGTCTCACCCGTTACGGCTGTAAAGCTTTTTCAGCATCCGTATCGAATCTCAATATGACTCTATGCGACGCATCCTCCCCGTAACGGAGAGATTCACTTTGAATGCAGCTTGAAAAAATGTCAATATGATGCTAACGTGAGTACAAGTCCCGCTTAGGAAATGTCCAATTATTCAGCTATGATGGCAACTTATAGAATTTGAAGGGAGGATGAACCGGTGGAAGGGATGGACAAGATCGAAAAGAAGTCCGTGAAAATCACGGATACAACGTTGAGAGACGGGCATCAATCGTGTCTGGCAACCCGGATGAGGACGGAGGATATGGTTCCGATTGCAGCGGAGCTGGACGAGATTGGATTTTATTCGGTGGAGGTCTGGGGAGGTGCGACGTTTGATGTTTGTCACCGGTTCCTGGGAGAAGATCCATGGGAAAGAGTAAGGATTCTGAAGAAGTTGATGCCCAGGACGCCCTTCCAGATGCTTCTTCGTGGTCAGAACCTGGTCGCATATCGGAACCATCCGGATGATCTCGTTGAGGCCTTCGTCGAAAAATCAGCGGAGGTCGGGATCG